>MDTC01086685.1_pt1 | contig 10489 bp, 11 predicted proteins | sample 811181 | NCBI WGS metagenome assembly MDTC01 (sample SAMN05326644, study PRJNA326480) | marine metagenome | isolation source: seawater | place: Pacific Ocean: North | collected 2011 | reverse complement strand
GCTGTCAGGCACAACATGGCACCCACCAATACTAAGTTTGTTTTAAAAAGAGCTGTGATTTTAGCTTCAAAAAATAAGCCTATTATTACTGCAGGAATCATAGATACTACAATGTAACTGATAAAAGCGCGGCTTTGGGGCTGCTCTTTTTTAAATATGCCGCTTAATATTTCTGCAATATCTTTTCTAAAAACAATAATCGTAGCAATTGCAGTGGCTGCGTGTACCAAAATGGTGAACAGGAAATTATCTGCTGGCAGTTGATTGTTTCCAAGAATGGCTGTAAATAATGCCAAATGACCACTTGATGAGACAGGTAAAAATTCGGTTATACCCTGAACGATTCCCAATAAAATGGCTTCCCAAAAACTCATTATTGCTTCTTTGTGGCTAAAATAGCCACTACCAAAACCGTAAATCCTGCAAGTACCAATGTGGGCGCAACACGAATACGCATTGGGCTAAAAATTGCGGGATTAAATACATTGGGGTCATTGCTTCCTCCGCCAGACATGAGTACAAAGCCCAATATTATTAGCACAATGCCTAAGCCCAAAATACGGTAGGCCCGCTTACCAAATAAAAACATTTTTTCATTTTTCATATCAATACACAATATCGTAATTCAATTTGAGGTGTCTTTGGGTAGCAAAAAAAGCACTGACGACACTTATCAGTACCGAACAAAGTAAAATACCTGCAGATAACAATGCAATATTTTCAACAGAACCCCACCATTCAATCTGAGGTGCCAATCGAACTAAAAAACTTAAAAGACCAGCAAAACTAGCCAACGCAAATGCTGCACTGACAACACCCAAAAACATATATCTCCACAAAAAAGGACGTCTAATAAATCCTTTCCTAGCTCCTACAAGTAACATGGTTTGAATAATCAACCTTTTGCTGTAGATTGATAATTTGATGGAGTGATTGATTAACAACAAGGCAATCACTACAAATACAGCACTACAAACAAGCAACCAAAAACCAAAACGTTCAATGTTTTTATTTAGTAAAACAATAAGTGGTCTATCGTATAGCACTTCAGAAATAAAGGGTTTTTGCTCCATGATATCACTCAGACTATCCAACACTTCGGTTGTTACAAATTCAGCCTTTAGCCCAATGTCCAGCGCATCTTGCAAGGGATTATACCCTAAAAAATCCATAAAATCTTCACCAATAGTGGCACTGTGCTCAGCAGCAGCAGTTTCCTTGGACACAAAATGAACCGATTTGGTAAACGGTGCCAACCGTATTGTAGTTGTGAGTTGTTCGCGTTCCATTTCTTTGGTATCGTCATCCAAAAAAACAGTCATAGCAACCTGTTCTTTAAAATAATTGGCAATAGACTGACTATTGAGTAGTACATAACCTAAAACACTTAAAACAAAAAGTACCAATGCAGTGCTGCTTACGACAGAGATATAAGAGGCTAAAAGACGACGTTTGTATATAAGAGTAGCAGACATAGTAGTTCAATGCCATAAAAATAGAAAATATGACGGAACAAATCTCGTTCATTTAAATAAAGCTCATGTTTAAAATGTTATTTTTGTTGCTTAATTATGCACATGGGGTATCCTTTTCAAGACATAGAAAAAAAATGGCAGGCGATTTGGGCAACAAAAGAAACCTATAAAGTTGTTCAACCATCCGATAAGCCAAAGTACTATGTACTTGATATGTTTCCCTATCCTTCAGGAGCTGGTCTTCACGTTGGGCATCCCCTTGGCTATATTGCAAGTGACATTGTAGCGCGTTATAAGCGCCATAGCGGTTTTAATGTATTGCATCCGCAAGGCTATGATTCTTTTGGACTACCTGCTGAACAATATGCAATTCAAACAGGACAACATCCAGCCATAACGACAGAAATCAATATCAGGCGCTATCGAGAACAACTCGATCGCATGGGCTTTTCTTTTGATTGGTCACGAGAAGTGCGCACTTCAGATCCATCTTATTATCGCTGGACACAATGGATTTTTTCGTTGCTTTTTGACGCTTGGTACGATAACAAACAAGACAAAGCACGCAAGATAGCTACACTTGTTTCACATCTCGAAAAAAACGGAACTCAAAATTTAGATGCTGTTTGTGATGCGCAAACGCCATCACTAACTTCAAATGCCTGGCAACAAATGGACACAACTGCAAGGGAGAAGTTCCTGCTGTATTATCGCTTAACCTATTTGGCAGAAACTGAGGTGAATTGGTGTCCCGCTTTAGGAACTGTACTTGCCAATGATGAGGTAACTCAGGGAGTTTCTGAAAGAGGAGGTCATCCAGTGGAGCGAAAAAAAATGTTACAGTGGAGTATGCGTATCTCTGCCTATGCTGATCGATTGATACAAGGGCTAAACGACATTGATTGGCCCGAGCCACTTAAAGAAATGCAGCGAAATTGGATTGGTAAATCAGTGGGTGCAAACGTTCGTTTTACAATAGAAAACAGTGGCAGCCAAATAGAAGTATTTACCACTCGTGCTGACACTCTTTTTGGTGTTACATTTTTGACTTTAGCACCAGAACACGAATTGGTAACTGAAATTACTACCGATGCACAACAGAAAGTTGTTATCGACTATGTAGCTCAAACTGCACAACGTAGTGAACGTGAACGTATGAGCGATGTTTCGTACAAAAGCGGTGTGTTTACAGGGGCCTATGCAATCCACCCTGTTACCAAAGAAAAACTTCCCATTTGGATAGCAGATTATGTATTGGCAGGTTATGGAACTGGAGCAGTTATGGCAGTTCCTTGTGGAGACCAACGAGACTTTGATTTTGCCAAGCACTTTGAGCTGCCTGTAAAAAATATTTTCAAAAACGTTGACATTTCCCAAGCAGCTTTTTCAGATAAGCAAAAGACCATCATTACAAATTCAGATTTCTTAAATGGGCTTTCATACGTTGATGCCACCCAAAAAATTATTGAGAATTTAGCTGCAATGGGCATGGGTGAAGGCGCTACTACCTATCGCTTGCGTGATGCAGTTTTTAGCCGTCAACGCTATTGGGGAGAACCCATTCCCATATATTTTGTTAAGGGTCTTCCGAGGCTTATTCCAAATAATTGCTTGCCTTTAGAATTGCCTAAAGTTTCAAAATATTTACCCACTTCAAATGGCGCACCACCACTAGGCAATGCTACGAATTGGGCATGGGATACAAGACAAAACCAGGTCGTTTCTAACGATTTAATTGATGACAAGTATGTATTTCAATTGGAAAAGAACACCATGCCTGGATGGGCGGGTAGCTCTTGGTATTTTAACCGCTATATGGACGCTCAAAATACTGAAGCTTATGCAAGCGCTGAAGCATTGAACTACTGGAAAGAAGTTGACCTTTACTTAGGCGGTAGTGAACACGCAACAGGCCACTTGCTATACTCTAGGTTTTGGCAGTATTTTATGTATGACCTTGGGCTTGTCGCTGTAAAAAATTATGCAAAGAAACTTATCAATCAGGGTATGATATTGGGCGAAAGTGCTTTTGTTTATCGTCTACCCAATACCCAAACCTATCTTTCTAAAGGACTTTGCAAAGGCAAAGATGTTATTCCGGTTCACGTGGACGTTTCTTTGGTGTCTCCGCAAAATGAACTGGATATTAACGGATTAAAATCTTGGCAGAAGCATTTTGCTGATGGTATATTTGAATTAGAGGATGGCAAATATATTGTTGGGCGGGAGGTAGAAAAAATGTCTAAGTCTAAGTACAACGTTGTCAATCCAGATGCCATTTGCGATCAATATGGGGCAGACACATTACGAATGTATGAGATGTTTTTGGGCCCTATTGAGCAGGCCAAGCCATGGAATACAGCAGGTATATCTGGCGTGAGTAATTTTCTCAATAAGTTCTGGAGATTATTCCACCAAACCGGTGTATTTAGCGTGAGTGAGGAAAAACCTTCAAAAGCATCGCTTAAAACATTACACAAAACCATTGAGAAAGTAACAGCGGATATAGAGGCCTTTTCACTGAACACGTCTGTTAGCGCCTTTATGATTGCTACCAACGAACTTACCTCGCAAAATTGTAATGAGCGCGAAATCCTTGAACCATTAACCATTCTTCTTGCCCCATTTGCTCCCCACATTTGTGAAGAGATATGGTCGTTGTTGGGATACTCTGCCACTATAACGACCGCTGCATATCCAATAGCGGCTCCAGCTTATCTAAAAGACGATACCAAGGAATATCCAATAAGCTTTAATGGGAAGATGCGTTTTACATTATCGTTAGGCACTTCCTTGAGTAAGGATGAAATAGAAACTGCTGTAATGAAAGACAACAGAACCCAAACCTATTTGGACGGAAAAGTACCCAAGAGAGTAATCGTCGTTCCGAATAAGATTGTCAATATTGTCATTTAGTATGATTGACCCGGAATACATTGGTTTTTTTGCTGCCATGCTAACTACCTCTGCTTTTTTACCCCAGGCATATAAAATTTGGAAATCTAAGAACGCTGACGGTTTGTCACTAACCATGTATTTGGTGATGGGCACCGGCACTCTGAGTTGGCTTGCTTACGGTCTATTGATAAAAAGCCCATCTGTAATTGTTGCCAACTGTATTTCTATTTCTATAATTATATTTATTATTAACTTTATACTTCGCTCACGAGAGTAGTATGGCATCGTTTTTGTCACTTAAAAATTAAAAATCATGATGATAGAGTATTATTTAATATTTGCCTTGTTTGCTGTTGCAAGCATGTGGGTTAAAAATAAATTAAAATCAACGTTTAAGAAGTATGGTAAAGTACAGCTAAGCAACCAAATGTCCGGTAAAGAAATAGCTGAAAAAATGTTGGCCGATCACGGAATACGCGATGTTAAAGTTACTGCCTCACGTGGTAAGCTAACAGATCATTACAATCCTCAAACCAAAACAGTTAACCTAAGCGAAAGTGTATTTCACGAAAGAAATGCAGCTGCAGCTGCTGTGGCTGCACACGAATGTGGCCATGCCGTACAGCACGCCCAAAGCTATGAATGGTTGCAGTTTCGTTCGCTCTTAGTTCCTGTTGTGAGTAAGGCTTCTCAAATTTCAATGTATATTATCTTTATTGGGTTTGTGTTAGGTGTTGGCTCTGCAATGGGTTATAATCTAGCAGTTGCAGGTGTGGTGCTATTTGGATTAGGCACTTTGTTTAGTTTTGTTACTTTACCTGTTGAGTATGACGCAAGCAAGCGTGCATTGGCTTGGCTACAACGTAAAAACATGGTCAACCAACGTGAATTTGCTATGTCAAAAGATGCTTTAAATTGGGCAGCACGAACTTATGTTGTCGCTGCAATAGGCTCACTTGCTACACTCATATATTTTGCATTGAGTGTAGGCGGTTCTAGACGTTAAATATTAATTTGACGATCAATTTGTTGGTGTAAAGAGATAAAAGTCTCTGTTCTAGAAACACCTTCAATAGACTGGACCTTGTGGTTTAGTAACTGCATTAAATGTTCGTTGTTTTTACACAAAATTTTAATCAAAATACTCCAATTGCCCGTTGTGTAGTGGCACTCTACCACTTCAATAATTTTTTTTAATTGTGCGACTGCCTCAGGGTTTCTCATCGCTTTGTCTAAGTATACCCCAATGTAGGCGGTTGTGGAGTATCCAAGAGATGCAGGGTTTAGTTTCAAATAGCTACCCGTTATCAGATTGGCATCTTCAAGTTTTTTTAGCCTTTGGTGAACGGCTGAACCAGAAAGGTTGAGTTGTCGAGCTATCTCTTGCACAGGAGTTCTTGCATTTTCCATCAATACACGCAATATGGCTTTATCTATGCCATCTAACGAAACTTGTTTATCTTCTTTTTTCAATATCTTTATATTGGGTCTATAAAACTAGTAAACTATTTTAGAAGAAAATAAAAATGAGGAATAAACTATTGCAAATATGGGGTGTGCTTTTTTGTGGAAGTGCCGTTATTTTAGGTGCTTTTGGGACACATTTACTGTCGGATATGTTATCTAATGACGCCATTCAATCATTTGAAGTAGGAGTACGTTATCAGTTTTTTCATGGATTGGCATTACTTTTTTTAAGCCTAACATCTAACTTACAAAAGTTTACTAACAGAGCTGCTCGCCTATTTATAGTTGGAACCCTGCTATTTTCAATATCTATTTATCTCTTGTCCATGTCAACCATGTATGGCGATACTGGTCTACCAGCTATTTTAGGCCCTGTAACTCCCATTGGTGGGCTAATGCTTATTATAGGATGGATCAGTTTGCTTGTTGGTTTTGCGCGTACCTGAAAACTAGCGTTTGTTTGCTTTTGCGATATAATCGTCCAAAGCTTTTGTCATGGAAGGATTTTCTGGCGTCGGCGCCAAGATATCTATTCTTAAATTCTTATCTAAAGCTGCTTTTTTTGTTGAGTTTCCAAACACCGCAATGCGGGTGTCTTTTTGATCAAAATCGGCAAAATTATGAAATAAGGATTCTATTCCTGAGGGACTAAAAAATACTAAAATATCGTAGTAAACATTTCTCAAATCCGACAAATTACTGACAACTGTTTTGTAAAAAACACCTTTTGTCCAGTTAATCCCTGTGGCGTCAAGCTTTTCAGGTATACTTGGTTTTAGCATATCTGAACATGGAAGTAGAAAAGATTCATCTTTGTATTTAACAACTTCTTTTAACAACTCATCTAGCGTGCGTTTTCCCACATAAATTTTACGCTTTCGGTATACTACATATTTCTGTAGATAGTATGCAACTGCCTCAGATTGACAAAAATAGCGCATGGTACTAGGCACAGAGTAGCGTAATTCTTCTGCCAAACGAAAGAAGTGGTCAACAGCATTACGGCTTGTAAAAATAATTGCACTGAATTGCGTTATATCAATTTTTTGTAAACGCACTTCCCTTGAGGATACGCCTTCAACGTGAATAAAGGGTCTAAAGTCTATGACAACCTTTCGCTTATCAATAAGCTGGTTATATGGTGAATTTTCAATCGACGGTGCGGGTTGTGAAACCAAAATGGTTTTTACTTTCGCAGGTTTTGTTAGAATTTCAGTATTTGTAACACTAGCCATATAGGGGCAATTTCAGAGGCGCAAATATACATAATAATATAGATATGCATAGCATTGAATTGCTCAAAATATAATTTAATCATATTGATATGGATAACTAAAAGTATAATTACATAGCTACAAGCAAAAATAATAGATGTTATTTCACCAAACCCAACGAAAGCCAACCCAAATAGCAAACAGCCGTAAAAGAAGCTCATTTTTTCTTTTTTTAGTGTTCGGATATAAAAAAGCCTCAAGATCGTTTCTTGCTTTTTAAAAAATGACATGAAAATTCCCTCAACTAATACCCTAAATGCCCAAAAAACTATAAAACCGCAGGCAAAATATAATACTTCTCCATCAAAATTTGAAATATAAAAACTCTTGGTTTTTATAATTTTCAAAATAAGACCAAAGACTAAGCTTCTTAAAACAAAAGCTAATATTGAAAAATAACGAGATAACTTAAAAGGCTTATTAAATTCTTCAGTATGCCCAACCCCATTCCAAAAATGCATCAATGACTTGAGACGCCAAGGATTAAAGAGTTTTAGAGAGACAAGAAGTACTAAGGCCAAAATCAAATAATGGCCAAAATAGTGGTCACCGAGTTCCCGCAGTTCATACATAACACAAAAGTATCTAATTTTTTAAGGGTATTCTACTTTATTTAAATGCGTATTTTAGCTGTATATGAATTCAGCAGTTGTTATAATCCCAACCTATAATGAAGCAGCAAATATCCAAAGTCTTATACGTGCCGTTGCGGATTTGCCTGTACCCTTTGATTTATTGGTCGTTGATGACAATTCGCCAGACGGTACTGCAGACTTGGTCCGTGAGTTGAAAGCAACATTTACCCAACTACATTTAGAAGTGCGAAAAAGCAAAGAAGGGCTTGGACCAGCATATATCCACGGATTTAATTGGGCATTGGGGAGGGGTTATGATTATCTTTTTGAGATGGATGCAGACTTTTCTCACCCCCCTAAATCACTACCACCTATGCTGGCTTTGCTTAAAGAAGATAGGGCGGATGTTGTAGTGGGCTCAAGATATAAAAAAGGCATTCGTATACGCAAATGGCCATTGAGTAGAATTATTCTTTCCTTTGGCGCATCTCTATATGTTAGAATTATTACTGGGCTTCCCGTTGCTGACCCTACAGCTGGGTTTGTAGGTTATAATAGCAAAGCACTCTCCGCGCTGGGCTTTGATAATATTCGATTTAAAGGTTATGCCTTTCAAGTCGCTATTAAGTTTTGGTTGTGGAAAAAGAACTTTCGGATTGTCGAATTCCCCATTATTTTTACCGATAGAACAGCGGGGACTTCAAAAATGAATACTTCAATCATTAATGAGGCTGTTTTTGGAATTATTGGTATGAAATGGCGTAGTGTATTTAACAAACAAGTATGAGTAAAACGTTAATTAAGGGTGCAAACGTGGTAAATGAAGGGCAAACTGCTTCATTAGACGTACTTATTGTAGGAGAACGTATTGCTGCTGTTGCGGCTAATTTGACTGCAACCACAGAAATGGAAGTAATAGACGCGTCAGGAAAATTCCTGCTACCGGGCTGTATAGATGACCAAGTTCATTTTCGCGAACCTGGACTTACTCACAAAGCAAACATTGGCACAGAATCAAAAGCTTGTTTAGCGGGGGGTATTACATCTTTTTTAGAAATGCCTAACACAAACCCACAAACTACAACAGCAAAAGCATATCGCGATAAGCTTGATATAGCAGCACAAACTTCTTGGGCTAACTATGGATTCCTCTTTGGTGGCACCAATGACAACCTTGATGAAATTAAGGCACTAGACCCTAAAAAAATACCTGGATTAAAGTTATTCCTAGGCTCTTCCACTGGGAATATGTTAGTTGACGACCCCAACACATTAAAAGAAATATTTTCTGCTTTTCGACTTCCTATTGCAGTACACTGCGAAGACGAACAAACCATTAGAGCTAATCTTGTGGATTACGTTAAAAAATTTGGAGATGATATTCCCATGGTACATCATCCAGATATTCGCTCTGATGAGGCTTGTTTTTTGTCTTCTTCAAAAGCCATAGCATTGGCAAAAGAGACAGGCGCACGTTTACATGTGTTCCATTTGTCTACAGCACGAGAAACGGCATTATTCCATAACGATGTACCACTAGTTGAAAAACAAATTACATCTGAAGTGTGTATTCATCATTTGTGGTTTTCTGATGACGATTATGCGCACAAAGGCACCCACATCAAATGGAACCCTGCTGTAAAATCTGCTGCAGATAGAGAAGGCCTTTGGGAAGCACTTAATGACGATCGCATTGATATAATTGCTACTGATCATGCACCACATACATTAGAAGAAAAAAATCAGGTTTATACCAAAGCGCCATCTGGTGGACCAATGGTACAGCATGCTTTAGCCGTAATGCTCGAATGTGTAAATCAAGGTAAAATAAGTCTTGAAAAAGTAGTTGAGAAAATGTGTCATAATCCTGCCATTTTATTTTCTATTAAAGAGCGAGGATTTATAAGATCAGGTTACTATGCTGATTTGGTTTTGGTTGATGCAAATCATGAACACACTATTACTAGGGATAATCTTTTATACAAATGTGGTTGGTCTCCCTTGGAGGGAACAACATTACGTGGTGTTGTAACCCATACTTTTTTAAATGGTATGCTTATGTATGAGAATGGAAATATAAAACAATCAAATCATGCCAAACCTTTAAACTTTAATAGATGAGAATATTTTTTTTAATATGTTTCTTTCTAATTTTATCTGCTTGTGCTCAAGATAGGATTTCCAAACCCGAACCCTTAATGAGTGAAGAACAACTTATCGACTTTCATGTTGATTTGGCATTGATAAATGCATCTATTGGACTTAATGAAAGCCACTATGTGCCCTTAGACTCTCTTTATAAGTTTCATGGAATAGACAGCATTACTTTTGTTAAAAACAACACTTATTACGCCTCAAAGTCAAAGCAGTATACTCGAATTTTTGAGACTGTTGAATCGCGATTAAAAGGTATGGAAGTACGAGACACAACCGGGATGCCCAAACCATTAATTAATAATAAAAAATAGCCCTGTGTTTCGGGTTAGCTAACATAGGTTTATATTTGCTAAAAATTAGTACATGGCACCATTTTTAGAAGAACTTACATGGAGGGGTATGGTTCACGACATTATGCCAGAAACCGATGTAATCTTAGCAAAGGGAATGACATCTGGGTATATTGGATTTGACCCAACTGCAGACTCGCTCCATATTGGAAGTTTGGTTCAAATCATGATTTTGATGCATTTTCAGCGTTTCGGCCATAAACCATATGCTCTGGTGGGTGGCGCAACTGGAATGATTGGAGATCCTTCTGGAAAATCTACCGAGCGAAACTTGCTAGACAATAAAACACTTG
>MDTC01264517.1_pt1 | contig 10490 bp, 9 predicted proteins | sample 811181 | NCBI WGS metagenome assembly MDTC01 (sample SAMN05326644, study PRJNA326480) | marine metagenome | isolation source: seawater | place: Pacific Ocean: North | collected 2011 | reverse complement strand
CTGCTGAAGATATCTTAATACGAAATAGCAATGATCTTATTAAAGCAATCAATATAATGCTTAACAACAAAAATTAATTTTATCTAAAGATGAATAACAAAATAGCTATAATTGGCGGGTCAGGTTTTTTGGGGTCCAAATTAGGCAAAACATTAGATAGAGCAAACATAAACTTCACAATCTTTGACATAGTTTCACCTTCTGAAGACAAAAAATTTTTATATACTGATGTCAGGTCTGAAAAATCATTAGAACAGCTAAATGGCGCTACTCACATAATAAATCTTGCTGCAGAGCATAAGGACAATGTCGATCCTGTTTCTAAATATGATGAAGTTAACATTCAAGGTGCTGTAAATGTTTGCAAGGTAGCCAGCAAATTTAATATTAATAAAATTATTTTCACTAGCTCTGTAGCGATTTATGGTTTTGCTCCTGCTGATACTGACGAGTCAGGAGAAGCCAATTATTTCAATGACTATGGACGCACTAAATTTTTAGCTGAGCATGTCTATAAGGACTGGCAAGCTGAGGATCCGAATAATCGCTCTCTTGTTATTATTAGACCAACAGTTATTTTTGGTGAGGGAAATAGAGGAAATGTTTATAATTTACTTAAGCAGATTGCATCTAAGAAATTTATTATGTTTGGTGATGGTAAGAATAGAAAGTCTATGGCATATGTCGATAATGTAGCATCATTTCTTGAGTTTAACCTATCATCTATACCAGGTCTGCATATATATAATTATGTTGATAAACCTGATCTAGACATGAATACTCTTATTTCAGCAGTACGTCAAAAGTTATTTATGAAAAATAATGTTGGACTTAGATTTCCAAAGTTTCTTGGCATTGTTATTGGTTATTTGGCTGACATAATTTCAATATTAATCAAGAAAAATTTACCAATAAGCAGTGTTCGTGTCAAAAAATTTATGGGAACTACGCAGTTTGCATCCTCTGTAAGTTCGACTGGATTTATTCCTACGGTTTCTCTAGAGGATGGTCTTGCTAAAACACTTCATTATGAATTTATTGAAGATAATTCTAATAATAAAACATTTGATACCGAATAATGATCAAATTTAATGAATTATGTAAAGAGGAGCCATATATAGAGCTTCAAGCAAGGTATGAGAATGCTCTAGAAATGAACCAAAAAAATATTGAAGCTATTAGCATTTCTTCATTTTCAAAAGAACTAAATGAAGTTAATTCTAGATATGTAAACTTAAAATTTATTAAAAATAAAGATCTTATTTTCTTCTCTAATTACAGATCTCCTAAGGCTAAAGAGTTTGAACAACATGATCAAGTGACCGCTTTAATTTATTGGAACTCAATTAATACTCAAATTAGAATAAAAGCTCTTATTAAAAAAACTTCTCAAGAATTTAACAAAAACTATTTTTTTAATAGGTCTGAACAAAAAAATGCACTAGCAATATCGTCAAGACAATCAGAATTAATAGATTCTTACGATAGTGTAAGGAAAAATTATAATAGCACCCTTAAATTAGAGAACCTTAAAGATTGTCCGGAATATTGGGGCGGTTTTGCTTTAACCCCTTACTATTTTGAATTTTGGGAGGGTCATGTCTCTAGATTAAATAAGAGAGATGTTTATAAATTAAAGAATAGTGACTGGAATAAATCAGTTATTCAGCCTTAATAATCATTTACGAACATAGCCAATTAGTTTAAAATCGTCCAACTATGAAACTATATATGACTCAAAATATCTTTTTTATAAAATTATAATGCTTATAACTTTATTTTATTTCTCTTTATAGGTTTATCTCATAGCTTCTTCTAAAAAAAATTTTGTTCCTATCAATGAAAAAATTAAAGCTTTAGAAGTAATGCTTATTAATGAAAATGGTGAGAAGAAAGGTTTAGTCTCTATTGCTCTAGCCTTAGATGCTGCTAAGTCCTCATCACTTGATCTTGTTCAAGTTTCTCCCTCAGATGCAAATCCAGTAGTCTGTAAATTATTAGACTATGGTAAGCACGTATTCGAAAAAAAGAAAAATAATTCATCTTCAAAGTTAAAAGTTAAAAGAAACACAGTTAAAGAAATTAAATTTAGACCATCTACAGATATTGGTGATTACAATATTAAATTAAAAAAGATTAAAAGCTTTATTCTTGACGGAGATAAGACTAAAATAAGCGTCCGATTTAGAGGTAGAGAAATATTAAATAGTAATCTTGGTTTGGACCTATTGAATAAAATAAGTGATGAGCTAGTTGAAATAGCTCAAGTTGACCAAGAGCCTTCATTGGAAGGCAGACAGCTATTGATGATTTTATCTCCTTTAAGAAAGAATTAATAATAAAGAGATAGTTATGGGATATAAGTTAAAATCGCACTCAGGGGCTGCTAAGCGCTTTAAAAAGACAGGTACATCTGTAAAAAGTAGAAGTGCAAGCAGAAATCACATATTAACTAAACAGTCTACAAAAAGAAAAAGACATAACAGAGGATTAATTAAGTTAGCTGGAACCACTTTAAAAATGGTACAAAAACTTATTAAATAAAATTATGCCAAGAGTTACCAAGTCCGTCACTGCAAAAGCAAAACATAAAAAAGTATTGAGTTCTACTAAGGGTCATTATGGCGCCAGAAGTAGATTATTTCGCACAGCAAAACAATCAAATATTAAATCATTGCAGTATGCTTTCAGAGATAGAAAAAATAGAAAAAGAGCATTTAGATCTCTATGGATAGCTAGAATTAATGCAGCATCCAGACATTTAGGCGTGCCTTACTCAAAATTAATTAATGGATTAGCTTTAAATAATATAGAGTTAGATAGAAAAGTTTTATCTGATATTGCTATTAATGACTCTGCTACATTTGAAATAATTCTTAAAAAAGCAACTGATTAGCTTCATCATTAATGTCATCAGATAAAGACATTATTTTTCCAGAAGTCCTGCATAAAAAAGGATCAATTCACCCTATAAATTATATGAAAGATTCCATGATGAATCTTCTAACCTCTCTAGGTTTTGAGATCATCGATGGGCCAGAGGTTGAAACAGAGGAATATAATTTTGATATGCTTAATATTAAAGAGTCCCATCCAGCTCGTCAGATGCACGATACTTTTTATGTAAATAATAAAGAAAATGTTTTAAGAACCCATACTTCACCAGTTCAAATTAGAGGCATGCTTAATAATAAACCTCCTTTCGCATTTATTTCAGGTGGAAAAGTTTACAGAAAAGACGATGATGCAACTCATTTACCCATGTTTCATCAAGTTGAAGGCATTCATATTGATAAAGGAGTTAACTTTTCTCAACTCAAAGATTTAATTTATAAAATTATCTATTCTTTATTTGGTGAAGAAGTTCAACTTAGATTTAGACCTTCGTATTTTCCATTTACAGAGCCATCTGCAGAGGTCGATATCTTATCAAAAGAAGGTAATTGGCTCGAAATTCTTGGCTGCGGAATAGTTAATCCCATAGTTCTTGAAAATTGCAAAATTGATGCAAATAAATATAGTGGTTTAGCTTTTGGACTTGGAGTTGAAAGAATAGCTATGCTGAAATATGGAGTTACTGATATTAGAGAATTTTATAAATCTAATTTAGATTTCCTTAATCAATTTAAATGAAAATAGCATATGAACATCTTCTTAGATTCCTTGTAGATAAGCCAAATATAAATGATTTATCTGATAAGTTATTTCAATTAGGTCATGAGCATGAAATAGAAAATTCTATTTTTGATATAGAATTTACCCCTAATCGAGGAGATTGCTTATCAGTAAAAGGCCTTATTAGAGATTTAAATGTTTTTTATAAAACAAATTTAGATATACCAATTTATCGGAATGAATTACCTTCTTTAGATCTTAAATTTATAAATAAAGCACAAGACAAATGTCCGCATATATCTTTTCTAAATATAAAGATTGAAGGCAAAGTATCTGAATATAAAGACTATCTTAACAACTATTTTTCAGATCTTAATATTAATAAAACTAACTTTTTTACAGATGTTTCAAACTACTTAGCTTACGAAATGGGCCAACCAACTCATTGCTATGAATTTTCTTCTCTTGGCGATGATATAACTTTAAAAGAAGCCAACAATTCTGGCGAGTTCACTACCTTATTTGGCAATAACATCAATTTAAATGGTTTAGATTTAATATTTTTAAGCGATGAAAAAATTATTAATTTGTCTGGAATAATAGGAGGAAAAGATACAGCTTGTAATAACCAAACAAAAAATGTCCTTGTTGAATGCGCTTTCTTTAAACCTGAATCAATAATAGGAAAAGCGGTTAAATATAATGTTCATTCAGATGCTTCTCATAAATTTGAAAGAGGAACTGACCCAAGATGTCACCAAGAGGCATTAAGGCGTTTTGTAAAGATTATAGAAGAACATTCTAAAATAATTAAATTAGAATTATATACTTTTACTGGCCCTGATTTTAAAGAAGTTAATTTAGAATTTGATCTAAATAAGATTAACGATATTTTAGGATTAGATGTATCAGAAGATGAATACAAAAATGCATTGATTAATTTAGGTTTCAATGTAAATAAAACTATAGCAGTGCCTTCTTATAGAAATGACATACAACATCAGAATGATCTCGCAGAAGAACTGGCAAGAGTCATTGGATACGATAACATACCAGTCAGTAGTTTAAATATTAATAGAAATGTTAATTATTTAAACTCTTCAAATGAGCATAAAATCAAAGATTTTTTAATTGATAACGGCTTCATTGAAGTAATTAATTCACCATTTTGCCCAATTAGCAGCTCTGACTCGATAAAAGTTGACAATCCATTAGATAGCAATAGAGAGTTTATAAGAACAGGATTAAAGGAATCACTAATTGAGAACTTAATTTATAACGAAAAGAGACAGAAAGACTCCATAAAGTTATTTGAAATTTCTGACGTCTATTCTGCTAAAGATAATCTATTGAATCAAGAAAAAAGAATAGGGATTATAGTTTCAGGAATAAGAGGTCACAATTATATAGATTTCAAAAGAAGCTTAGATGAAGATTATTTAGTAAGTTTATTTAACTCTATAGATATTGATATTAAAGAATCAATTAAAAAAGTTGATAGAAATAAATTAGATTCAAAGATTAAAACACCTGTTTATATAATAGAAGGTAAAATCGAAACGATTTTTAAAAATATTGATAACTCAGACTCTAAAAGTAATCTTAAAGAAAAATTTGTAAAATATAATCCAATATCTGAATTTCCATCTTCTTCAAGAGACTTCTCATTCTCAATTAAAGATATCTCTAAAGTTAATGAAGTAATTAAAGTTATAGAGGTTGCTCAGATGGAATACCTAAAAGAGTCATTCATGTTTGATTTTTACGAGAACAAGAAAACCGGCGAGACTAAAATTGGATACAGGTTTATATTTCAAGACACTAAAAAAACTCTAAATGATAATACAATTGATAAAGTTGTAGATAAATTAATTAATGATGTTCTTTCTATTGAATCTGTATTATTACCAGGAAGAATATAGTTTATAATAATTTTTTAATTATTTAATTTAGAAAATGAAACAGATTCAATATAAGTTACTCATATTATCCCTTACTTCTAGTTTAGTATATGCTCAAGATTTTGATAAATCTTTTCTAGACAGCTTGCCTGATCAAGTTAAATCTGACCTTTTGGCTGAGACACAATTAAAAAAAGATCAAGAGCAGATTCAGTACAGAAGACCTTCAACTTTTATACAAAAATCAGAAAAAGAAGTTTCAAATAGGTTTGGAGCTAAAATTTTTTCAATGATGCAGTCAACTCTTATGCCTATTAATGAACCAAACTTTGATGATTCATATGTTTTAGATTTTGGTGATGTCCTAGAATTGCAAATAATTGGTCAAAAAACAAAAAATTCTAAATTACCCGTAAATAGAGATGGAAGTATTACTATTGATGATATCGGTAAAGTTTTTGTTGCGGGTCAATCTTTAAAAACTGCTATTGAACTTATTTCAAACAAAATAAAAAAAGTCTTGCTTGGGGTAGATGTAAATATTTCTTTAATAAATGTGAGAGATATACAGGTTATTGTCGGAGGAAATGCATTTAATCCAGGTGTTTATACATTAAATGGAAATTCAAATATTTTTCATGCATTAACAATTTCAGGAGGACCGTCTGATCAGGGATCATTTAGATCAATTTCTTTAATTAGAGATAAAAAAGAGATTGAAACAATAGATTTATATGAAATATTTATAATGAAGAAAGCTAACTTTAATAGCAGGCTAAGATCTGGCGATTTAGTTTTCATAAACCCTGCTTTAAACATTGTTTCTGTAAGTGGAGGAGTAAAAAGACCTGGAGTATATGAGGTTAAGGCTAGCGAGACTTTCGCTAATTTAATATATTATGCAAATGGTGTGTCAAATCTTGCTGATACTTCGGATATATCACTATATAGAATTGATAATGGAAAGATGAAGACACTAAAATTTACCAAATTATCTGATATTTATGGTTTAAAAACCGAGGATAACGATAACTTTATTATAAGAAGATTCCCCTTTAGAACCGTTACCATTTTGGGAGCTGTAAAAAATCCAGGTTCATATCTTATGAGTGAGGGCGATGGGCTGTACGACATGATTACTAAATCAGGCGGATACTCTCCGGCTGCATATCCTTTTGGAGGTATTTTAGAAAATGAAACAGCCAAATTAGTAAATGAAATGGCTAATAAAGAACTTTATAAAAACTTTATAAATACTATAGCTTCGGCACCAACTAATACTGAAAATGGAGCGACAAATTTAGCATTTTTATTAGATGAATTACAATCTACTGAAGCTTCTGGAAGAATAGCTGCAGAATTTGATATTGATGTATTAAAAAATAATCCAGAGCTAGACATCAAATTGCAAGATAAGGATATTATAACAATTCCAGAATTACCTAATCATGTTTATGTTTATGGTGAAGTATCAAGCCCTGGAACTTCAAAATTTGTTATAGGTTCAGATATTCAATATTACATCGCTAAAAAAGGTGGTATGACATCAGATGCTGATAAGAGCAAAATTTTTGCTTTACTCCCCAATGGTGAAACTATTCAAATAAGTAATAAAAATATATTTATGAAAAGTAAAAATGATCTTACTATTTACCCAGGTACTGTAATTTTTATCCCTAAAAAAACAGGAGGAGTGTTTGCAGCTCAAACTGCTCAAGCATATGCTGCAATTTTGGGTAATATTGGCGTATCTCTTGCTTCAATCTCTGTATTGAAAGATTAAAGAATTTATTTGTATCTTTGTCCTCCTCAAATAAATATTATGCCTATAGTATGAAGAGTCAGAATCCCTTTATAACTTCAAAGGTAAATCTTGTAATTATAACTATTCTTGTTTTTATTAATCATACCCATGCTGATAATTTTAACTTTAATACTTATAACAACCATGGAGTTATTGGATTAATTAATACACCCTCTGCAAGATTTTATGATGAGGGTGCAATAGGCATAACTATTTATGATGGAACACCAGATCAAAAGATAACTATAACTTCATCTCCTTATGATTGGCTTGAAGCTTCTTTTTTTTATACCAATATTCAAGGCAAGCCTTATCCAGGCTTTGAGAATCAAGACTATAAAGATAAAGGTTTTAACTTTAAATTAAAATTAAAGGAAGAAGGACTTTTACCTGCAATTGCAATAGGAATTAATGATATAGCTGGAACAGGCTATTACAGTTCGGAATATCTAGTTGGTAATTATGGAATTGGAAATTTAGATTTAACATTTGGATTAGGTTGGGGAACACTTAATGGATTAGATAATAGCCTTAGAAATCCTCTTACGTATATTCATGACAGTTTTAACAATAGACCTGAGGTTTTTGAAGGTAAAGGTGGCCAATTTCAGCCTTCAAGATATTTTTCAGATAAGTCAGTATCACCTTTTTTTGGAATTTCATATGTAATAAATGATGACTTAATTCTGAAAATTGAAAGAGATACAACAAAGATTGATGGATTTATTGATTATCAAGTTCCTTCAACAAGAGCTAGCATAGGTTTAGAGTACAATGTCTTTAAAAACTTTACAGTAGGCCTTGTTAAAGAAAGAGGTAATTTCTTTTCTCTTAAGTTTATTTTGAAGCAAGATGCTTCATCATCTTCAGATCCTTATAAATATAAAAAAGTAAATAGAAAAAAAAATCAGAGTAACTATACCCACTTTATTAATTCCCTGTCAAAGAACGGATTAGGTGTTAATAAAATTATTGAATCGGCTGAAGAAGTAGGAATTGAAATAACTCAATTTTCACACCCAAATTTAGATATTATTGAAGAGATAATATATAAAGCTAAGAAAGATAGCGGGATAACAAAAAATATTAAATCAGATTATAGGATCGCTGACCTTGATGTATACTCAAATATAGATCAAGATCTAAACAAAACGTCAAAATTAATCTATAAAAGAGAAGCAAATCGAAAATTTAATTCAAATACTAAACTAAGCATTAGGCCTTTTTTAGCTGCAAGAGAGGGATTTTTCAAAGTTGCCATTTTAGTCGAAAATAATAACGAATATATTATTAAAGATAATTTTTTCTTTTCTTCTAATCTAAAATACTCAATTAAAGATAACTTTGGTGACCTTGTTGTTAAGCCATCAGATACATACCCGGCTCAGGTAAGGTCAGACGTTAAAGAATATTTAAAAAACTTTGAGAATAGATTAATTATTGGTCGTGCTCAATTTGATTACCATATAACGCCTAGAAAGAATAATCATGTAATGTTAAGCGCTGGAATATTAGAAGAAATGTTTTCAGGTTATGGTATAGAGTATTTATATTTTGATATTGAAAAGAACTATGCCATTGGTGCTGAGGTCTTTAAGGTCAAAAAAAGAGATTATGATCTTAGATTTGGATCTTTAGATTATGAAAATGTAACTGGGCATTTAAATATGTATTATCGCAATAACTATTTAATCCCGTTTGATGCAAAAATTTCATATGGTCAATATTTAGCTGGAGATGTTGGAACTACTTTTGAGCTATCTAGATCTTATCGAAATGGAGCAGAGTTTGGTATATTTGCAAGTTTTACTAATGTAACAGAAGAGCAATTTGGTGAAGGAAGCTTTGATAAAGGAATATTTTTTAATATACCTATTTATAAGAATTTTGCTGAATATAGATGGAGACCGTTAACCAAAGATCCAGGAGCAAAGTTAAATAGAAAGAATACATTGCATGATTTATTAGTTAAATTTAGACCTCATAACTCAAATTAATTATTGCTTAAAATCCTATTCATTTTAGATATGTAAATTATCAACACATTTATTTTAATAATAATTAGTCAAATTCTATAAAATTCAGATATAATTCATCTTCGATTTAAAAAATTACTATTAGGGGGTTTTTTAAACTTTTAATTGGTAGTATAAATTTATGGTAAAAATATGAAAAATCACAATCAATATTATAATGTAAAATTCGTAGCGCTATTTATTGCACTATTCTCGTTAAATGTTTCTTCAAATGATAACGCTGTGTCTCAAAGCGATATTCTTGAAATTCAAAACAGAGTTGATGCAATGCCTTTGTTCCAGTTGAACGCAAGAAAAGCCCAACTACTAGAAGAAGTTGAAGTTTTAGAAGATAAAATAGTAACTACTCAGAGCCCAGAAAAACTTAAGTCTTTTTCTTCAACCTTATCTTTGAAACTTACCGAATTAAGCTTGATTCAAACTGTTTTGGGTACCCTTGCTGGTGCAGCATTACTCGATAATATTTTTAAAGACGATGATAAAGATTCTACTGCTCCTGTTATTTCATTAAATGGGCCTAATCCGGCTACTGTGGAACTTGGCTCTTCTTATAACGATGCGGGCGCTTCTGCTGACACAGGAGAAGCTGTTGTAACTTCTGGTTCAGTTAATACAGACTCCGTAGGTACATACACTCTTACTTATACAGCAATCGATGATTGGGGTAACATTGGAACAGCAACTAGAACTGTAAATGTTATTGATACAACTGCACCTATTCTTACAGTCATAGGTGACAATCCGGCCTCGGTTGAGCTTGGCGCATCTTATAGTGATGCTGGAGCATCAGGAAGCGATCTTGGTGGAAACGTAACAGTTACATCATCTGGAAGCGTTAATTCTAGCAGCGTTGGAACATACACAATTACTTACACAGGTACAGATCCGTCTGGAAATTCCTCAACTGCAACTAGAACAGTAAATGTTATTGATACTACAGCGCCTGTTATTACAGTAGCTGGTTCAGATCCTATTACAATTGAGCTTGGTGTTGCTTATACCGATGCTGGCGCTTCAGCAACAGACCTTTCTGGATCGATTGCCGTAACTACTAACGGAACTGTTAATGCAGATGTTGTTGGTACATATACTCTTACATATGTTGCATCAGACCCTTCAGGTAATACTGCAACT
>MDTC01207629.1_pt1 | contig 10490 bp, 10 predicted proteins | sample 811181 | NCBI WGS metagenome assembly MDTC01 (sample SAMN05326644, study PRJNA326480) | marine metagenome | isolation source: seawater | place: Pacific Ocean: North | collected 2011 | reverse complement strand
TATTTTTGCTATCTCTGCTTTTATACCTTGAGCCCTTGCTGACGAAATATTTTCTTGAGCCAAGCTTTGATCTACTTCCGCATTGAGAACATCTATAAGACCTTTTGAATTCTTTATACGAGTAAAATCAATTTCAGAAGAATTAACAATAGTTGTATTGAGTAAAGGGTAATAAGCAGCTCCCCAAGATAGATGATTCGCACCCACTCCTTCTCTAAACTTATCAACAACATCGTTATCATCAAAAGTTCTCTCTGAATTACCTCCAAAGACATCTAGAATTGCAAACCGATTTTGCATTTTAAATCCACAATGCTGCAGCATAGCTGATTGGATTGAATAACAATCTGCCTCAGAGAGAAGAATGGCTTCAGGAATTGCTAGTATTGTAGGCTCTGTATATTTTTCTAATGCAGCTATTCCTCCTCCAACTGCTACATCGTTTAGATCTTTAGCTGAAATTTTATCATCATAACTTCCTACAGAAACGATGTAACAGTCAGAACCACCATTTACAAAATATAGTCTCAAAGAATCGTACAATAAATAACGGGTTGATGTATCAATTTCTAAAGAATAATCTTCGGAATCTGAACTAGTTTGAGAAGGGGCAGGATCAGGTGAATCGTCATCGGCAGCTTTTGGTTTAGTATTTTTTGGTGGGGGAGTAATTGTAAAAAGAGTCGATGGTGGACCACCAAATAATTCTACAAACTCTCCAAAATTTGAAATTTTTGTAGGTTTATTAATCAAAGATTTTGTTCCTCTTAAAGCTTTTTCTGTGTATCCTATAAAAGCAGGAACAGCAGTTGGCACAGGAACGACAGACGTTCCAAAAGAACTTTTTTCTTCAACATAAACTCCTGGAGTTGCTAAATTAGATGCCATAATTATGTTTTAAATTATTTTACGGTTATACGTTTGTTTAAATGTAATTAATTAATCCAATGAAACAAATAGATCTGCATAATATTTGTTATTATTTTTCTCAAAAATTATATTTTTTAATCTTGGATGGGGTAATTGAATAGAAAAAGTATTCAGAAATCCATCATCTTTTTTCAAAAAATGAGATGATTCATAAAATTGAGCAAGCTTTGTTGGAGTTGGATGCTCTATGCAAAAAACTTGTTGGCCACTTGAAAGACTTTTCTCATATACATCATTATTCTTGAATGAATTTTCATAATCTGAAATAAAAAAGCTAGAAAAGTCAAAATTATCTTTTGAACTGTAAAAATTGTATCGAATAATTACCTCTCTAGATTTAAAATTAATATCATATTTTTTCCCTTCCATATTTAAATCTTCAGAACCTTCTCCAAAAAATTCATTACCTTCATTCAAGGTTAAAACTATTCTACCACCCATTAATTTATCGCTTTCAAATGGAGTTAACGAAGATTTTTCAACAAAGTCACCTTGATGTAATTTATTCCCCTCAAAATTATTTTGAAATAAAAATCCATTTCCAGGTTCAAAATTAATATCAGAATAATTTAAGAATACGGGATCATTATTGGTTATGTTAATTTCAACATTAATGGGCCCGTTAAAAGTAGGGCTAGAATATCTCAAATCGCCGCTGCTAATTAAAACAAATCCATTTATAGTTTTTTTAAAAATTATACCATAATTCTTAAAAAGTGAAAGGGTTTCAATTGTGGGTTTAAAAAGAAAAGAGATGCATTTATTATCCTTAAAAAAATCATGATTAACAACAACCTCAACGATTTTTTTATAATTAGAAGTATAGTCGATTTTATTGTACATAACTTTCATAAATATTTTTTCACTTATGTATTATTACCCATTACTGGTGGCGTATCTTCAATTACAGTATCAGAGTCAAAAATAATTTGCTTAATTCTGTATGCACAAGATGGAACATATTTTGTTCCAATAGCCCCCCACAGTCGCATTGTATCCGGCATATTTAAATTATATATTTCTGAATGTAATCTGGGAACGTTTATAGGCAAACCAGGAGTATTTGTATGGTCAAAAATAGGGTTTCTTTGAAAAAAATCTATTATCAAAGAAACATATCTAAGAGATTCAATATAGTTTGAATCAGTAAAATAAGAAGCAAACATTATATTCATATTAATGTTTATCGATGGATTACTGACACTCCTAAGAGTATTCTTATTTTTAGCTAACTTCTCTTCTTCAATACTTAAAAGGAAAACACTAATTTTATTTTCAATGCCTTGATTTAGATTGCCTTTTATATCAATTAAACTTTTAACTATTACAACGTCTTCGTCTATAGAAAGTTTATTTTTAATGTATTGATTGGCTTTTGCAGATATAGCTGTTATAATATTGTGAATCATAATCTAATTTTGGACTAATCGTTTTATGGCTATAAAAATAATTCTAACAATATAAATTGATATAAAAGAGACCATACAACCTATAAGATATAATTGGACAGAAAAAATCTGTTCTACTCTCTTAAGACTCCTTCCTGAAGATGTTAAACTCAGAATCTCTAAAAAAAAGAAAGCTAATACTAAAGACATTACAAAACTCAGTACTAACCAAAATAGTTCTCTTAAAATGATTGTTTTCATTTAATTTGATTTATGGTTTTTCAAATGCATTATTCCATTTTAATTTAGATGCGATAAAGAAAACTAAAATCCCAATAAAAAATCCTATATAAATCTCCAAGTTAGATTTTACCGGAAAACCACTTTTGTCCAAAATCTCTTTAACAAATACAACTAAAGGAGTCAACAAAACAAACCCAATAAAAATTACTATTAATTGATTTATTGATTTCTTCATGATTGAATCTCTAATTCTCCAGTCAGAAAGAACAAAGACAAAAGAAGTTACTAATGCAAAAACAAAATAAACAATGATAGCAATAAATACATCTTTCTGTTTTATCAACCTTTCTGCAAATCTTATTGGAAAGCCGTTGACTTCAGTTATTGGATCATTAAATATAGCAATGTCAGTAGAAAAATAATCTTCTATGAGATTCCATAATTCATCGTTTCCATTATCATATCCCAATGCCCAAATTCCCACTCCTTGGAGATTGTTATTCATAGCATAATCATATTTTTTTGAAAGTGTGAAGGCATCATCATAATGGATTTCTTTTATTGAATTATCTTCAAAAGCTACTCTATAAATTTTACTCATAGAAATGGGATCTAATTCTACTTCTGATCCAAGCTCTTGATTTTCAATAAAATTCTTTTTTATTTCAGTATATGTAAGTTTTCGTTCTATTTTAGCCTCAAAATCATCATTTTCAGATGGATTAATGTTCCATAAAATTCCATAATATGGTAAAGCAAGTATTGTTTTGTTTACATCAATATTCGATTCTTTAAAATACTCAACAGTATTTTTTAAACTAAAAACTCCCTCTGACTGGAGTGGAGATACTGCATCCGGAGATGAATTTCCATTATAATCATATCCCATTATAATAAATAAATCAATAAAGGGGTCTAATTTTTTTATATTAAAATGTTCTCTGTCTTTGTGAGCTGGGAGGGTAAGTGATATGTAGGGTTTAGTTTTGTTATTATTTTGAAATTGAGACGAGAGGTATTTGTGAAATCCTTTTACGAAATCAACAAATTCATTTTTTAGGTATGAAGGAATGTCTTCAAAATTTAAATCAATTCCATCTCCACCTCGATTCAACACGAGTTTAGAAACATCCTCAAAAAGATTATTCCATAATAATTCATTAGTTAAAAATTCATCCTGATTATTTTTCCCCTGAAGAGATACAGTTAGAAGAACACGTGTATTTTTAACCTTTGCTGAATCTATCATTGCAGATGTATTCCAATCTTCTATTTGATCTGGATTTAAACCCAATCCTGTTTGCGGATTAACATTGTATGAAAAATATGAAATAGTAGAAAGTAACTCAAAGGGATAGTTCATCCAACTTTTGCCCATCCAATAAGGATGCCATCCGAAAACTTCTCTGTCTGGAAGAATGGTTTTAAATTTTTCATTTTCTACTTCGAAAATATATGATGTACTGTCTCTATTATTATAATTTACAATAACTCCAGGGCTATAACCGTTAATCCCTTCAAAAAGATAGCCATAATCATTTATCATATTTTTTTGTTGGATTGGATTTCTAACCATTTGATTATTTTCACCATCATCTTTTTGACTATTATTTTTATTTTGATCCAATCCTAATCTTCTCGAGTACTGCTTTTTCTGACGCTTAAATTTATTTACTGAGCCAAATGCTCTTTTGATTCCCGAATCCATCTTCTTCAAATATGAGCAAGACTCTAATGTCGAAAACGATATTATTATTATTAAAGTGAAAAAAACCCTAAGTGTATTATTCATCCTCTTGAAGAGTAAGTTTTATTATTTTTTTTATTTCAAATTTTTCTTTTTCCATCTCAACTTGACGTTCTTTAAAAAAAACTGAAACAAAACCTAATTGAATTTTAAAAGTATTGATTTTAGATAAATTCTCTATTATAATTTCAGCTCTCTTTGTTGGCTTTTCAATAATTTTATCTGTAATGTAGTAGGCATAATTACTTGAATAATTTAAAGTTCGTGTATCCAAACTCAGATTATTTATTTTTAGTTTAATATAATCGTTATCAGAACTCTGTAGTGACAAATTTTGGTCCTCATTAAACAATTCTTGCCTTGCAAAATTTATCATATCATTATCTTCATTACTTGCCCAATCAAGTGAATTGCTTTTATTAAGCCCTACCCAATATCCCCAACCTACTAAATTCATGTCTTCTTGGGTAACATTTATTGGGACAACTAACTTTTTTTTACCAGTAATATCAAGAATTGGATTTAAAATTAGTTCCTTATTGTAGTTTGACTTATAAATAGTATCCAAAACAATTTCAATTGATTTTGAAAATATTGGAACACTGTCTAAAACTTCTTCGTATATTATATTTAATGGAGAGATTTTTTTTAGCTCAATTTTTAATTTAGAACTTAAAAAACCTTTATTTCTCAAAAATCCATCGTTTACAATATTCAATGTAAAGGTATTATCATCCATAATTCTAATATTACCTTTTTCAATTTGTTTTTTCTTAAGTTTTTGATTTACCATTCGATAGCTTCCTCCTTCCAGTATTGAAACCTCATCAACTCTTGAGCTTCCAATGTTTTCGATGGAATAATTTATTAAATCATTCCTTTTGACGTCATATTCATAACTTAAAGGCGATCCGTCAGTTGGTGTTTTAACATACATATTAGTTAAGTATGTTGTATCAGTCAAGCTTTTTGCCAGCAATAAATTATAATATGGCTTGTCTTTGAATTCTAAAACCACCTCTTTCTTATCTAATAGTTCATTGTAAAGACTATCTAGAAAAGATGAATTCATTTTGTAGGAGTTATATAATCCAACAGAATCATTTTTCATTTTTGACAAAGAAAGATCATAGCCATTATTGATTAGAGAGTCAACTTCAATATTTGAGTCTACGAAAGTTTCCAATGATTTTATTGAACTACCACATGATAATAGTAAAAAAAATAAAGCATTAACAGCAATAACTTTGTATATATTCATCTTAATCTAATTATTTGAAAACGAATCCTCATCTCTTCTTATCTCTTCATATTTTTTTAGTGTTTTCTCTCTCATAGAAAATTTTATTTCGGATTCCATAGATTTCTTTTCTAAATCGGTAGTTATCTTGTTCAACTCTTCATTTTTCTTCCTTTGATTAATATTAAAATCTAATACCTTAAGAAAATTAGTTTCAAATTCGAATTCGCTTTGCATAATTAAATTATCATAAGGCCCCTTTTTTGATAATAGTTTGGTTAATAATGGTGCTGTTTCAATTAAAATAAAAATAAACATGATTAATACTGATGCCATATTACCAACCTCACTTAAAGCACCAATTTTATCAAAAAAACCCATGTTAGTCGTCGCTTGTAAAATTTCTTTTTCAGAGTTTACTTGATTCCATAATTGGGTTTCTTTTTGAATTATTTTGTCTATTAAAGCATCCTTTTTTTTTCTTTCAATTTCAACTTCAGAGTAGAAGATATCATATTTTAATTTTCTTTCTTCGCATTCTCTACCTCTTCCCCTTAAACCAGTCCCGCAAGTTCCGTTACACTCACACCTGTAGTCTTCATAATACTTTTCACGTAATTTTAATTTTTCTTCAAATGAAGATTCATAAGCTGATTTTTGTTGGTTTAGGCTTAAAATATCACTTTTATATTTTTCCTCTATAGTATAAATACGGTCTATATTTTTCTGGGTTAGATAGGTATTTATTTCATCTTCAAAGAGCTTTACTTCAAGTGGTTTGGATATTATTACTGCAACTAAAATAGCCAGAAATAAACGTGGTATAGAAATGATAAGATTTTGATATTTAGAATCTCCAGGTCTTAAGCTTTGAACTATATAACGATCAAGATTAAATATAATAAGACCCCAAAAAATGGCTAATGGAAAGACTAAATAATAAGAGTTAAAGATTTGGCCTAATCCATAAAAAGAAGATATAAAGGCTAAAATTGAAGTAAAAAAAATTGTTGCACCAATACTTGAATATTTAATTCTTTCATACTCTGGACATTTATTAATAATATCAATACTTGCTCCTGAACATTTTAAAAAAAAATTACCTACAAGACTTTGTTTTTTTAATTCCATTGCAAATTAAAGATGAATATAACAAACGTTTGAAATTAGTATTAAATGAATTATTTTATTTTTTCTTAAATCTACTAAAAACTTTTGCCAAACCGAAGATAGTTTTCTTTTCTTTAATCTTAATTTCTTCCTTTTCTAATTCTTCATCAACTGGAATAATTACAATCTTATTTTTTTTTGTCCCATAAATTGAATCAAAAGCAAATTCATAAATAGACTTTTGAACTAACGAAAAGGTATGATCTCCTTCTAACGGAAGTTTTCCTAAAATTCTTTCACTAAAATTACCCATGGTATTTATAGTCCAAGACAATCTTATTTGCTGACTCCTGAAAGCATAGAATTGTTCTTTTTGAAGACCAGCACTTTTCAATACTAAATATTCTTCAAGTGATTTATCAAAAGCCTCAACAATTATTTCAACCTTAGAGCTTTTCAAAACTCTTATTATCAATTTTTTAGAAAGTTTTTTTTCTCTATTTTCAGCCTCCAATTTTATTATAGTATCCTCTTTTATGAGAATTTCCATTTCACCAGTATGATCAAGGTTATCATTAATATTCTCTAATGAAACTCGGTGAGCATTTTCAACTTCCCATGATATTTTCACATATTTATTTTTTTCAACAAAAGTTTTTTCAGCATTTAACTTAATTGATATTTCACCTGTCAAAAGCTTAATTTCATCTGAATCTGAACGAAAGTTATTGAATAGGCTGTTTAAATGTTTTATTTTCTCTTCAGTTGACTCTCCTACATAATGGTTAGACTTATTTATTATAAAAGTTTTATCTAATATCATAAAATGTACATCATTTTGATATAGATCACTGTTTTCATACCAAAAGACTGAGCCTCCAGATTGAACTATTCTATTAAAAAGATTTACCAAACGCAGGGACTTTTTTTGATTAATAGATGAAATAATAATGTCAATTGTTATTTCAGTTGACAAAAGTTCTAAAAGTTCATTTGATAATGCTAAAAAATCAAATTCTGTGATAAATAGTTGTAAGGAGTGTTTACCCTTAAAAATATTTTTCTTAAGATCGTATAGAAAATCACTAGCTGTAAAGATTTTATTCAAAAAAAAATTTTTTAAAGTATAGATTGAATCAAAACGGATTTAAACAACAAAAGTTTTATTAAGTCAATTTCATTACTTAAATAATTGTAATTAACTAAAAAAATATTTAAAAAATACATTTTTGGATTTTTTAATTTATAGTAATGATTTAATATCCTCAATCATTCGACTTGTTTCAAGAGATAAAGTACCATTATAAATGGCTCTAATTTTATTTTTATTATCAATTAGAAAAAAATTTTCAGTATGGATAAAGTCGTCCATATCTGTCACAGATTTCCCAAATCCTTCGTCAGCAAAATAGGATTCTCTAGCTATCTTATATATTTCATCTTTAGATCCTGTAAGCAAGTACCAAAATTTGGAATCAATTTTATTAATCTCAGCGTATTTTTTCAATCTTTTTTCGTCATCGATCCACGGCATTACAGTATGAGATAAAATTTTAACCTTATCATTGTTTGAAAATTCTTTTTGAACTTTAAGAAGATTAATTGCCATTTTTGGACATACTGTAGTGCAAGACGTAAAGAAAAAGTTTGCTATATAAATTTTTCCTTTTAAATCTGCTTGAGTTATCCATTTTCCCTCCTGATTCTTAAAATTAAATGTTTTTATTTCGTGAATATTATTAATCTTAGGATTTAATTTGTCTAACCATATTGGGGTGAATGTTGGTTCATTGTAATAAGGCAATTCTATCTTAGATTTTGAATTATAGCCAATACTTTTTTTATCAATCTTTTGGCAAGATATAATTACTAAAAAAATGAGAAAAAAATATATTTTCATTCTAAAACAGTGTAAGGCTCAATTATCTCTCTTTTCGTATCAATTTTAGTACAACGTTTTATTCCAGACAACCCATATCTTCTTCCATTTTCTCTTACAACAAAGTTTGACCTTAATTTACCATCCTTTCTCCAAACCTTTGTTGAACCAAAAGGCTTTCCGTTTAAATAATTTATTTCAGAATATACCATACCGTTATCATACCATCGAATATGTTTTTTTTCACTTAATCCTTTTTTAAAAAAATATTCAAACTTCTTTTGCCCAGATTCAAACCATCCGATATGTTTACCTGTTTTTTTTCCATTATTATAAAATCTTTGGTATTTTTTATTACCATTATCATAATAACCTAAACTTATACCTTCCAATTTTCCTCTAAAGAATCCTTTTTTTTCTATGATTTGATCATACATATTCTTTTTTACCAAAAAGCCTGAAAAAGGATAACTATTATAATATAATTCTCCCTTTGAATTATAATTCAGGTTAGAATCACTAGCAAACAAAAAAGTATTTGGAATGAGAAATCCATTTATGCTTGAATTTAGAATTGAATTTTCACAAAAACAGAAAATTGTAGAAATCAAGATAATTGATATTTTACTCAAAAAATTTGTGTTAAAAAAACTCATTTTTATCTAGTGATAGTTCCAGCATTACCATAAAAACCATCTCCGTTTATCCAGGGTAAATCATCTGTTACATGGTAATGATATATACCGTCTGGGAAATCACTTTTATTATGAATATGGCCATGATAATCGTCAAGATCATCATTTGTAATTATTTTTCCATCTTCAACAGGCCCATAAACAGGGAATCCATCCAGCAAAAAACCTAAAAAAGCGTCATCTCCTAGGGTTTGTGTTAACCAGATTGGTTCAATATGATAGTGATAAACCCCTCCAGGTGCAGGATGCCCTTCATATTGATCAAAGGTGTTTAATTCCTCCAGAATATCATCTCCTGGTGCAGCCATTTGATTATAAATAGCAACACTATTAACTGCAACTCCCATTGGACCCATTGGAGTAGCTTCATGTAAATTTGAAACCTCTGGAAATCTTGGTATTGTCATGACGATATTCTGCTCAGTAATGTTGTTTGGATTCAACTTAAATGATGGATTGTTTGGCTCATCATATGATTCATAGAGTGAATTATTTACATTGTAATAGGCACTTTTATGATCGGGGAGATCACTCGCTGTAATGACTAAATTATCCTCATTCACAACAACTGAAACCTTACCTTCATGATAAAAATTCTCAGCTAAAATACTTATATCATTTAATGTGGATGAAAACGAATTGTTTGCTGATGAACTGTTGTTTAATGACTCGGATGTATTTGTATCTTCTGTCTGGCTTTGATCTTCATTATCAGAACATGATATCGTACAAAACAATAATAAAAGAAGGAAAATATTTTTCATGTTGAATTTAGTTCATGGATTTTAAAATTAATATAATCTAATGATAATAAAAAATAACAGAACAATATTGAAAATAATTAAGGATGAGTTTTTTAATTTATAAGATGATTTAATATCTTGTTTGATTCGAGTGGTTTAAACGTTAAAATACCCTTACAAATAGCAATAATTTTGTTTTTATTATCATGAAAGAAAAAAATTTAATATGAATAAAATCACCAATCTTTATCACATATTTTCCAAATTATCATCAGCAAAATAGAATTCTTTTGCTATCCTATATTTTATCTTTATTAATTAAGTACCAAAATTTGGAATCAATATGTTAGTATATGTCTGAAGGGACATGAAACACATTGATTTGTTGCCAATATGTTGCCAAAAATGGATAAAAAAATCCGCAACTCCATGTAAAACAATTAGTTACGGATTCTCTAAGTACTCGGAGCGGGACTTGAACCCGCACGACCGCAATGGTCATTGGATTTTAAGTC
>MDTC01146715.1_pt1 | contig 10490 bp, 4 predicted proteins | sample 811181 | NCBI WGS metagenome assembly MDTC01 (sample SAMN05326644, study PRJNA326480) | marine metagenome | isolation source: seawater | place: Pacific Ocean: North | collected 2011 | reverse complement strand
CCTCACCCAAATCCTCGCCTGGGATTACTATAAAATCTACGCCGAGAGCATGAGTGCGTATCAACAAAGTAATACCGCTAAAAAGACTGTCACCAAAACTCCCTCTTCTTCGTTGAAACCGATCCCTTTGCGCTTTTCCAACGCGAAAGAATACATCCAGTGCTTCTCTTCGTTCTTGTTGGAGGAAGCGAAAGCGATCGTTTTGAAAGGAGACGGGAACGGCAGCGCGACGGTCGTGTGCGAGAAGTGCGCCGTGCGCGTGAACGCGTTGTCCTCTAAAAACGCCGCCACCACCACCACCACCGCGGCGGCGGCGACGACGACGAAAAGCTCAACCACCATCGAGAAGAATAAAAAAGACGAGGAGCAAAAGGAAAAGACGTTGAAGATGTGTTTGTACACCGCCGTCGCGTCGTTCGAAACGCAGCAACAGTGCGAACAGTTCAACGAGAACGATTTACTCTTCCTCTCCAAGCTGAACTCGGTCTCCGAAGACGAGAAGATTGAAAAAGGCGTGGATTATTGCTTCGCGTTTTGCCAAGGGAGAGTGAGCGATACGGAAGTGAAAGTGCGCTTGTTTTCGCCACCGATGATACAGAAGAAAAAATCTGGGCAACAGCAACAGCGACAGACGAATAGCACTAAAGATGCGTTGGACGAAGATAACGAGAGACTCGCGAATATTCGAGCTAAGTTATTGAGTAACAACCACTCGTGGCACTTGACGCGCGTGTGCAATATGAGCACGGCGCGACGGGAGTGGCTCGCCGTGCAAGAAGTTTCTTCTATTCCATTCGCTGATTTGATCCTGGATGCGAGCAATAATAGCGATAACACAACCGTTAGTAACGCGAACGTAACGAAAAAGCAGAAGAAAGAGCAGCAGCATAAGCAACAACGGCAATATCAACCGAGCTGGGAAATCCCGAAAGATTTATCGGATGCGATGAAAGCAAAAGGAAGGTCAGATCAATCGCAGCTCAAAATTGCGACGACTACGGCGCTCACGAAAGAAAATCCGCTCGTGTTAATTCAAGGACCACCGGGGACGGGGAAAACCACCACGATTATTTCCCTTTTATCGGTGATTTTAGCAGCGCAACCGATAAATCGCAATCACGTCGCAAACCGAGGAGATGATTGGAACAACAAAAAGAAAAGTACAATCACCGAGGAAGAAAAGCTCGCGATGAGGATGAAGGCGCAACCGTGGTTGTTTGGAATAACTAATCCAAGAGATTGCTTGCCGAACATCGATTTAGGCGACACTTCGGACGAAGACGAAGAAAACAACGGAACCAACGACGGAAACAAGAACAGTGCCAATATTGAAAACCAGAGAAGGGGCCACACCGCTCCCTCGAGCACTATTCCAATCGAACTCATGGGACCTAGCATATCCAGACGATCGAAAATTTTAGTTTGCGCGCCTTCAAATTCAGCCGTTGATGAAATTGTCCGTAGAATTTTGCGTAAGGAATTACTCGATGAACACGGGAAGTCTTATAAGCCTAGCATCGTGCGTGTCGGCGGCAATTTCCGAAAAGACGTGGCGAATGTAAGTTTAGAAAGGCTCATTGAAGAGCGCATAAAACAAGACTACGGAAAAGAGTATTTCAGCGGTGGCGGAGGTAAAGATGAAAAAGGTCTCAAGAAATTCGGTTCCTTCCAGGATAACAGACGCTTCAGACGAATCATATTAGACGAGGCTAAAATCGTGTGCACGACGTTGTCCGCTGCCGGGTCTGAAATTTTCCGTAGGATGAAGACAAAGTTTGACGTCATCATCGTAGATGAAGCCGCGCAAGCGGTAGAGCCATCGATATTGATTCCATTGACGGAAATTAAGGCGAAACAAGTCTACTTAGTTGGTGACCCGGCGCAGTTACCGGCCACAGTACTTTCTCGAGAGTGCGCAAAGAACAACTACGAGCAATCCTTGTTTAAAAGACTCATGGATTCAGCATATCCGGTGCACAAGTTGTCGACGCAATACAGAATGCTTCCAGAAATTAGAGAGTTTCCCTCGGATCAATTCTACGGCGGCGAGTTGCGCGATGGACCAGGACTTTTAACGCAAAACTATCGAGAATGGCACGAGTGTAAATTATACAAGCCTTTTGTATTTTACGACGTGCAGCATGGAAAAGAAGAGTCTTCGTCGAGTGGCTTTTCCTGGGTAAATGAAGAAGAAGCGACTTTTGCCGTCGAGCTTGCGCATCAGCTGTTGAAAGCGAATCCAGTACTGAAAAGAGAAGGTCCAAAAATTGCCATCATTTCTCCGTATCGGGCGCAAGTTTCGATGATTCGTCGCAAACTTGAGAGAAAGTTTGGTGGAATGCACAACTACGGTCGTATCGTTGAGGTGTTATCCATCGATAACTCTCAAGGAAGCGAGAAGGACGTCGTCATTTTCTCGCTCGTGCGCGCGCCCTTGAACGATATGTTTCAAATCTCGAAAAAAGCTTCGAATGCTAATACCAAAAGCAGACGTAATGTATTAGGCTTCGTCGCGGACGAACGTCGCATAAATGTCGGCTTAACGCGCGCTAAATGCTCCATGTTTGTTCTTGGAAACGCGAAAGCCATGATGACGGATCCAAATTGGGGTGCGCTCGTTGAAAGTGCTCGAAAACGAGGCTGCACGATTGAGGCTCCTACTCGAGCAAATTTTCGATCCTTCTTCTCCAATTACACTCAATATCATGACGGCGAATTAAGTGGGTCCGAAGATGACACCGATGATGCAGCAAGCTCGCTCAAATCGATATTATACGAAAACGATTACGTCTTTGAAGATACGGATAAAGACATCTCTCCAGACAAATTGACCATCGATCGCGCGGCGGAAACGGACGGCTACGCCAGGTACGGTTTTAAAGACGACCTCGTCTTTGAAAGAGCAAACAAAGCGGATGTCGTCGGCGGAGAGGAGGACGGTGCTTTTGCAGACGACGACGATGCGAACGTTGACGCGTTCGTGGAGGTCAACGAGACCGCGCCTGTGGGTAAAAAGCCAAAGAAGGAGAAAACAAAGACGGAGGACAAGAAGAAACCGGCGACGACGAAGAAGCGAGCCGTACCAAGTAAGGCACCCACGAGCGCTGCTACCAAACGCGCGAGAAAATAAAAACAAATAGTAAATCTGTCGTTGAAAAACGAGAGGAAGAGTGAATGAGATTAGTTGAAATGCATTTTTAGTTTTAATCGATAGTGCGATACGCGCGCGTGTATTTTAAAGAAAGATATCACCCAATGCTTCCTCAGTTCTTCCCCATCCACCCACACACGCACGAAAAAAGATGTCTGCGGCGAGCAAGAAAAGTGCGCGACGCGCTTTCGCCACCTTCTTCATCTTGCTCGTTTCGTTGTACCTCTTAACCGTGGCTTCGACTCGCGTGTATTCCACCCATCACGCTCCCGTGAATACCAACGAGTTCCTCGAGTCTCGAAACAGTCGAGCGCACGGCCTTCAACACAAACAAAAGAAAGTGGTACATCCATCATCGTCGTCGTCTTCCTTATCGAACGAAGAAGTTGCGAGCATGGAAGAGACGCACAGAAAACCAAAAGGAAACGAAATAGAATTAGAGCGTAACGATGATAACGATGATGATAATGCTAATAATATGGGCATGATGAGTGCGTTTGGACACGCGATGCACGACGTGTGGGAACACATACCTGGACACGAATACGCGGAGAGTATTTTAGGATTCCGTCAGGACGACGAGGACGAACCCGGGGACGAGGACGAGGATAATAACCACGAGGGAGAAGGTGACGGTAAGGCAAACGAGATTCTGGATACGGAGTACCATAACCACGAAGAAGGAGAGTTTGAGAATAGCACAATAAGTAGCAACGCGATATCCTCGTCGAATGCGCCGATAAAAGTTATACTAGACGACTTGATCGTCGACGACGATCGAGTGAAAACGCAAAAGGCGTTAATTAAGCATTTTAAAGGTAAAGTGTACGTCGACGGACACTCCAAGGAGATCCCCGATCCTATCGGCGTCTCCGAAGCGTACATCGCCAAAGGCGGGTACAAGAATGGATGCGGCTCGAAGGAGGCGAAGAAGAATATCGTGTTGAAACAATCGTTTTTATTCAGAAATGGAGGGAGCTTCAAGTACGGCCACATGGTGATGATTGGCGAGGCGCCGAAAAACTCACCGTGGAAATGGGCGGCGACGTGGCAAGCGTCCAATTCCTTCGAAGGTGCGTTCGGGCAGAAGATTGTTATTTCCTTCGCGGACGACCCGACTGGGACGTGGACGCCACCGATGGTGATTCCAATTCCCGTGACACCATCTACAGCGGCTGTATGGGGCCCTGTTTGGCACAAGGATCCAAACACCGGCGTCGCGTGGTTGTTCTACGCCGCGTCGACGAGTTGCAGAAAAAATGCCGGTCACGGTAAAGTGAAATACGCGCCGGGAGGGGACATTCAAGTCATTAAATCTTTAGACGGCATTCAGTGGAGCGCACCAAAAACCATCTTGACGCAAGCGGCAGAATCCAATCATCTTCCGAAACTGGTTTCTAATCAGCTCGCGGTGCACGAACCTACCGGGTATTGGGTACTACCGATGTGGCGAGAATCACCGCATTCCAACACGTGTAAACCGAGCGTCTCGAAAGGAACGAGAACGTCCGCGGGCGTTTTGCTCTCAAAAGATCAAGGCAAATCCTGGTCGGTCGTTGGTTCGTACAGAGCGAGAGGCGTGCGTTGGCTCATTGAAGGTACCGTCGCGGAGGTTGGTGACACGAAAGATTTGTTGTTGCTCCATCGTTCCGGCGAGAAATATTTATACAAGCAAATTTCAAAAGACGGAGGTAAATCGTGGTCGAACGCCGAGCGAACGAGCGTTCCGAATCCAAACTCGAAAGTTAATCTAATTCGATTGGAAAGTTCGAAAGGCGCACCGACAAATTTAGGAGGATCTCTCGCGCTCGCATATAATGATGCCATGAGTGGCGTTCGAAGGAAACTCTCCGTCGCGCTCTCCTCGGACGGTCACAAATGGTCGAAGTTACAACTCTTAGAAGACTCTAGTCCTGGTTTACACTTTAATTACCCGACAATCGCGCAAGATGGGTGTCGGCTACTCGTTGCGTATTCAGTTACTCGACACGGTGGTAGGCGCGCGGTGACGCAATCCGGCATTAAGCTCGCCGTCGTCGAGTTACCCGGGAAGGTGGAGAAAGCGCGAGAGGAACTTTTAGAAATCTCTATGGACGCGCCAAAAGACGGAGAAAATAGTGATAATGAAGAGAGCGACGAGAACAACGAGAACGCGAGCGAAGAAGAGGATAATATTCGCGAGGACGACGTGAACGAAAAGTCGATAGAAGACGTCATAGACGTCGTTTAATTTAATCTAATATACATACTACTTATAGTTTCGCTTGGCTAACAACGCACACTTTTACTAAAAACGCACTACTTTAATAATGTCATCATCACAACTCGCCTTCCTTCCCTCCAGCTGCTTTCAACAATTCCACGCACTTCTCGTGTTCCCCTCGTATCGCGCAATCTAGCGCGGTTTCTCCGTCCGAGTCTTTCAAATTCACTTCTATCCCTTTCTTCGCGAGAAGCAATGCAACGATTTCGTGAAATCCACTCGCCGACGCATCCGCCAAACTCGTTCCATCGTCGTCATCCCTCGCGTTCACATCGACTCTCTCATCGCTCAACAAAACCTTCACCACGTCCACGTGTCCGTACAAACACGCTAAATGTAAACTCGTATCTCCATCGTCCCCTTTCGCGTTTACAAATTCGTCTTCGATATCTCTCAAAGCTTCCGAACAAAAATCAGCGTTGCCGAACTCGGCGGCGCTTAAAAGTTTCGACAAACATCCGTGCTTCGACGCGTCCACCCAATTTGATTTTCCTTCGAATAACTCCAACTCGTCCCCGGAGATCCACTCCGCCTCTAATTCTTCTTCTTCTTTTGCGACCATTAGTGTTTTGTGTTTGTTATATAGTGTGATGATGAATGAGGGGGACAAATGCAAAAAAGAGGACAAAAATCCATTTTGAGACACAGAAGAAGAAGTTTTTTTCCTTTTTTGAGCTTTTGAAGCCAGACCGCCGCCAGAAAACACACACGTGTTTCTTTCAATCAATCCCCACAACACATTTCTCTATCTAAATTAACAACAAACAGCAGGATGGGCAGTCGTCGCGATGATAACACTGACAGCGGTGGTACTCATTCTTCATCATCGTCTTCTTCTTCTGTGGGGAAGATGAGAGATTTTGCGAGAAAGTATAACGTTCTTTTTTCCACGGCGGAATGCGCTGATGAATCGTCATCATCATCATCGGGGAAAACAACAAAACGGATGCCTTTTTTAGGAGGAGGAGCTCGGGGAGGGAGTACTTCTTCGTCCGAAGGAGGGTCGAATAAATCTCAAAACGCGGCGTTTGACCCGGAAGCGTTAGAGCGAGGCGCGAAAGCGCTGAGAGAAATCAACAAGTCTCCGTACGCGAAGAACGTGATCGACTTATCTGGGAAGCAAGAGGTGACGAAACAAACGGAGGCGAAGGCGGAAGAGGCGAGGATGAATGCGGTGGCCGCACAGCACGCGACGGAGAGAGAAAAAGTGATGTGGGAACAGCAGAGGAAGTTGGAAACGCAAAGAGCGGAACAGAACGCGCAGTTGAAACAGTACGAGGACGAGTTGGCGAGGAAACGGCAACAAGGGGAAAACGAAGCCGCTCGAGCGAGGAACGCGGAGTTGGTGAAGATGCAAGAGCAAGCGGCGGAACGAGCGGAGGCGTTGAGACGAGATACGGAAAGGAAGATTCAAATGGAAAAAAGAGCGACGGAGGAGTTTAAAGCTAAATTGGAACAGGAGAACATGCGAGCAAAAGCAATCGCCGAGGCGGAAGGGAGGACGTTGGAAAATCGACAGAACGAAGACGTGATTCGTAGGCAAATGTTGGCAAAGGTCGAAGCGGAAACGACGAAAGCGATTAAAGTTGTGCAAGAAGGTATGGTGTATTTCGGGAGAGGTGCCACGGAGTTGCTTTCGAATCCGCAACAGATGACCATGTTGGTTGGCGGTTTGTCCGTGTTAGCGGCTGGGGTGTATTCGTCTCGCGAAGGCGCAAAGTTTGGGTTTAAGCAGCTGGAAAAGTATTTGGGACAACCGAGTTTGATTCGAGAGACGTCGAGAGGGGCGTTTTGGAAACCGCAATCGGCCGGCGCAAACATTTTAGGCGACGTCCAGTTGGAAAAATCGATGGAAACGCGAGTGAAACAGTTGGCGACGGCGACGGCGAATACCAGAGCGAGGAAGGCACCGTTCAGAAACATCTTGCTGTATGGACCACCGGGAACCGGGAAAACGATGGCAGCGAAACGATTAGCGAGACACTCTGGTTTGGATTACGCTTTAATGACTGGCGGGGACGTGGCGCCGTTAGGGGCGTCCGCCGTGACGAAAATTCACGAGATGTTCGATTGGGCCGGCACTTCGCGCAAAGGTTTGTTGTTATTCATCGACGAAGCGGATGCGTTTTTAGCGAAAAGAGGTGGGAACGTCGCCTCGCAAGAGACCAGATCGGCGTTAAACGCGTTGTTGTATAGAACTGGGGAAATGAGCAGAGACGTGACTTTAGTAATGGCGACGAACCGACCGGAGGACTTAGATTCGGCGGTTTTAGATCGCGTGGACGAGACCATGGAATTCGCGTTGCCTGACGAAGAAACTCGCTTTCGTTTGGTGAAGCAATACTTCGATAAACTCATCGTTCGTGGAGCAGATCCAGGGGACGAGCAACCATCGAGGACGTTTCTAGGCGGCATTATGAAAACGCTCGGGTTTGGTAAAATTCCGGATCGTCCGGTTCCGGTCAACTGCGTCACGGAGGAACATTTAAGAGACGTGGCGAAGAAAACGGTTGGCTTTAGCGGTCGTGAAATTTCAAAGTTGATGGCCTCGGTCCAATCCTCCGCGCACGGAAGCGACGACGGGGCTGCCACGCCTGAAATGTTAAATACGATGACGCAGTTTAAGATTCAAGAGCACGCGAATAAAACGAAAGCTTTCGCCGCCGAGGGGGCGAACAAAAAGTAAGAAGTATTAAATAAAAACCATCATCATAAAAAATTGTTAGTCGAGTTGTGAATTTGTTCAAATGAGCTATTTATTTTAGAGCATTCAAAAGAACATTACTTACTGTACACATTAGGTTTCTAAACACTATCTCTAATAATTCGAACTAATACGGCACAAATGTAGGCGCTTGTTTTTTCGCGGCTGATTCGTATAAGACTCTCGGCGCGACGTCTTTGAACGGGTCGCTCTCGCGTCGTTCTTTGAGATACTCGATGCCGTCTTCTACGCTCATCTTTGTCTCGGCGTAAATCCTTTTCACTGCTTCTTCGTCGTTTCGGTCCATCCCATTTGTATCGATCGGTTTCATGAAACGAAAGTAAAACCTTTGCGGTGTAGTCGGTACGAGTACTGGTTGCACGAACGATTCTGGTTTCATGTTATCTTCGGTTTCTCGAGAATCAAACTGCCTCGCTTTCGGCACTTTTTCCATTTGCGCTTTCACGCGGTCCCCGAGAATTGGGTTAGACAACATATCTTCAGCGTCCATGACGATATCGAACGAGTCCTCCGCACCAACTGCCGCAAACGGAACAATAATAGCGTTGAATCGAATCGCCATTTTCACAAACTCCGGTTTCGACGGCCAAAATAACTGGTACTTTTCATTTTTACGTTTGAACGCTTCTCGAACGCCGCCAGGGAAGAGTAAAACGGTTTCGTTCGCCTTCAAAAGCTTGTAAAAGTTCTTCCCGGAAACGGGCACGGCGCCGAAATCAGAAAAGTTACCGCCACCAAACGGACCTCCGTTCGGGACACCGGCTCGACGTTGACGTCGCTTTTCTTCTTTCGATTCGGGCATGAATTGCGCAAACGGCGTATTTTTCGTCGCCTCTCGGAGTTGCTTCTCCAACGGGTTTTCCTCTTCGTCGTCATCTTCGGTTTGCATGGCACCCGTGCCGTTCCCATTATCTCTCGAGACGACCGGATGAGCAAGTCCTCGGACGCACACGTTCTTTTGTTTCAAAAACTCATCCACGAGAAAACCTAAATCAGGCGCGAACGTTTGGTGGTTACCGACCAATAAAACTGGACGGTTCCCGGTGCCTCTCCACGTCGGCACGGCGTCCAAGCCGTTGATGACTTGTCCGTCGCGTTCTCTGGTCGAAAAGAACACCGGCGAGTGCACTGATCGCAAAAACTGTAACCCGTCTCGCGCCTTTTCAATTTGCGACTCGCTCGGAGGCGTGAACGTGGGGTCTCTGGATAATCGATTCTCGTCCTCCACCGGCCTCGAGATCCAATCGTGGCGTTTCATCAAATGAACGATATCCATGCCTTTCTCTTGCAACGCCGCGTGCGACGCGCCTTCTAAGATTTCTATCTTGCATTTTTTTGTGCCCATGAGTTTTTGCAATCGAGGCGCTTCTTCGTTCGAAGGAATGAGCAAATCGTTCGTACTCGCCACGACTAATACTGGCACTCGCGCGTTCTTCAACTTTTCGCCGTCATTTTCGTTGATGTACGCGCACGCGTCCGCTAATATTTGTAAACGGTGTTTCAACGTATCTCTGGGAATAATGGTCGCCAACGATCCCAACGCCGGTAACATCGCCGTCATCTTTTCTAAAGTTTCGCTCAAATTTCCAAGTTCCACGGCTTCCGTCGCTAATCGAATGGGATCTATGAGTACCGGCGAAAGCGCAAACGGCAACCCGGCGTACAAATTTTCCGGAATCTGAGGCAACAAAGGCCCGACGGACGGCCACACGCTCCTATCAAACGACGACGCCGGATTCACCACCGTCGCTCTCGTCACCAACTCTGGGTGTTTCAAGCACACGAACAAAGACATCGCGCCTCCCATGCTCTCCCCGATCAACTGCACCTCCCTTTCCGGATGTTCTTCCTTCGCTCGTTCGATAAACGCTCGCACGATGTCCACGATTTCAAACACGTCCGAACGATCGTTCGACGGGATGTTCAGGCACACCAAATCAAACTCTTTCGATAACGTGGCGAATTGCGAAGATGCGCTGAATCCCGTGCCGTCTAATCCGGGTAAGTAAATCATCAATGGTTTCTTCTCTCTTTTTTCTCGTTTCTTTTCCACGACGACGTCTTCCTCCTCCTCCTCCTCCTCCACGAGTGGACTGAAAAACCGCGGAGGTCCACCACTGGATATGCCTAAAATCTCTTCCAAAGTGACTTTCTTTTCATCTTCTTCGCTTCTTCCTCGCCCCGAGCGAACGGCGGCATCGACGAAGACGTTAATCGTGCTTTGTTCTTGTTGTTTTTGGGGAGACGATGATGATGATGATGACGTTTCGATTTTGTCACCATTTTCCATCGTCGTCGTCGTCGTCCCGGCGGCCATGGCTTGGGCGGTAACGCCTCCTCGTCGTCGAAAT
>MDTC01075713.1_pt1 | contig 10490 bp, 11 predicted proteins | sample 811181 | NCBI WGS metagenome assembly MDTC01 (sample SAMN05326644, study PRJNA326480) | marine metagenome | isolation source: seawater | place: Pacific Ocean: North | collected 2011 | reverse complement strand
TTGCATCACTATGATACTAAAAATACTGAAGAAGCATACAAAAGTTTTGTCAGTTTCGGGAAGATAAAGTTTCAATGCAAAAAAAATAATTTGAAAATAGGTAATCGAAGCCTTTCTTTATTATTTAGAGTCTATTTTGGTGTTAGCAAAAAGAAAAAATCAAATTCTAGACCCTGAAAATATTTCTGAACAAGGTTAAATATTGTAGTTTTACATACAATTAAACAAAAGTTAAAGTTGAACAAAACAAAACAATTAAAATACGATATAGCATACTTAAAAATGGCTACTCAATGGGCGGACCTATCCTATTGTGAAAGAAAACAAGTAGGTGCAATCATGGTTAAAAATCGAATGATTATTTCAGATGGATATAATGGTACTCCTTCAGGATTTGAAAATGTATGTGAAAATACACTAGGAAATACTAAATGGTATGTTCTTCATGCTGAAGCAAATGCGATTTTGAAAGTTGCTCGATCAACTCAAAATTCTGAAGGAGCTACATTATATCAAACTCTTTCCCCATGCAAGGAGTGCAGTAAATTAATTTATCAATCAGGTATTAAAAGAGTAGTTTTCTCAAATAAATATAAGGATCAAGAAGGAGTAGATTTCCTTACAAAAGCTGGTGTTGAAGTGGTCCACATACCTTTAAATTAAAAACATGAGTTATAAAAAACGAGCGTCCAATCCATTAATAGTTCTTCTTTTCCTGATTTTGGGATTCTATTTGGGTCGTTATTTAACACCACCAAACTCCAACATTCGATTAATAGAAAGTTCATCTGGATCGAAGTTTACAGAGCTTCTTCAATATCTTTCATATAATTATGTAGACCCAATTGACATAGACAGTCTTCAAGAAGATTTGATCACCAAAACAATAGAGAGTCTAGATCCCCATTCAAGCTATATTCCCGTTGATGAAATGCAAGGCATAACCGAGAGTATGCAAGGTAATTTTGAAGGTATAGGAGTAGAGTTTCAAATTTTGAATGATACCATTGTCGTAGTAAGCCCAATATCAGGTGGCCCCTCACAAAAAAAAGGAATAAAAGCAGGTGATAAAATCATCATGGCTGACAGTATTAATATTGCAGGAGTAGGTTTTACAAATAAAGATGTTTTAAAAACACTCAAAGGCCCAAAAGGAACTTCCGTAAATCTTACTATAAAGCGAAGCAATATGCATCAACTTATCGAAGTTGATATTATTCGAGACAAAATTCCTATCACGAGTGTTGATGTGCACTACATGATTGAAAATAACATTGGGTACATAAAAGTCAACCGCTTTTCAGGTACCACAGACCAAGAATTTATTCAAGCCATGAATAATCTTAAAGATAAGGGTATGAAAAAATTAATTTTAGATCTAAGGTCTAATCCTGGTGGTTATTTATCAGCAGCAATTAATATGGTAGATGAGTTTCTTCCTAGTGGAAAAACAATTGTCTATACCCAAGGAAATTCGAGAAACAAACAAATCTATACTTCTTCATACTTTGGAGGATTCACTAAAGAAAAACTCGTAGTTCTTATTGATGAAGGTTCAGCGTCTGCTAGTGAAATTATTGCTGGAGCCATTCAAGACCATGACCGAGGAAGTATCATTGGAAGAAGAACATTTGGTAAAGGCTTAGTTCAAGAACAAATTCAACTATCTGATGGTTCTGCATTTCGATTAACAACCTCTAGATACTTTACACCATCAGGACGTTCAATTCAAAAACCTTATACAGATGATTCTGAAATTTACTTTAAAGAATCTCAAGATAGATACTATAATGGAGAATTGTATCATGAAGATAGTATAAAGATACAAGACTCATTGAAATTTTATACGAGCGAAGGAAAAGTAGTATATGGAGGGGGGGGTATATTTCCTGACTACTTCATTCCCTTGGATACAGTTGGTAGATCAAATTGGCTTTATGAGCTTATTTCCAAAAATGCACTCAACTCATTTTCATTTCAATATGTTGATCAACATAGAAAAGAACTAATTAGCTATAAATCCGCAAAAGATTTTCAAAATAAATTTAAAATTGGACCTAAACTATTCCGTAAGTTTACTCAAAAATGTGAAGATTTAAATATAATAGGAAACAGTCAAGAAATAAAAAATTCAAAAATGTGGATTCAAACTAGGCTGAAAGCATTAATTGGGAAGCAATTATTCTCTGACGAAGGATTTTATCGAGCAGTTAATGAAGATGATAAAATGATTAAAAAGGCTTTAGAAATTTTATAAATCTTGGCTCATAAAAATATTAAACAAAAACAAATTACTTAAATAACTGCTCATCGGTGTTAACTTGAATTTCGTAATTTAAATCTGGAGGCAAATTGTCTTTTTGAGAAGCTTGAACAGCAAGGCTATCACATCTCTCATTTTCTATATTATTATTATGCCCCTTAACCCATTTGAATTTTATATTATGGGAACTGTAAATCTTTAGAAATCGCTTCCATAAATCGCTATTTTTTTTGCCCTTAAAAGACTTTTTTTTCCAATTAAATAACCATCCCTTGACAACTGAATCTACAACATACTTAGAATCTGAGGTAACTAAAACATCATGACCTTTGTCTTTAATCTGTTCCAAAGCGATAATAACGGCTAATAATTCCATTCTATTATTTGTTGTCAAACGAAATCCTTGAGCTAGTTCTTTCCGGTATTCGCCAGAAATCATTACAATCCCATATCCTCCAGGACCAGGATTTCCTCTAGATGAACCATCTGTGTAAATATCTATTTTCATTTAAAATGTGTATCAATAACTTTTGGAAAGTGTTCATGCTCCAAAAGCTGAATTTTTTTCTGAAGAGTCGATGGACTTTCATCAGAATCTACCATACAAGTTGCTTGAAAAATAATGGCCCCCTCGTCATAATTTTTATTTACATGATGTATTGTTATTCCTGATTCTACTTCTTTATTTTCAATTACAGCCCTATGTACTTTCATTCCAAACATTCCCTTACCACCATACTTTGGAAGAAGAGATGGATGTATATTAATAATAGCATTTGGAAACTTTTGAATAAAAGAATCTGGTATTTTAAGTAAAAAACCAGCTAATATTACAATGCTTACATTGAAAAGTTTTAGTTTTTCAAGTACTTTTGAACTATTATTAATCTCATAAGGAGTAAAAATAAAGATAGGTATCGAAAGCTTTTTGACACGTTGAACCACTAAAGCATCAGAGTGATTTGTACATAACAACACGACTTTAAAATCTTGATTATCAGAAAAGTAATTTATTATATTCTCTGCATTTGTTCCAGAACCCGATGCAAATATTGCAATTTGTTTCATAAAGTAAAAGTATACAAGATTTCAAGAATAATGATAAAGTGTAGTGGGTAATTTCTACGTTGAAAAATTTTGGCTATTTTTATGCAGAATTTTTATTTTTAAAATATTAACTAAAAACAAAAAAATTATGTCTGACATAGCATCAAAAGTAAAAGCTATTATTGTTGACAAACTTGGAGTAGACGAGAGTGAAGTAACAAACAATGCAAGTTTCACCAATGATCTTGGTGCAGATTCACTTGATACAGTAGAATTAATAATGGAATTTGAAAAAGAATTCGACATACAAATTCCTGATGACCAAGCAGAAAGTATAGCCACAGTCGGTTCAGCGATTGAGTATATAGAAAAAATATAAAAATAAATTTTTACTATGCAGCTAAAAAGAGTTGTAGTAACAGGATTAGGTGCTCTGACACCAATTGGAAATAATATTTCAGAATATTGGAATGGTCTCCAAAACGGAATCAGTGGGGCTAATACTATAACTCAATTTGATGCATCAAAATTTAAGACTCGATTTGCATGTGAAGTCAAAAACTTTGTTCCTACAGACTTTCTAGATCGCAAAGAAGCTCGAAAGCAAGATCCTTACACCCAATATGCAATTGTGGCTTCAGATGAGGCTATTAAAGATTCACAAATCAATATTGATAAAATTAATCAAGATCGAGTTGGAGTAATCTGGGGGTCAGGTATAGGAGGTATAAAAACTTTTTTTAACGAAGTTTCCGAATTTTCAAATGGAGATGGTACTCCTAGATTTAATCCTTTCTTCATTCCAAAAATGATTTCAGATATTGCAGCGGGATTAATCTCAATAAAGTATGGATTTCGTGGCCCAAACTTTACCACAGTCTCCGCATGTGCTTCATCCTCAAACGCCATAATAGACGCTTTTAACTACATTAGACTAGGAAAAGCAGATATTCTAATTACTGGGGGTTCTGAGGCTTCTGTTAATCAAGCAGGTATGGGCGGATTTAATGCGCTCAAAGCATTATCTACAAGAAATGAAAACCCCAAAAAAGCTTCTAGGCCATTTGACAAAGATAGAGATGGATTTGTTTTAGGTGAGGGTGCAGGGGCCTTAATTTTAGAAGAATACAATCATGCAAGACAACGAGGAGCTAAAATTTATGCGGAAATCGTGGGGGGTGGCCTTTCTGCTGATGCACATCACATAACAGCTCCACATCCTGAAGGACGAGGAGCAATAAAAGTAATGCAGAATGCATTGGAGGACGCAAAGATGCAACCTGAAGAAATTGATTATATAAATGTCCACGGAACCTCGACTCCTCTTGGGGATATTTCTGAAATTAAAGCAATTAAAGAAGTATTTCAAGATTATGCTTACAATCTAAACATAAGTTCAACTAAATCAATGACCGGTCACTTACTTGGAGCTGCAGGTGCTGTTGAAGCAATAGCCTCTATTCTTGCTCTAAATAACAATATTATACCCCCAACTATAAACAATGAAAATTTTGATGAAAAACTTGATGCAAAATTAAATTTTACACTTAATAAGGCTCAATCACGAATTGTAAACGCTACAATGAGTAATACCTTTGGGTTTGGAGGGCACAATGCTTCAGTAATTTTTAAGAAAATCAATGCTTAATGACCAATTGGTATAAATACCTAACACCTTATTTTTTAGATCCTCTTTCAAAAAAACTTCGTCCAATATTAGGCTTTACCCCTAAAAATATTCGTTTCTATTATCAAGCATTTTCTCACAGTTCGATAGATGATAAAAAATATGGGAATAATGAGAGACTTGAATTTTTAGGAGATTCTATTTTAGATTCCATTATCACAGAATATTTGTTCACAAAACTACCTGACAAAAAAGAGGGTACTATGACTGATATCAGATCTAAAATGGTAAGTAGAAAAAGCTTAAATAAGTTAGGAGAAAAAATTCATCTTGATCAATTTATTCAGTGTAATTTAAATGGGAAAACTCCTGAATCGATCTATGGCAATACATTTGAAGCATTAATCGCGGCAATATATTTGGATAAGGGAAGAAAACATTGTGAAAAATTTGTCATTCAAAAAATCATCGAGCCATCATTTTGCCTTAAAAGGCTAGAAATTCAGATTGTTAGTTACAAAAAGCATTTTATTAATTGGGCCCAAAAAAATTCAATCTCTTACTCTTTCACAATACTCTCTGAAGAGGGTGAATCACATAAAAAAAAATTTAAGGTAGGACTGTATATTGAAGAAAAAATTATTACCGAATCTTATGGCTTATCAAAGAAAAAGGCAGAGGAATCTAGTGCAAAAATTGCGTGCAAATTGCTAAAAATACCAATAACAGTATGATTTTTTTGGCTACCTTTATAAAAAAGATTTTGCAAATGGGCCAAATATGAAGAAAAAGAATCTTAGAATTGATTTTGAGTATGATTTCAACTTCTATTTGATTGGGATATGTTGCGCACTCAAAGACTATCAAATTTGTTACAAAATAAATAAAGAGTTAAATACTCTATTATTTCGAAGTACTAAAGACATAGAGATGACTTTTAAAGAGACAATAGAAAATACCTTTTTTTCACTCTATGAATATTGGAATCCTCAATATGAAAATCAATGGTATTTACTAGGAAATAAAACAATGATAAACTGCTTAACAAAAAAAAATAAAAATGAAATAATCTTTAATGAATTCAAAAAAATAAAATACTTGATTCCCGAACACTATAAAGTTGACTTTTACATACAAATACATGGAATACTGACAAATAAATTTAAAAAAGACATATTAAACAATATTCAAAATATATCACAAATTGTTAGTGCATATGAAATCAATTGTGCTCAGTTAAAGTCAAAAGAAAACTTAATTATAAGATGAATAATACTAAAATTATTGCCACAATTGGTCCAGCCACATTTAGTAAAGAAATTATTAGAGAGCTATATCATGCCGGATTGAATGTTGCACGAATAAATTTTTCTCATAGTGACCACACACAAGCAAGTATGATTTTCCAGTGGATACAGGAATTAAACGCTGAGGAAGACAGAAATGTTGCTGTATTGGGAGATCTCCAGGGGCCTAAAATTAGAGTTGGAGAAGTCAAAAAAGGAGAAATACTAAAGCGCGGTAAAAAAATAACTTTTTCAACAGATATATGTGTTGGAGATGCAAATAAAGTACATATATCATATCCTAATTTCGCAAAAGATGTCTCAATTGGCGACAAAATTATGTTAGACGATGGGAAGCTAATTCTTCGCGCAGAATCAACAAATAAAATAAATTCTGTTGTTGCCAAAGTTATTCAGGGAGGCGAATTAAAGCCTAAAAAAGGTGTGAATCTTCCCAACACAAAGATATCTCAACCGTGCCTTACTGAAAAAGATCTAAAAGATCTTGAAAAAGCCTTAAATTTAGGTATCGAATGGATTGGCCTATCATTTGTTCGTTCTGTAAATGACATTAAAGAACTTCAACAAATCATCGAAGAAAAAAAATCTGCGGCAAAAATAGTGGCAAAAATTGAAAAACCTGAAGCAATTCGTCAAATTGATGCTATTATAAAACAATCCGATGCAGTAATGGTTGCTCGCGGGGATCTAGGGGTTGAAATACCTATGGAACGAGTCCCCAATTTCCAAAAAAAAATAACTCGAAAATGTATTAAATACTCTACGCCTGTAATTATTGCTACACAAATGATGGAGTCAATGATGAACAGTCTTAGTCCTAGTCGTGCAGATGTCAATGATGTTGCAAATGCTGTCCACGATAGAGTAGACGCAGTTATGTTGAGTGGAGAAACTTCGGTAGGTAAATATCCTGTTCGCACAGTTAAAACTATAAATAAAGTAGTTAAAAACGTTGAAAATTTCGCTCAATTAGAGATGGAAACTTTTCAGCCTATTGATAAAAAAAATGGGCGGTTTCTAAGTGATACTATATGTTATAATGCTTGTAAAATAGCTGAACAAGTAGGTGCAAAAGCAGTAATTACTTTAACACATTCTGGTTATAATGCTTTTAAGATAGCTAGCTTCCGTCCCCCAAGTAAGATATGTGTTTTTACAAACAATAAAAAAATTATGAATACATTGAGTCTAATTTGGGGAGTAAGAGGATATTTCTATAATCATTTTGAAAGTACAGACAAGACTATTTCCGACAGCAAACAACGAATACTAAAAAAAGGGGTAGTACAAAAATCAGATTATGTAATCAATATCGCTAGTATGCCAATTACAGAAAAAGGAAAGACAAATATGTTAAAACTGAGTAAAATTGAAAATTAAAATATGAATATTTCTTTATTAAAATCAATTTGTGAAACTCCAGGTGCACCCGGATTTGAGAATCGAGTCCGACAATTAGTTCTAAAAGAAATTGATGGAATTGTTGACGAAGTCAGACTAGACAACTTAGGAAATGTAACTGCTATCAAACGTGGGAAAAGTTCTAATAAAAAAATCATGATTGCTGCGCATATTGATGAGATTGGATTTATTGTAACGCATATTGATGACAAGGGATTTTTACGCTTTCATACACTCGGTGGTTTTGACCCAAAAACATTAACTGCTCAAAGAGTTGTCGTTCACGGCAAAAAAGATCTTATTGGGGTAATTGGCTCGAAACCTATTCATGTTATGAGTCCAGAAGAACAAAGAAAAATACCGAAAACAACAGACTACTTTATCGACATGGGGATGTCGAAAAAAGAAGTTGAAAAATATATCTCTGTGGGAGATTCTATTACTCGACAACGAGAATTAATTGAAATGGGCAACTGTGTCAATTGTAAATCAATAGACAATAGAGTCTCTGTTTTTATCTTAATCGAAACCCTGAAAAAACTTAAAAATTTTCCTTACGATGTATACGGTGTATTTACTGTACAGGAAGAAGTAGGAATTCGTGGTGCACAAGTTTCGGCTATGCAAATTCAACCTGATTTTGGATTTGGTTTAGATACCACCATCGCTTATGATGTTCCGGGTGCTGCAGACTATGAAAAAATTACAGAACTAGGAAAAGGGGCAGCCATAAAAATTATGGACTCACAAACCATTTGTGATTACAGAATGGTAAACTACATGAAAGAAATTGCCAAAAAGGAAAAAATCATAATACAATTAGAAATCCTTCCAGCAGGAGGAACAGATACAATGGGTATTCAAAGGAGTACACCTGGTGGCTCTATAGCAGGTGCCGTTTCAATTCCTACACGGCATATTCATCAGGTAATTGAAATGGCTCATAAAAATGACATTCACCAATCTATTGAGCTCCTAAAAGCATGTATAGAAAACCTCGACCAGTATGATTGGAGCTTTAAATAGAAAAACCTAATTCTATAAATCTGAATGGAAGTCTTTACAAAAAAAAATAGCACTCTACTAAAATATATTTTCTTCTGTTTTGTGAGCACATCGCTATTTTTACAATGTGCCAGTATACAAAGCCCTAGTGGAGGTGCAAAAGACACAAATCCTCCTTCCATACTGAATTCTGAGCCGAAACAAGCTGAAACAAAGATTAAGCCTTCGATGATTGAAATTCAATTTGATGAATTCTTCGTGATAAAAAACTTAGCCACGGAGCTGTTAATTTCACCACCACTTAATGAAGCCCCAATCATTTCAAAAAAAGGAAAAAGTCTTTTTATTGAACTTCAAGAAGAACTAAACGACAACAGTACTTACACACTAAATTTTGGAAAAGGAATTGCCGATTATCGAGAAGGAAATATACTTAAAGATTATACTCTAGTCTTCAGTACTGGTGACAAACTTGACTCACTCCAAATACATGGAAGTATAACTGTCTGTCCGGATAAAATACTACCAGAGAACATTATTGTTGGAATATACCAAACAGAAAGCTTAACAAAAGACTCTACAATTTATTTAAACAAACCCGACTACTTTAGTTTAATAGATGAAAAAAATCAGTTTCATATAAAGAACGTCAGAGATGGTAACTATGAGCTTATTGCCTTCAAAGATGTAAATTCAAACTACAAATATGACGGCTCCTATGAACAAATTGCTTTTCACAACAAAATCATAAATATAAACGATAGTATAGTCTATAAACTATGGCTTTTTTCTGAAGAAGATACATTAAAATTACTCGACAATAAAGAAAATGGTCGCATACATTGGACGTATAATAAAGAAATAGATTCTGCTACTTTTCACTCAGATACAACACTTAAATACTTTAGTAAAATTGAAAAAGACAGTCTATTTATGTGGCCATATAATATGAGTTCAGACACTGCATATGTTTGGGTAAAAACAGGACTACGATGCGACTCTATTTTAATAAAAAAAAACAGTGTAAAAAGAACTCTAAACATCTTACCACTTTCATCAGATTATTTAAAGTATTCGGAAAACTTACATGTAAATACAGCTGCACCTATTACAAGTATAGACAGTTCCAAAGTTGAGCTTTTAGCTGACTCAGTTCAAATCGATTTCACCCTTAACAAAGGTGATTTCAAACTTGTCATAGAATTCGAGCATCTAGTTAATAAAGAATATAATCTAATTATTCATCAAGGGGCATTAAAAGGTCTTAATAATAGTAAAAATGATAGCACTAATATTTCCTTTTACACAAAAGGCGAAAGTGAACTAGCTGGACTTAAAATAAACACTTCATTAAAAGATATCGTTTATTTTATTGAACTACTTAAAGATGGGGTTCTTCTGGAAACTATAGATGCTGGAAATCCACTTTATTTTGAAAAACTTTTACCGGCGCGCTACGAAATGCGTCTTATCGTCGATTCAAATCAGGATGGTAAATGGACTACAGGAAACTACTTTGAAAATATCCTTCCTGAAAAAGTTTATTATTATCCTGAGATAATCAACCTGAGAGCAAATTGGGAATTGGAAGTAGATTGGGAAATTAATCCGTAATCGTAAAGGTATCTCGATCCGATAAAAAAGGGTGCCGTTTGCGACATGCCATAAGATAATTCTTAGACAAGGTCAACTCTACCAAACCAACTTCATGTTCAGGAGCCATAGAAATGCAGTCACCCTCAGGGTCTAAAACTTGCGAATGGCCCGGATACTCAGCATTAAAACCATCGGTCCCCACACGGTTAAGGCCAATAACATAAGCTTGATTTTCTATAGCACG
>MDTC01000883.1_pt1 | contig 10490 bp, 9 predicted proteins | sample 811181 | NCBI WGS metagenome assembly MDTC01 (sample SAMN05326644, study PRJNA326480) | marine metagenome | isolation source: seawater | place: Pacific Ocean: North | collected 2011 | reverse complement strand
TTCTTGTTCATTAAATGATCTACACCGGCTCCAAGAGAAAATATATATTCTAGATTAGACAGATTTTTGAAGGCACCGATTTTTGGCTGCCACGTTAATACATAAGCGATATCTGCTGGATTCCCTATATCAGCGCCTTCTGGTGATAAAACACGGAATTCTAGATCGGGTAGTTCTCTTTTGAAAACATTACGCCAACGGTCGGCATCATCGTTAATTGAGGAAAAGAGTAGGGCCATTGTATCTCTTATCTAAGATTTGATTACCTCAGAATTTTCTACTTTGAGATCGAATGCAGCTGACATCAAAGTTTTTGTATAGGTGGTTTCTGGATCATTTAGAATTTTTTTCGCCGGACCTTGTTCAATAACGCTACCTTTTTGCATTACTAATATTTCATGGGCCATGGCTTTAATAACTCTTAGATCGTGGCTTATAAATAAATAAGCCAAATTGTAGTCTCTTTGTAATTTGCGTAACAAGTCAATAATTTGTGCTTGCACCGACATGTCCAAAGCGCTGGTTGGTTCGTCTAATACTAAAAACTTTGGCTTAAGAATTAAAGCTCTGGCTATAGCAATACGCTGTCGCTGCCCGCCAGAAAACTCGTGTGGGTATCGATTTAGCATTTCTGATTCAAGTCCAACTTTATTCAATGTCTCGATTATAAGTTGGCGGCGCTCGTGCTCGTTAGCGGCAATTTTATGTACTAAAAGTCCTTCTTCGATTATTTGACTTATGGAAAGACGTGGACTTAAGGAGCTGTATGGATCTTGAAAAACGATTTGCATTTTTTTGCGAAGCGGCTTTAAAGTTTTACCACGAAAGGTTTGGATGTTATTGCCTTCGAATAGGATCTTTCCTTTGCTTTTTTCTAACCTAAGCAAGGCTTTGCCAAGGGTGCTCTTTCCAGATCCACTTTCCCCGACAATCCCAATTGTATGTCCTTGGCGTACATCAATTGTAATACCATCAACTGCTTTGATGTGCCCAGTCGTTCGCCTCACTATACCTTTTTTTACCGGAAACCAGACCTTTATATTAAAACCTGCCATAACAGTTGGCGTTGTATTAAGAGGAACATCTAATAATTCTTTAAAATCTGCAGCAATAAGATGTCGGGTGTATTCATGCTTTGGTTCTCTAAATACTTTACTTAATCTACCCTGTTCAACGATTTTCCCATCGTTCATAACAGAAACCTTATTAGCCATATGCCGAACAACGCCTAAATCATGGGTTATCAAAAGCAAAGCCATATTGAGCTTTTTCTGTAATTGTTTTAATAGCTCTAAAATTTGTGCTTGGATTGTAACGTCAAGTGCAGTGGTCGGTTCATCTGCAATTAATAAATCTGGGTCATTTGCTAATGCCATAGCAATCATAATGCGTTGTTGTTGGCCACCGGAAAATTCGTGCGGAAGTGCCGACAGACGAGAATTTGCTTCCTTTAATCCGACTAAATCAAGCAACTCCAGCACACGAATTCTAACTTGCTTAGGAGATAAAGACTTGTGAAGGTAAAGCACTTCTGAAATTTGTTTTTCTATAGAATGTAAAGGATTAAGTGATGTTAGTGGTTCTTGAAAAATCATTGCAATGCGGTTGCCACGAATTTCCCTAATTTTTTTTGTTTGTAGCCCTATTAATTCTTTGCCGTCAAATTTAATACTGCCACTTGGATGATGTGCTTGTGGATAAGGAAGCAGTTGCAGAATGGATAATGCCGTTACTGATTTGCCGGATCCTGATTCGCCTACTAGCGCATGAGTTTCGCCCTTGTTTATACTAAATGAAATTCCTCGAACTGCATTTACCTCTGACTTGCCCTTACCGAAGGACGTATGCAGATTTGAAATTTTTATCAGCGCTGTCATTGCAAAGTCTTTCTGGGATCGAAAGCGTCACGAATGGCTTCTCCAATAAAAACTAAAAGGGAAAGCATGATAGCAATAACAAAAAATCCACTTAGGCCAAGCCAAGGTGCTTGTAGGTTTGCTTTTCCTTGGTTTAACAGTTCCCCAAGGCTAGGCGAGCCCGCAGGAAGTCCGAAGCCAAGAAAGTCTAAACCTGTTAATGTTGTGATAGCACCTGCTAAAGTGAATGGTATAAAAGTTAAGGTGGCTACGATAGCATTAGGTAAAACGTGCTTATAAATTATCTTTAAATCACTTACACCAAGGGCATGTGCCGCTAAAACGAAGTCTAATTTGCGGGCCTTAAGAAACTCTGCACGTACAACGCCGACAAACCCCATCCAGCTAAATAATAGCATTAATCCCAGTAACCACCAGAAATTGGGTGTAATAACACTAGCCATAATTATTAAGAGATAGAGCATCGGCATACCCGCCCAAATTTCTATAAATCGTTGCCCTAATAGGTCAGTTAGGCCACCATAGAATCCCTGAAAAGCGCCAATAGAAACTCCTACAATTGCGCTAAATAGGGTTAGTGTGAGACCAAAAAGAACAGAAATTCGAAACCCATATATCAACCTTGCCACTACATCGCGGCCTTGATCGTCAGTGCCAAGCCAATTATTTTTGCTAGGTGGTGCAGGGGCTGGAACCTTAAGGTCGTAGTTTATAGTATCATATGAATAGCGAATAGGGGGCCATATCATCCATCCTTTGGTGTTAATTAAATCAGAAACATATGGATCGCGGTAATCCGCCTCGGTTAAAAATTCGCCTCCAAATGTTATTTCTGGATACTTAACTAAGACTGGGCTGTAAAGAGTTCCATCATAGGACAGCAATAGTGGTTTGTCATTGGCGATGATCTCAGCAAAAAGTGTAACAAAGAACAGAGCCCCAAATATCCACATTGACCAATATCCACGTCGATTTTGACGGAAATTTGCAATTCGTCTTTTTGTTAAGGGTGTAAGACGGAAGAACTGTAGACGTTCTGGTTGCGTTTTCACAATTCTTAGTCCTGTGACTCAAAATCAATTCTAGGATCGACTACGTGATACATGATGTCACCTAGAATACCCATTAATAGGCCTAATAAAGTAAAAAAATAAAGGGTTCCAAACATGACAGGATAGTCACGTTTTAAAGCAGCTTCAAAGCCTAGAAGTCCTAGACCATCGAGTGAAAAAATGATTTCTGTCAGCATAACTCCAGTGAAAAGAATTCCAATAAAAGCTGCTGGAAAGCCTGCTATAATAATTAGCATAGCATTACGAAAAATGTGTCCATATAACACTCTGTGTTCATTTAAACCTTTAGAGCGAGCTGTAACGACGTATTGTTTATTAATTTCTTCAATAAATGAATTTTTTGTCAACATAGTTAGGCCAGCAAAACCTCCGATAACCATGGAAAGTAATGGTAATGTTAGATGCCAAAAATAATCGACTACTTTTCCCCATAGAGACAAGTTCTCGAAATTGGTGGATGTAAGCCCACGAAGTGGAAACCAATCGAAATAACTAGGCCCTGCAAAAAGCACAATTAGTAGTATTGCAAATAGAAAACTTGGAACGGCGTTGCCGAAGATTACAATGCCAGAGGTCCATATATCAAACTTACTACCATCACGTACGGCCTTATGAATTCCTAATGGAATAGAAATTAAATAGACCATAAGAGTTGTCCAGAGACCAAGGGAGATGGAGACTGGAAGCTTATCTATGACCAGCTGCACAACAGATCGATCTTGAAAAAAACTATTTCCAAAATCAAATCTAATATAATTCTTAATCATCAATAAAAAACGTTCAAATGCAGGTTTGTCTAAGCCAAACTGTTTTTCAATATCTTTAATCAGCTCTGGTGGAAGTCCTTGAGCTCCTCGATATCGATTGCTGGTAGACGTTTGGTTGTTTGTGGTCTCGGTTCTACGACCTGCGTTAATTTCAGACCCAGCTTCACCGCCTACTCTTGCTGTAACATCAATTGCTTCTCCAGTTAACTGAGCGATTGCTTGTTCAACAGGCCCACCAGGTAAAATTTGAACAGCAGCAAAATTGATAATCATGATTCCTAGTAAAGTAGGAAAAATCAGCAATATGCGACGTATCAAATAAGCGTACATGTTAATCTTTAGCCGAAACTAATTTATTTTTTAATGCACTTTCTTTATTTGTATCAATCCACCATGTGAGAAACTGATTGCCTTGAATTGGTGTAACCTTAGGTCGACCAAATTTATTCCAAAAGGCAATACGATCATATTTAATATGCCAATGGGGTATGACCCAATGACCCCACTGTAGAACCCTGTCTAAAGCTCGCACACTAATAACTAGTGATTTTCGATTCGGAGCTGCGATTATTTGTTCAATAAGTGTATCTACAACTTTGTTCTTTATTCCGATTCTATTACGACCACCTTCTATGCCGGCTGCTTTTGATCCCCAATAGGATCGCTGTTCATTTCCTGGAGATAAGGATTGTCCAACACCATCGACTATCATATCAAAATCAAAAGTATCCAGTCTCCGACGGTATTGAGAAGGGTCGATTGTACGAACATTTAGCTTGATGCCGAGTTTTTCTAAATTTTTTGCAAATGGTAAGACGATGCGTTCGAACAGAGGGCTGACAAGCAAAACTTCAAATTCTAATTGTTTTCCAGTTTCCATGTGCACACGTTTCTGGTTTTTTATAATCCACCCTGCTTGACTAAGCAGGCTTCCTGCTGTTCGAAGGTTGTGTCGTAAGTTGCCTGAGCCATCTGATTTAGGTGGATTGAATTCTTTAGTAAAGACTTCAATTGGAAGCTGGTTACGATACGGTTGCAATAGTCCTAACTCATCATCATTAGGAACTCCTGTTGCAGCTAACTCTGAATTATCAAAATAACTTCGTGTCCTAGAGTACTGTCCGTAAAAAAGATTTTTATTAGACCACTCAAAATCAAACCCATAGGCTAATGCCTCACGTACTCTGCGATCTTTAAATTTTTCACGTCTTGTATTGAAAATGAAAGCTTGCATGCCTGTAGACCGATTATGAGTTATTTCCTCTTTGCGAACTAGACCGAGTTTGACATCTTTGAATTGATATGCTGTTGCCCAATTTTTTGACGAATTTTCAGCTCTATAATCATACTCACCCTTTTTAAAAGCTTGTAGTGAAATTGTTGAATCTCGATAATATTCGTAACGGATAGTATCAAAATTATAATGCCCGCGATGGATTGGTAGTTTTTCTCCCCACCAGTCTTTCACTCGCTCATAAGAGATTGAGCGACCTGCTTCAAATTTTTCAATTTTATAGGGTCCGCTACCTAGGGGAGGTTCTAGCGTGGATATTGAAAAGTCACGATCTTTCCAGTAGTGTTTTGGCAAAATAGTTAATTGGCCAAGAATTAAAGGCAGTTCTCGATTCTCGCCAGGTTTGAAATTAAATTGTACAGTATTGGTCCCAGTTTTTACTACATTTTCTACATTGCCGTAATAAAACCGGTAAAACGGCGTACCTTTTTTAACAAGAATCTCGTAACTAAAAATCACATCTTCTACCGTCACCGGTTTTCCATCATGCCAACGTGCTTCATCACGCAATGTAAAAGCTACCCATGATCGGTCTTTAGGAATTTCAATAGTTTTGGCAAGTTGTCCGTATTGGCTGAAGGCCTCATCGGCAGTGCTGTACATTAAAGTGTCGTAGATAAAACCTAGTCCGGCAGCTGGGTTGCCCTTGACGATAAAATTATTAAAGCTGTCAAATGTACCAATAGCATTAAGGCGAACCGTCCCACCTTTTGGCGCATTGGGATTAACGTATTCTAGATGCTTAAAATTGATTGGGTACTTTAAGTCTCCGTGCATAGCTAGGCCGTGGGATTCTTGATTAGAATAAGCATCGTTAGATGCAAGACTAAGATTGATAAAAAACAAAATCGCTATAAAAAGTCGCATAACTAACCTCTGGACTACTTGTTTATTAGTTGAGAATAGCAAAACACTACCAAACGTTAATGAAAATATACAAATTAGTAAAAAACTGAGTGTAAAGGATTTATAAAATGGTGTTTTTGCGGTCAAGATTTCGCTTGATGTGCTAAAATTTTTAGCGCAGTTTCATGAATTTTCTTATTACCTGCGGCTAAAACCGTTCCGTCGCCATCAACTCCTAAGGGTCTTCCAGACCAATCAGAAATTATACCGCCGGCGCCTTCAATAATTGGTACCATAGGAGCATAATCATGTAATTCCATAGTTCCTTCACATACAATATCCACCCAACCGTTAGCGAGCAATCCATAGGCCATACACTCGGCTCCATATACCGATCGCCATGAGGCTTTTCGTAAATTTTCGAATGCAGGAAATTCGCTATTTCTAAACATTTGAGGTGAGGTAGCATATAACCACGCATTTGATATGTCTTCACAATTACGAACATTAGCCCCTTCTCCGTTAAATGTTGTTGGTTGACCCTGAGCTCCAACCCAGCGTTCATTTAGGGCAGGAATATTTATAAGACCTAGGACCGGAATTTGGTTGTGTAAAAGTGCTATAAGGGTTCCAAAAACTGGTTTGCCCGTTACAAATGATTGGGTTCCGTCAATGGGGTCAAGTACCCAGACATACTCAGCTTTTGGGTTTTTGTTTTCGAACTCCTCTCCAATTATGCCGTGCTGAGGTTGCAAACTTTCAATTAAAGAACGCATAGCGATTTCTGCTTCTTTATCTGCAATGGTGACGGGACTGTTATCAGACTTAGAATCGACTCTGAGAGATCCTCGAAAATATTTCATTACTACGTTTGAAGCAGTGTCGGCTAGTGATTCAGCAAGTTTGATAAAGTCTTTATCTATCATGGCAGTGGTTTAGGGTTGTTACTTAAGGACCTGAGATAAAGAATAAGATCAGCGCGATCTTGTTTGTTTTTAATGCCTGCAAAACTCATTTTTGTATTCTTAATAAATTCCTTAGGCTTGGTTATAAACTTATCAAGGTCTTGGTAATTCCATTTTCCTTCAAGCTTTCCGAAAGCTTTTGAAAATCTATAATTAGTGTCGAGGGCCTTTGTTCGTCCAACAATGTCCCAAAGATTTGGACCTAATTTATTTTTGCCACCTTTTTGTGTAGTATGGCAAGATTTGCACTTTTTAAAAATCATCTTTCCAGTTTTTTCATTTGCAGTATTTAACAAAGCTATTGCTCCGGACACATTACCCTCTTTTTTATCTTGTATGACGGTTAATTTTTTGGTCCCTATCCTACGTTTTCCTATAGCATTAGAATCATTTGATTCACTGTTAGGTAATACACCATTTTCTAGAGACTTGGAGCTAAATAAAAAGTCTCCAAACTTGCTGATTGCCCAAAATACTAGAATGGATGCCAAGGCACATAAGCTAAGCTTTTTAAGCATCGATATTTGCATTAAAAATACGCCATGAAGTCTTAAATTTAAAAACAGGAAGATGCAAAATTAAAATGTAGCCTTAATACACCCCTTGATTCAAAGCTCAAAGAAGTTTTCCATTATTATTTAGAAGGTTATGTTATATATCATGAGTAAAACTAAAAAAATAGTGAAGCCTAATCCCATCGTTGTTATTCCGGCACGATTAGCATCTACGCGATTGCCAAATAAGCCTGTCATTGATATTCACGGTTTGCCAATGATTGTCCATGTTTGGCGGCGAGCTTTAGAAGCTGATATTGGACCTGTTGTAGTCGCTTGTGCAGATTGTGAAATTATGGATGTTATTAAGGATGCTGGTGGCAATGCAATCTACACTAATCCTGATCATTCTTCAGGCTCGGATCGAGTTTTTGAAGCTCTAGAATTAACAGATCCTCTTAGGGAACATAACTGTGTTATCAATGTTCAGGGCGATCTTCCAACGATAGAGAGTGCTTCTATACGTGCATCTCTTGAGCCTCTTAAAGATTATAATGTTGATATAGCTACTCTAGCTTCTCCTATTACTGATGAAGCTGATCGATGTAATCCCAACGTAGTAAAAGTAGTCTTATCTATGAGGAATGGATCTCGAACCGCACGTGCGCTTTATTTTAGCCGTGCTACGGTGCCAAGTGGTCAGGTTATCCTTTTTCATCACATTGGTCTTTATGCTTTTAGGCGTAAGGCCTTGGAAAAATTTGTACAACTTTCTCCTAGCAAATTAGAAAAAATAGAGAAATTAGAGCAATTACGTGCGATTGAAAATGGAATGCGAATTGATGTTCAGCTCGTTGACACTGTTCCTTTAGGTGTCGATACTCTTGATGATCTGAAGCGTGCTCGTGAATTATTAGCTCCAGACGCAAATTAATAGGAGCTTAGTAGATGTCTAAGAAAGATTTGATGATTTCTTTTCAAGGTTCTCCAGGAGCCTATTCGGATATGGCATGTAGAAGTGCGTATCCAGCAATGAAGACGTTAGGCTGCAAGACCTTCTCTGATGCTTTCGAAGCGGTGCGTTCCGGTTTAGCAGCGCTTGCTATGATACCCATTGATAATACTATTGCAGGGAGAGTTGCCGATATTCATCATTTATTGCCGAACTCAGACTTACATATAATCGGTGAGCATTTTCAACGAGTAAACCACCACTTATTGGCAGTCCCTGGTACTAAATTATCAGATGTTACTCACGTGCACAGCCACGTACATGCAATAAACCAATGTGGTAAGTTTATACGTAAACATAAATTGGATCCAATAGTGCATGCAGATACAGCGGGTGCTGCATCGGATATAGCAGCGGCTGGAGATAAGACCCAAGCTGCTATTGCATCTGAATTAGCTGCTGATATTGAAGGATTAATCAGTATAAAAGGCAACATTGAAGATGCTGATCATAATACCACACGCTTTATCATTATGGCAGCTAAAGCTTTAAAAATCGATTTGGATACAAAAAATATCATCACGAGCTTCGTTTTTCGTGTTCGTAATGTTCCGGCGGCACTCTATAAGTCGCTGGGCGGGTTCGCCACCAATGGTGTAAATTTAACGAAACTAGAAAGTTATGTCGACGAGAGCTTTGTTGCCGCTCAATTCTATGCTGATGCCGAAGGCCATCCTGAGCAGAGGGGATTAAAGTCAGCTCTAGAGGAACTTGCGTTTGTAACCCACGAGATAAAAATTCTTGGGACATACCCAGCACATCCTTTTCGATTGCAGCAGAACAGAAAAACAAAATAGTTAAATACTGATCATATCTATGATCCATTCCTCTATTAGTTGACGTGCGATAGAATCTTTTCCCGGTAATCTAAATTTTTGGTTTTTTTTATCATTTGCAATAAAATTCTGGAGATATTCAGGGGCAAACCATTTAGCATCCTCGAGTTCGTTATGATCAACTTTAATCTTTTTGGTATTCGCTTGGGCTCTGAATCCTATCATTAATGATGCTGGGAAAGGCCATGGCTGAGATGAACTATAATTAATATTTGTAACTTTAATTGCCGATTCTTCTAAGACCTCTCGGGCGACGGCTTCTTCGAGGCTTTCACCAGGCTCTACAAAACCAGCTAGGGTGGAGTACATGCCGTCTATCCAATTTTTTTGTCTTCCTAATAGGCATGCAGGTCCCTTGCCTTCTGGATTTTGATGGGCTACTAACATTATTACTGCTGGATCAGTTCGCGGAAAGTGCATATGCGCATTTACTTGATTTTGACAAATTAGCAAGTGCCCACCGTTGTGGCTGTTTGTTGGATGACCGCAAATTCCGCAAAAAAGATGGTTCTGGTGCCAGTGTGCCATACCACGGGCATATGCAAGTAATGCTCCTTGTTCTCTAGAAATTAATGCGCCCATATGGCGTAAATTCTTAAAAACATTATTCTTAACTATAGTCTCAACCACTCCCTTATCTAAACTTGATATGTCAACGGCAAAGTAGGCTGTTTTATCAACCAGTCCGAGAAATATTGTGGTCTGTGAATTGGTTGCAAATAATTGAGCCTGCTTGCCAATAGAAAAGACACCTTTCGGAGGTCGGGCTCCTCTTGGGTCTAATTGGAACAAATTAAGCCCACGCCAAACAGGAATGATGACAGTATCATTGTGACGTAGATGTTTGCTCACCCATTTTGGATCTTTACGCTGATTTACAGCTCGGTTAAGCCCTAACCCAGTATATTTAAGGTGTTCTTCCATTTAAGAGACTTTTAAAAGCAAAAAATTTAGAAATCTAACATTGATGTCACAAGATTTGAATATTCTTTTAGCAATACATAATTTGCTTTAAAATTCACTCCTTTTTCATGTTTTTTCAAAGTTAAAAAATAGAGCTTAAAGATCCTAAAGTTTCTTATTAGTTTGGTTTAAGGTTAATATTGGAAAAAGTATTTTTGAAAATATGTTGTATTTAATTTAAATGTATTAAGGAGAATCCTTTAAGCCAAGCTAACTGACTGCTATAATTTATTTTGGGAGACTGGGCTGGACAAGCTTCTCGCCAACCCGGTCAGGTCCGGAAGGAAGCAGCCGTAACGAGTTTTTGCTTGGGTCGGTTTCAGTCTCCCACCTTATTATTTTTAGAATTTCTTGTTCGTTTGG
>MDTC01117033.1_pt1 | contig 10491 bp, 6 predicted proteins | sample 811181 | NCBI WGS metagenome assembly MDTC01 (sample SAMN05326644, study PRJNA326480) | marine metagenome | isolation source: seawater | place: Pacific Ocean: North | collected 2011 | reverse complement strand
TATTGTTTCTAAAAAAGAAAATTTTGCAATTCTTTTTTCACAAGAAGCCCAGCTCAAAGTAGAGCCAAATTTGAAAAGTGAATCTGTTATTGTTCTTCATGAAGGGACCAAAATGCAATTATTAGACTCCTTTCGGTTATGGACAAAAATCAAACTCAAAGACGGTAAAACAGGCTGGTTGCCGTCAAATACCTTCAAAGTTCTTTAACATTCTTTTAATTGGGTTAATTGTAGTAATTCATTAAATTTGATTTTTTTATTTATAAAACTATGAACAAGCTTTTTTCAAATATTAAAGGGGACGCTTTTGGTGGAATTACTGCTGGAGTTGTTGCCTTACCATTAGCATTAGCATTTGGTGTTTCTTCCGGACTTGGCCCTAGCGCTGGTTTATATGGTGCAATTTTTATCAGTTTCTTTGCCGCTCTTTTTGGTGGTACTAATACTCAAATTTCTGGGCCGACAGCACCTATGACTGCCGTTAGCATGGTTATCATCGCTGGAATAGTCGCTGCCAATGACGGAGATGTTAGCAAAGCATTACCTTCAATTCTAATGGTTTTCCTATTAGCCGGTTTAATGCAAATTGGTCTTGGCTTTTTAGGTTTAGGAAAATATATAAGATATATACCTTACCCTGTTGTTTCTGGGTTTATGACGGCGATAGGTTTAATTATTTTATTGACACAAATTCAACCAACTCTTGGATATGCTCCAAAAAATGATGCTGAATATGTTAACCAATTCAAAACACAAGGAAAAGAGGTGATTATTGAAAAGCTTTTGAAAGAAGAGATTGGTGAAGACGTAATGAAAGTAGATGATTTAAATAAAACTATTGACAGGGCAATTGGAATAAATGAAGCGGACATATTAGCCGAGGCCAAAACATTGGCAGCAAAGGAAGCCTCCGGGACAATTGGAGCAATAAAAACACTCCCAAATGCATTAAAGAATATTAATTTTCTTGAGCTTCTACTTTCTTTAGCAACTATATTTATAATATACGGCTTTAAACGTATTACTACCGCTGTGCCAAGTACTCTTGTTGCATTAGTAGTTGTCTCAGCAGGGGCGATATTATTTGGCCTAGACTACACACCTATTGAAAAAATTCCTGAAGGTCTTCCAATTCCCCAGCTAGAGATGTTTTCAAGTTTTAGTTTTAGAAGCATTAGCCCTTACATAATTACAGCATTTACCCTTTCGTTACTTGGTGCGATTGACTCATTGCTTACAAGCGTTGTCGCTGATAATATGACCAAGACTAAACATAACTCAAACAAAGAATTAGTCGGCCAAGGGATTGGAAACAGTATCGCTGCAGTATTTGGAGGGATTCCTGGTGCTGGAGCTACAATACGTACAGTGGTCAATATTAACTCTGGTGGTAAAACAAGACTTTCTGGAATGATTGCCGGTATTCTATTGTTATTTATTTTATTGGCTTTGGGACCTATCGCCTCAAAAATTCCTGCCGCTGTGCTTTCCGGAATCTTAATCACTGTTGGAATTGGTGTTATGGATTACAAAGGATTAAGGGCTATTCCGATTTTGCCTAAGGATATTTCACTGGGACCAGTTAAGCTGAGTTCTGAGGTTCTTATAATGTTAATAGTTCTTTTACTTTCAACGTTTTGGGATCTTATTTTTGCTGTCGGAATTGGGCTGTTAATTTCGTGCCTAATGTTTATGAAATTAATTGGTGATGCTACAGCAAAACGTTCCAACCTTGAGCCGCTTAAGGAAGAGGCTTGGCCAGACGAAAAAGGATTCCCTAATAATCTAAAAGAGGAAGTTTTTATAAAACATATTAAAGGGCCATTGTTTTTTGGATATACATCTGAATTTCAAGAATTGTGTAAACAAATACCAGAAAAAGCAAAAACAGTTGTTTTGCGCTTAAGCAGAATGCAATACATGGACCAAACGGGTCTTTATGTAATGGAGGATGCGCTTAAGGACTTAAATCAGAAAAGTGTTAATATTGTTTTTGTTGGGCTCTTGGATCAGCCCAAAAATATGATGGAGCGTGTAGACATAATTCCAAATATTGTCAAAGAGGAAAACATATACACTAACTTTAAAGAATACCTCAAAGTAATTTCAGCATAAAACTCTAACAAAATGCTAGTAAGTTATTTGAAGGTTCTTGAAAAGTTTAACTGCCTAAATATCTCATTGTGGTAAATCGTTGCGTAATCATTTTTTTAGTGCTAAACACACTATTTTTAAATGCGCAAATTGTTGATGATAGTTATGTGCGTCAGCACTACACCAAAAAGTCATACAACATACCCATGCGCGATGGCGTCAAGCTATATACTCTAGTCTACACCCCAAAAGACACTTCCAAGACTTACCCTATTTTATTAAACCGTAGCTGCTACAATGCTTCAAGCCACGACAATTTTCAAACCAATGGCCAGCCTTCAGATTATCTGGTCAAGGACCGATATATTCTTGTTTACCAAGACGTTCGCGGTCGTTATATGTCCGAGGGGGAATTTACCACACTCACTCCAAACATCCCCGGGAATGATTTGAATGATACCGATGCTGTAGATGAAAGCTCTGATACTTACGATACGATAGACTGGCTAATTAACAAGCTGCCAAACAACAATAGAAAAGTAGGTGTATTTGGCATCTCTTACCCTGGATTTTATACTGCAGCTGCCTTACCAAATGCACACCCCGCATTAAAAGCAGCCTCACCACAAGCGCCAATATCAGATTTTTTCTTTGACGACTTTATACATAATGGTGCCTATCTATTAAGTTACACTGCTGCCTTCCCTGTATTTGGTTACCAAAAGTCAGGACTTACTAAAAAGCCTTGGTACACTGAAAAACTCAACCGTTTTTGGGGCAACCCTCCCAAAGACGCTTACGAGTTTTATTTAGATTTGGGGCCATTAAAAAACATTACTAAAAAATACCACTATGATAATTTCTTTTGGAATGAGATGATCAATCATCCTAACTACGATAGCTTTTGGCAAAAACGTAACATACTACAGCATTTAAATAACATTACGCCAGCTGTTATGACTGTAGGTGGATGGTATGATGCCGAAGATTTATATGGCCCGTTAAGTATTTATAAGACTATTGAAAAAAACAACCCTAAAGCACAAAATACTATAGTTATGGGGCCATGGGCTCACGGAGACTGGGCTCGTGAAAAAGGTGAACACGTGCACAACCATATATATTACGGTGACAGCATCTCAACCTTCTATCAAAAAAATATTGAGCTCAAGTTTTTTGCTCATCATCTTAAAGGAAGTGATATTAAGCCGATGCCTGAAGCATACATGTACGATACTGGCATAAAACAATGGCAAGCATTTGGTGTCTGGCCACCAAAAAATACAACTAAGGTCAAATTGTACTTTGACAAAAAGGGGGTGTTAGTAATAAATCGTCCAGCCGCAGCAAATCAGGTCTTTAAATACATCAGCGACCCAGCCAATCCGGTTCCTTACCGATCTGAAACAGAAGGTCTTACTTTTACACCACGCAAGTACATGACTGATGATCAACGACATGCGTCTAAGCGCGGTGATGTGCTTACGTTTACCTCAAAAAGTTTAACCGAGCCGCTTACTATAAGTGGAGAAATCAAAGCCTTTTTAAAAGTGGCTATGACTGGCACCGATGCTGATTTTATAGTTAAAATAATTGATCAATATCCTGAAAATCATCCCAACTACGCGCACAATAGTAAAAATATTAAAATGGGCGGTTATCAGCAATTGGTCCGTGCGGAGGTAATCCGCGGCCGTTTCAGAGAAAGTTTTGAGTTCCCAAAACCTTTTATACCCAATCAAAAAACAGCCGTTGATATAAAACTGCAAGATGTTTTACACACCTTTAAAAAAGGGCACTGTATTGTGGTGCAAGTTCAAAGCACTTGGTTCCCTTACATTGATCGTAACCCACAAAACTACGTACCCAATATTTTTGAAGCTAACGCCAGTGATTTTAAAAAGTCTACCATTAGTATTTATGGAGATTCAATGATTGAACTCGGTGGGCAGATAAAATAAAACGGAGAAATATCGGCGAAAAATTCAAAATAATATTAAAGCTCATGCTTTTTTATTTCTTTAACTAAAAAATTCAATGCCTTTTCAAATTGTGCTAATATCAAGTCCCTGGAATTATCGTATTGACTCCTTGACCATTTTTTTAAATGTCTGTACCCATCTTTAGTTTCATATTGAACATGGGTGAACCTGTTTCTAGTTTGGTAAATAGTCTGAAAAGCAATTCCGATATCGTAATAATGTCCCCTTTTATTTATTAAATGGGTGTATACATCACGCTCCTTAGGTTTTGAACCGCTTTTCCTAATTCTCTCATTGAGGTAATCGTTTATGAGTTTTATTAAAAAATATCAAAGCATTTTAAAGCGGAATTTGTCCATTCTTTAATCCTTGAACCGTAAATATTTGATTTGTAAAATGCCGGCTCAATACATTCCAAAGCAAAATCGTTTGCCAATTTGTATAAATCACTTTCCCTTAAGTAAGCTCTGATATTTATATCTAGTTCCTTGCTGATTAAATCTTGAAACAAGTGCTCTACAAATTTTTTATTTAAATAATTAATCGACCGTATTACATTGCTTGACAAATAAACTCTTTTGTAATCTTGAATTGAGTGAATCTTATCAAGGTCGGATGCCATTTGTCTTCTTAGCTGACTAAAACTCATAATCCAATAGCGTTTAAGAACTCATCCAATTTGATGTTCTCTTTGTTATGAAATTTATTGAATTCAGCTATCACCACTTTCAAATATTGATTTTTCTCTTTATTTAATTGGTTTTGAAGAGTTGCTCTAAATTGGTTTGTTTTACAGTGCTTATAGAGTAATCTATAAAGTGATATTTTAACCAAATTTGATTCTTCGATTTTTAATTTCTGAAAATACAACTGTCTTAATTCCTTCTCTTGAAAACTTTGTGTCAGCGATAAATTTTGAATAATAAGGTATTTACTCCATTCATATTTAGAAAATATACCTTCAAGAAAATTGATTAACATGGATTTAAGCTCTTTGGAGTTTCTATAGTTCATTAGGGTATAACCCAATTTATCTGCTCTCCAAAAATATTTCTCGTAGAAGAATAACCAATACTTTAATAGTACTATGTTGGGTTCTATTTCAATCTCTAAATACCTTAATTCTCTTAAAGCATTTCCATAAGCAGCACTTAAACGAATGGCATCAATGTCATCGTATGCTTTTCTCATTACGAATTTTTCTGCATTTATATCTTCGAATAAAGTAGGTAACTCCTTTTCTACGTCTTTGATTTGCTTTTCCCAGTAATTTATAATCTCTGATGAATCAGTTAAAATAGTGATGTTTTCATTTGAATTTAAATTGTCTTGTTGGCTGAGTTTAGCCAAACCTTTGTCAATAGCGCTTTTTTTTGATTTATTCTTTTTTGTCTCAATTTCTATTTTGATTTCTGTTCCTTCTTGATCGGCATAACTTGAAAAAACTCTAATTTTCTTTAGTTCTTTCACTTTTTCATCTTCAGTATCTTCATTTATCTCTTGAATACTAGTCTTTTTAGAATTAATGGATAAAGCATTTGCTTTGGTGTATTTGTCAATCATCAACAAAGCATCTATCAATTCATCTTCGACATAACTATATATGCTTATATCGTCCATATATCTGTAATACCTAAATCCTTCTTGCACCAACTGCTGGTCCAATTTGTGAAGTAAAAGATTCGCCAACAAAAAAGATGGTGGAACCCCTTGTGGAATCCCTACGCCTGGTGTAGGATTTTCCTTTGTGCCAGACCAAATATTTAAACAACCTCCTAGCAAATCTAATATTTCATCTTCAACACCAAACTCCTCGCTTAACTTTGATAATAAGTTGTAATGAGGTATCGAATCAAAAAAACCTGTAATATCAGTTTCAAACTTAAACTTTACTTTATCCACCTCAATTGCTTGAATAATGGAATCAGCATATTTTGTATGCAACCCTTTCCAAAATTTAAAAAAAAAGAAATTAGGTTTATCCTCTTTCAAAATTTCCAATCCTTTTTTAACTTCTTCATTCAATACACTCCCAAACACAAAAGGATTATATTGCGCAAGCGATTCATAAGATTGAGCGGCTATAATATTTGCAATCGCTTGAAATATAATTGCATCCTCCACAAATATTACCCCCTTTGTGCGCATGGTCTTTGATGGTTTTGGAACATAAAACTTAAACCCCCTTTGTGCTTTGTACCCACCTTGAACAATTTGTTCGGATAGCTGCTCGCAATTTTTATCTAATCGCGCTTTGAATGCGCGGATACCCACTTGATCTTTGGTCATTCTGTCTGGCCAGCATTGTACACGAAAGAAAGCCAGCTTTATGGCTTCGACATTAAAATATTTATTTAAAACCTCAGACATTTAGTTTTAAATTATTTTTTATTTCATAAAATGATCTGGTGAAAATTTTATTTCGATCTATTTCAATCATGTATTGTTTTTCTCTAAATTGCTGAACTATTTTTTTATCAACCAGCTTGCCATTAATACCGTTTACTTGTCTTCTAAATTCAGAAATCATTTGATTTTTGTTAAAAACAAGATTATATAATTGGTTCGTAAATCTTGAGATTCGGATGAATTCTCCTTTATCAATAATTTCAAAATTACCTGAATAAGGGATAATACATAAATAATAATTAGCTTTTTTTTCAATGCTCTTAGCAGCTTGCTCCGGAGATATTTTTACAGTATTTCTATCAGATTGAATAGATTTTAATTCAATAAACTTTTCATTATATTGCCCCTCGTTAAGAACGAAATCTTGTTCTCCATCTACTTTTCTGCAGGGTATCTTTAAATCAGCCATTAAACTTTGGAATAAGTTTTCAAAATGTGTTCCAATTGCCCTATTTCTTTCGTCTTTGTTTTCTTTGTCTCTTATGCTATCTAATAGTTGCGTTCCAAGTTTTAATTTTTCATCTAAATCTTTATCTGATAAAATTCGAGCCTGTTCTTCTATAGACCGTTTTCCACCCCTGTCAAGCTCTAATAATTTGGTTAAATGGATACTTTTTTTCTCATCAATAATGGCTTGTAATATTCGCCTTTTTGTGTACAGATCGAAATAGTTTCTTGTCGTATTATGCTTTGATATCCAATCTTGTAGCATCGAAAGCTTACCTTCAATTTCATTTTTTTCTTGAATATGATGATTACTGTTATCTTTTAAAATCTCTTCATGCTTACTCAACAATTCTTCTGCTTTGCTTTTTATTTTCTCGGCAATTTGTTTTTCTTCCTTTAAATCTCTGTTATCGTCTATTAGGTATGCAAATTCTGAGTGGATAATAGTTGATTCAATATTATCTTTGTTTGGGTAATACTCATTATGAATTGTGATAAGTTCTGAATCTATTTTTGCTCCTTCAAAGCCGACTTCTTTCTTAAGAGAGCGTAAAGGTTTGAAGTCTTTGCCTCTAGTTAAAATTATGCCATTTTTTGTAGTATTATCGTCTGTTTCAAACAAATTAACATCATCAAGATCATCTGTAATAAATGAATATAATTTCTTTAACCATCCTATAAAATAATCTTCATTTTCTTGTACAGATTCTGGCTCAATTGAGTTTACGAGAGAATCATATTTCGCATTACCAGCAAATTGTGTTAGAAATGTTTTTGCATTAATCCTTGAAATATCCTTATCGTCTTTCCATATTACTTTTAACCAGTTTTGAAGGTGATCTCTTTTCGGTAATCTGAATTGATCAACTTTAGAAACAAAATCATAAAGTTTTATGTTTAAATCTCTTGAGTCAACTCTAATAACTGGAAAATCTGTCTGACATTCACCAGCAGTATTTACAAAGCTTTTAGGTTGTTGATTCTCTTCATTTACGTCAACTAATTGTTGTAATTTGATATGGTTGCGCAATTCATCTATTTTGTGTTTATACCATTCGTTATCTATCCATTCTGGTAGAAGATCTACATACAAAGTATCTATGATATTGAATAAATTTAATCCGCTATTTAATGCAAGAGATAGATATGCTTTGTATAGTTCAATAGCAGATTCAATAATATTTTTATTGGTTTGGTTGCCTTCTTTTAAATTTATTCCGTGTCTTTTTTCACTTGGTCTGAAACTTTTGCTATTAATGATAACCGGAAATTTAAACCTGTAGCTTCCAATTAAAGGAAACTGGCAATATAGCGAGTCCATTTCAATTTCAAAGCTGTCATTATAGCTTTTTCTTTCATTTATAAATTTTAAATACTCTTTACCATTAATATTTATTTGTTCAACTTTCCACGCTAGTGTACAAAAATCGTTATTTAAACATGCAACATTAACTAGTGTATCGTCAATATCATTAATGGTTATGCGCGTAGTGTGTAATTTGTATCCATGTTTATCAATGAATCCCTGATTCAGATACTTAACTACCTTCTCAACCTCATTAGATTTATCATATATCGTAACTGTTTCAATTTTAGAGTTAAAAGAAAAAACATAAGGCAATGAAAATTTAAGATCTTCAATACCTGCTTTTGCAATTTCGAATCCATTATTTTCACAATGGTAAGAATACCTTGCAGAAAAATCCTCTTCTACATATGACTTAGCAGTCTGCTCATATTCATCTAAGGCTTTTATGATTTTTAAGGTCCGGGCTCCTTGAGCATATGTAGTCTCTTCACTAAACTCAGCCCTATCTAAATCTATTTTTCTGTAAACTATTCTCCCATTATTCTCCTTACACTTCCCTTCAATTGTAATTCTATCTGAAAGACAGTGTGTTGATAGAAAGCCTGTACCAAATTTGCCCACCTTGTCATCATCAGAAAACTTACCTGACTTAGCCAATATGAAGCTTTTAAACTCATCGCGCTTGTTCCATACAATTGCAGGCTTAAAAGCCCCTCCATTGTGCTCAAAAATTACAGAAAAAGAACTTTTGGGAGCAAGCTCGTTACTTATTGAAGAAATTGTGATTTTTACCTGTACTTTTTGCCCCTCTTCAACTGTATCAGCAGCATTTTGAAGTAATTCCCAAAACCATCTCCTCTTATAAAACTCGCCTTCAGTTGCCTCCTTAAATTTATGAAATATCTTTTCTTGCGCAGAATCTGCCACATCAACATATCTTTGAATTATCTCGTCAGTTAAATCAAGAGATTCACGAAGTTCTTTTAATTTTGGATCACTTATCTCCATGTCTAAAATAATTGATTGATTAAACTTTTTAAATTAAGGTTGGGCCTAACAATTGGATATCAACTCGTTTATGATTTATATTAAAATAATTTGGCTGTCTATTTAACCGAGTATGTTAGCTTCATTGTAATAGAGGCTGTTTTTTCTCTTGAGGTTGTATTAAAAGTTCCACCCCAAGAGTGATTTTCTTTTGAGTTTTGTCCAGTAATTTGAAATATTCCCATTCTAGCAGATTCTAATTTGCCTAATTTCCCACCTGAGAATTCTGATATTTTTTCCGCTCTTGTCCTTGCATCTTTAGTAGCCTTGGAAATCATTTGAATCTTGAGGTCTGCTAATTTTGTGTAGTAGTATCTTGGAGCTTGTGAATAAAACTGAACCCCCTGGTTCAATAATTCTGTAATTTCTCTTGATATTTTTTCAACTTTATACACCTCTGTAGAGCTTATCTGAACTGTTTGGGTTAGTTCATATCCAACAAATTCTTCGCCAATAAAATCCCCATCATTAGAGTATAAGCGTTTATAGTTCTTATCGGTTTTAACCGCACTGTATATAAGTTGCTGTTGCTTGACTCCTTTATTAATCAAATATTCAGTGACTGTAGATTTATTTTTTTCCAATGTTACATACGCTTTCTTTAAATCAATATCTTCAGTTTTGAATTTACCTTCCCATACTATTAAATCAGATGTGAAATCTGCTTTTCCCAAGCCTGTTACTCTTATTTCTCCATCTGCTTTTGCGCGATCTTTATATGCTTTACCCAAAAAAATTGAGGAGGCAACTATTGCAATTCCAAAAATTATAGCGCTTGCGTATTGTTTCATCGTTCTTAAATTCTTTAAAGTATTTTTATCGGCATTTCAAGTTAATATTTTAATTATAATATCCATGATTATTTTGTTCATATTTTCTAAGTTTTTTAATTATAACGGTTTTATTAAAAACCTATAATGGCCAATGATATTATAATCAAATAGACAATCTTCAAGAACTTGTCCTGCACCAATATTGTGTACAATTTGGTATCGCTTTTGGTCATTAGAGAGGGCATTAACAACAATTCCAATATGAGTTACCCCTCTGCCTAAGTCCCATGCAACTATATCGCCAGGAGAATAATCAGATCCATTATTTGTTATTGACAGCCTTGCCCCTATACGATTAAAATATGTCATTAAGTTGGGAACCCTCCTGTGATCTATGTTGGAATCTGGTTTTTTTAAACCCCAATTCTTG
>MDTC01076100.1_pt1 | contig 10491 bp, 3 predicted proteins | sample 811181 | NCBI WGS metagenome assembly MDTC01 (sample SAMN05326644, study PRJNA326480) | marine metagenome | isolation source: seawater | place: Pacific Ocean: North | collected 2011 | reverse complement strand
TTTCTCTCACAACAAAATGTTTACTCTCTTTACTTCCAATAATACGTGTTGTCCCCGCGAGGGGGTTGTTGATTCTTCGAGAAAAGGACGAACTTTGTCGCCGCATCATCATCATCATCAGCAGCGACGACGACGAGAGAGACGTACGAATGTTACTGCTAATACGAGTGCTCATGTAAATGTTGATGTTGTTGTTGTTGCTGTCAATAATCGTAACAGAAGAAAAACAAGAAGAGGAGAGGAAGCGTTGAAGTTGGAATGCAGTCGGTGTGTTTTTAACCACCACCACCAACGGATGGGTGGAGTCTTTGCCGGTGCTTCGTCTTCTTCTTTCACTTCTCTCGCTTCTTCGTCTGGGAGAAACGAGGACGATGAATCAGATGAAAAAAAAGAAGAAGAAGAAGAAGAAGGTAATAGTAGTAGTAGTAGTAGTAGTAGTAAGGAGGAGAATAAACAACAGGAGAAGGATATCCTGGTACAACTGTCCCTCTCTCTGATTGATTTCTATCGCAACGAACTGTCTCCGTTTATGCCGAAAAGCTGTCGTTTTATACCGTCGTGTTCGAATTACGCGTTCGAGGCGTATACAAAGTACGGGGCCGGAAAAGGATTTATATTAACCGCGTGGAGGATAGCGAGGTGTAATCCGTTTGGGGGGAGAGGGTATGATCCACCGAGATGGCCTCCGAGTTTTACGCGAGGCGGTGACGGCGAGTAAGGTGAATTAGGTGATGTGTATGCTAAAATATCTATACTACAAAACTATTGCGCTTCTATCTAAAATCATTTCTAGTATTATTATTCTAAAGAAGCTGGGAGCGAAGCGTGCTCGGGATCGAAATTCGCGCTCAACAAGATCCCCCAGGTCAAATCTGAAATCGGTTCTTCTTTCGTCCACTTCAGGCTACCTTGCCAGAAAAAAGGCTTCGCCGTCGTCGTCTTTGTTGCTGTTCCTTCCTCTCCTTCCTCTTTTTCTATTTTCTTCATTTCCGCGACTTTTGAAGCCGCAGAATAGTTCATTGCTACGCTCTTTAACATTTTCATGGCGATGTTTTCGTTTAATCCTTCGTTACGGTCGGAAAGTGTTTCCGGCGTCCTCGTCGTTGTCTTCTCATCCATGTTGTTGTTATTTCGTTTTTGTTGTCTTTCCATCGTTTCTAAAGCCAAGGCGTGAAACACACCCGTCTCTCCGTACAGAGATATGTCGTCTCGAACTGACGGAGAATACGTCGCAGCCGCGCAGAGCAAATGCAGAGCTCCTTCTGCGTTCCCATGATGTGCTGATGAGTTTGCTATATCCCCTAAAAGAGTAATCGCGCACTCGGCGCAATCGTTTGGAACCAAAAAACCATCGAACAAAGGCTGCGCCAAGAGCTCACACGCCTGCTCGAGCGTTGTGACGCCACTAAACTCGTTCAAAAATTTATACATGCCCTTAAAATCACCAAAAGCATCGTCGTCGTCGTCACCATCGCCACGTTTTTCAAAACCGTTTGAAGATTGCCCGAAAGCGCGCCTGACACTTTTTTGCATTCCCGTGAGGCGATGATACTCGTCTTTATTTTCGTCGTTACCGTTCTGCTCTAGAGAATCGCGCGAGACAATAATGCAGTGTAAGGTGTCCTCAAGCACTGGTGAAACTAGTCGACAACCCTCGGCGAGCAACTGAAGCGCCACCATGGCTTCCTTTTTGCCGAAAGTACTTTTCTTCCTCTTTCGCTTAAGTTGCTCCTCGTCTCTTATTTTGTGCTCAGGAGTCTCTCCATCTCTTCTGCCGTAGTCTTCATAACTTCCATTATCTTCTTCTTCTTCCTCTCCGTAGAATGCGTACAAGGCAATAGGTAATAATCCACAAAGCACGCACGCTAATGTCTTTTTGCCGCCCCATATTTCAGAAGCGCAGTATGGAGCTATTGATGCTAACGCAGTCGCTGCTGATCCTCTCGTCGCTGCTGCATTTTTCAGCGTCCCTTTAAGAAGCAAGGGCACAACATCTTGAAGAGATATTGCAGGTTTCGCCTGGTAACCGGCGCTTTTCCCAACGTTTGAGTTTGAGTCAGCATAGCGAGTTCGCAACGGTAGCGGCGCAGACGCCGCGTAGGTTGAAAAAGAAGCCGAAGAACCGAACGTATTCAATGGTGCAGACATCAGAGAAACAGTCACCAGTCGCACGGCAGCTTCGTAGATTTGTTCGTTAGTCGAGCGCAAACACGCGACGCCAAACCAGAATGTCTGAGGTGCGATGCGAACATACACAAACGGCGACTTCCTCAAAGCAACGAGTATAGACAAGGTAAATTTCATACCGAGTTGCATACGATGGGTGACCGTTCCGTCCTCAGATCCTCGGGGAGAAGATGATGGGGAATGAACATTTGACTTTTTCAGCGGGACCGTCGATCCAGACAAAAATTTCCCTTCCGACATAGCCGCCGAAGTACACATGATTCCCAGAAACGTTCTGAACTCTTCGTTATCGAGCGGGTGACGCAAAGCCCCGAGAATATCCATTGATGCTAACGCTAAAGTAAACGATTTTGCCTTCGATACCCAACGCAAAGCCTCACTCGACCATCTTTCCCTCGGCGAAGCCTCAAATACCATACAGTCTGGAAAGCGATGACAGAAGAGATCCAAATTTGAGTCATTCCAAGAACTCCCGGCCTCAAGCCCTCGACTTCCGACGAGCTTTTGCAACTTTTGAACTGTGACTAGAGCGCGTTGATCTTTGGCAGGAATTTTCGAGAGACTCTGATCATCATTCTCATAATTTTCGATGCGTCTTACCAGAGGTTGCCCAGCCAGCTTGTGCAGTAAATTAGCCAAAAGCTGCTGACAATGTGCACATACTAAAGCATTTCTCGAGGTTGCTATCGTAGCTACAACTGCGTGAACGAGCACAATTAACTGAGAGCGAAAATATTCGTCGTGTTCGGCAGCTATTCCAGCAAGAAGAATAGTTGCCAAATCTGGCTCTTCGATTTGGGAGTGGTAAAAAGCGTCTGTGTTCGAGTAAATTTCGCCTTCTGGCTCCAAAGCGCGAAAAGAAACAGCCCGAACAAGTCTATCAATACATTCTTGTGGCGCAACTCGTGCTAAATACAAACACGCTCGTTTCGGAGTCAGGAAAAGGTTGCCTTCAAAAGATTCGATCGTTTCATTTTCCTCGTTCTTCTTCTTCGTTACATCTCCAGAAATCATCATGTTGGAGATCTTTACATTTTCCGTCTTCACGCCGTTGAAAAGCAAAAAGTCCAGAGCGATTTCGAGATTACGTGGTGTAAGAAGGTGAGAGCTCTCTCTCATCGCTAAACAACCCCAGAGAGACTCGATTTCTGCTCCGAACTTTCTGCTCAAAATCTTCGTGATATCGTAGAATTCAAGAAGAAGGCGGTTGCAGACTTGGCGTTTCCCAGCTTTCGTAAGCTCTTCGAGTTTTAAAGACCGAACCCATGGTTTTAGTGCAATTAAAACTTGGCGGATTGTATTGTTTAGTTGCAAATCATTACTCCTACTACTACCATCATCACTCATGAGAAAGCAGCATCTTGAAAATGTTTGTATGAGTAATTCAGGTGCCAACTTTGAAGCGTCTTTAGTCTGTACCATTATTTCTGAAGCATTTTGCAAGAGATTGTAGTGCACTTCCGGAAGCTCAGGCTGTGATGACGAATCTTGGAACAAAGCAAGAAGTCTACTTGCATGCATACTACCATTACCATCCTCGAAGACGCTAGTACTTTTGTCTTTATCGTCCTCGGTATTCTCAGATACAATGAAGATGGCTTTGATGAGCTTTCTCGCATTCTCCCTATTTTGAGCATCGAGGCTGATCAGATTAAAGTACGACAACGTCACAAGGTGTGCTGGCACCATAAATCTAACAACTGGTGCTCCACCTTTGACGGTATCATTGAACGCATCCGAAGCAATGATCGCGAGTGCGGAAAAATAAATCGTCGAAACACTTGTTTTGGCAGAGTAACACTTCTCGATAACTATCCGTAACACTTGAGGATTATTCGAGCAGAATCCTACTATTGCATTTCGCGCAACACGTTCTAATTCACCATCACCCGCCTCAAGTAAAGAATCAATCCAATCGAAAACTGGACCATCTTCTCTCAACATAGATTCATCGAAAGCAGGTGCACCTAGAATCGAAGCCAATGCACTTTGAAAATTCCTCGTTTCCGCAAGTTGATAGCTTTCAGCGAGAGCTTCTTCTACCCATCCCGAGACAAGTGTCCAAAGCTTCATTCGTGACTGCTTTTGTAGCACAGTAGCACAGTACGTTGGTATATCTTCGACAGTTGCGCATATGATGAGTGCGACAGAACATTTCAACTCTTCTGCAAGTGGCTTCATGTCATTATCCTTCATATCCTTCGCGCCTGGTACCATTTTCGCTGCAATAGTTGCGATGAAAGTTGCCTCTTCCACAAACTTCGCAATATTCTCGCACATAGTTTGCTTCGTATCATTATCATCCGCCGTTGATTCGATAAACGGTGAATATCGTATTACGAGTAACTTATAAAGTTTTGCCAATGTCATCCAAGCATATACGACAGAAGTGACGGAATTCATATTGGACTGAGGACTCATCATGTTACCACCCGAGATCGTGACACTCGTAGCATCCACCGCGCTTGAATCAAATATACTCGTAATAGAAGAATGAGTGGTGTTTGTATTTAGTATCTGAAGTTTCGGAATCGATTTAAATACATCCGCGCACGCATCCAATAGCTTCGGAACCACGAAAGGCGGCACTCTTTCCAAAACGTTCAGAATTGCCTCCAATTGGCCACCTTTACCCGTGAGAATGGATGGAACTGTCAATTGAAAGAGCGTCTGGAGCGAACCGCGAGATCCTATAGTCACAATTTTAGGGCCAGATCCATTCTCATCGGGATTTTCTTTTTTCTTAGAGTTACGTATTTCGAGGTCCTCCTTATCTGTTGCCGAGCATACAAAACATGCGTAGTTTCGCCATAACTCAAAGATGTGCGAGCCTGGTTCTGTAGGAGCTTGCATCATAGAACCTTTTCCTTCTAACACCATAATGGCTTGCACTCGCTGCAAAGCCTGTGCTCTGGCCGTGACTGAAGCAGCTTTGCATGGTGTGGCCACAGATCTCGCTAATACGCCAATCGCTGAACACAACGCGTTGCTTTGAAGCGCTTCGTTTCCAAGTATCTCCTCAGCAGTAATAGAGCGGTGCGACTTAGCACCGCGTGATGTATGTGTAAAGCTATCAGCTTCTTCATACATACGAAAGCGACACTCGTCGATGACGCTCGCTACAGATCGTGGCAAATCGCTTTGATTAACTGTGTCAATGCTTCTGCGCTTGCGGGGAGATGAAGTGGTGAATTGCCGAGGCGAATTTCTTTTACTCGCACTATTTTGCCCCTTTTTATACCTGCTGTCCATGAACTGAAAGTGTGAAACTTCCCGAAGTAACGCTAAAGCAGCCAGACGAACCGATGGGACGGGATCGCAGAGTAAAACTAAACCCGCAGCTTCCGGTCGCGTTGATTCTATTATTCCACCATGATCTAAATGCCCAAGGGTGGGGTCATTTTCATTCATATTATCATTAAGTGCTGCACGACGTCGATTGAGAGCGAAGGTCAGAGCTTTCGCCGCGGACTCTCTCAACGAGTGATCAGATGTATCTCTCAAATTCAACAAACTCGAGCTCGCTGCCTGGACTAAACGATTACACGCATCTGTAGAGGGTAAAGTACCATCTAATCCACTGAACAACATAAGTCTACTCAGTGCACCAGCAGCAGCTACGCGAATCTCAGAGTTTGTATGCGTGATAAAGTGCGGAACGAAGTTGATGGGATCTACATTCGGCACCTCGACGTTCGGGATGCACCGCAAAACAGCCGCTAAAGTGGGATAGCTGCCACGAATCTGATTCAACTGTTCATTACCAAGGTTTCGTGAGACCGTATATCCAGAATCCGAATACATGGATTGATTGATTTCCATCGCGCGAGCTACTACTCGTTGCAAATGCTCCATGAGTTCAATAGTATCGAATGATGATTTCATTTTAAGCTGCATGCTAGCGGCAACATTTACAGCGACTGCGACAGCGTCCGAAGGGTCTGTTTTAGAGAGCATCCTCAACGCAATTTTAATGGCGCGCGTTTTATCGACGCGATATGCGGCTGAAAGTGCGATAACACTCATGAAACGAACATGGGATGGTTGCTCATGGTCGGATGCAAACGCGGTGTACGTTACAAAATCCTTAGGCTGCACCGACGCAAGCGCATCCATACCAGCTTCCAAGACGCTAAATATTTTGTCTGTAATTACTTTATCGTTCGAATTACTTCCATTTAGCCGCCTCTTGGCAACTCTGAAAAATCGGCGAGCAACATCCACAGCTTCGGCAGATTTCCCTTTGAATTTCTTCGCGCGTCTACTTACGTTGTCACAAAATTCTATCAGATCCGGATGTTTCCCGGAGTTATCTGCAAGCATGATGGCATTATCTTCCCGTAAAGTTCCCGCAAGTTCCCACGCGAAAAGCGTAGCGAGCAAAGGTGTCGCATCTTCTAAATGCTTTTCGTTCGTCTTTGCCCACTCTGTGATGAAAACTCTGGCTTGAATACACGTCTTCGTCCACTCCAGCGGGATTTCGAAATTTGACTCTTCGCCGCTCCTATCGAGTGCTCGAATATCAATACACTTTGAGAGCAACACGCATAACCCGTGACGAAAATTGCTCGGCTTCGCTCTAGATGGAGGTATCCATTCTGTTGGATTAAACGCTTTCAAAAATTTTACTGCGTTTTGGATTTTCTCCTCGTCGTGTTCTATATTCACCCCAAAATTGTGCGTTTCCGCACCAGCTACCAAGCTAAGCTTTGCCCCAGAAACGGCAAACATGATCCAGTTTGCTTCTGTTCTTTGATTTTCTGTCAGCCGACTTTTGAGCGCGCCTACGAAATAATCAAGCGCTTCATCGAATGAGATTGAGAACAAAGAAGCGATTACCCGCGATATTGCGAGTCCAACATCATCTTCCTCCCGAAATATCCTCAGCGCAGCCTCCTGGTCAATCTCTATATCGAGTTTCTTCATCGATCGCTGTTGTTGGAGCATAAACGATCCGGATGGTGTTGTTAGCTTCTCGGGGGAGTATTGCAGTGAACGATCTTTATCCCTCGAAGGAGTACGCATCAAAATATCTCTCATGTTCGAGCCTCCTCTTACCCTTTCATCTGGCGTTAGAAGATCTTTCGCTCTCGATTCTTTCTTGACCGTTTCGTCCAAGGAAATACCATCTCTTTCTCTATCACTCAATCTCGCGTCTACTCGATGCTCCTCCACAGTCTTTTCTATGCTTGCTCTCACAAAGTCTTCTTTCAACCAAAATTTTCTCTTTGGCGCTAAATGGTGTCTCGCGCGTTCACACAAGTGGCCGAGCGCGAGCGGCGCAAGAAACTCTACGAACATTTTATTCGTCGTCGATTTATCCAATACCGTCGTTCCTTCCTCATTTACGACAACTGCATTCACTATTGCTTCAACTGCCAGCCATAGCGCGCACAAAGCGTTCTCTTTTTGTTGTTCTCCCCTTCCATTAATAGTATTCACGGGTTCGCCCGCGTTCGCGCGTTGCGAAATTTCCTTTTCCCAATTGACTAAGTTTTCGACTAAAACTCTCGCATGCGTTGGCGCTATCGCGGCTAAAGCATCCAACAAAGTCCCATACTTGCGCCGAATATCCTCCATTCGCGCCGAGGATGCGGAGGTACTCGCACTCGCAGCAGCACTCGTACCACCACCGACATCGTTACTGTCGTTACCCCCCCCGTGTGCTCCTACCGACGACGACGCGTTCAAAAACGACGGCGACAATCCCTCCAAAGATGTTGAAGACGACGCAAAACTTGAAGAATTCGATGATGAAGACAATTCCAAACACGCGGACGTGTATCGTCGAATCAACGCTTCCGCGATTGAATAGTTCATACCCACCGCCGCCGCGTCGTCCTCGCCGTTTCCACCATCGGGAGAGGATGGCGCGCTCATCGTGGTTAAAACGGACGAGTGTTGTTGTTCCTCGGAACCATTTCTTTCTTTGTGTGTGAAGTGTGAGATGTTGTTGTGAGGTGAAAAGAGCAATTTCGAATTGTTAATAAATAACCAAACGCGAAAGAGGGGACAAAATAATCTAATACACACCGCAAATCGCAGCAACTACGCAAAATATACACACATTAAACGCTAGAATTATTACTAATACCGCTTCTTCTTCGGTTTAAAACCGGACAAGATCAACGCGCGATTAAAAAAATCAAACGCGACATCTTTCGTCGACTTTTTCTTCGACGCGGTCCGTCTTCCTTTTCTCGCTTTCAAATCTGAGCTGCTCGCGCGGCGGTTGATGGAAGGCGCGAGAACGAAGAGGAGATAGAATATAAATCCAAGGAATGTGAAAAGGGTGGATATAATGAGGAAAGATGATGAAGATGATGATGATGATGATGAGGAAGATGATGCGGAAGTGTCGATGTTCGTATTCGCGTTGCGAACGTGTCCTGGATACTTATACTCCTGTTTGCGTATATGCGCGAATGCATTCCGTCCATCTTGGTGCAAGCCAACGAAAGTGTCGCAAAATATGCTCTCAAACCGCCTCGCGTTCTTCTCTTGCACCGCAGACTCTGAACGTTCAGGAAAGCACGTTTTCGTCAACGCGTAACAGTGCGCTCCGGCTCTCGTTTTCGCGGCGTAGTCCTTCTCTCCGGAGGATGTCGAGGATGACGAAGACGTTTCTAAAGACTCGTAATACTCGTCGCACTGTAAAACGTCGCAATAATCTGCGAGACAGACATCTCCTTTCGTGCTTTTCAAAAAGCGTCCACTCAGGTACGCGTCGATATCCGCTTCAGATTTAAATACCTAATGATATTGTTGTTAGACGACAGGAGGAGCGAAGATATTTACGAGAAAAAAGAAGAAGAAGAAACACCTACCTTTCCGTCCACATCTTTCCACTCTTCCTCTTTCTTCCTTTTGTTATACCTGCGCGTTTTTCTGCTCTCGATTTCTCGATGCAAATCTCTGCTTTTCTTGAACGGACATCGTTCCGAGACCTCCTCTTGCTCGTTCGTAAACAGCGGGAAGAAAAACTTATACATAAGTAGGGGAATGCATTTGGTGAGCGAATGATGTTTATATGAAGAATAATAACACGAACCTCTTCTAACGCCTGCCTAGCTGTTCTCGATTTCCTCTGGTCGCAGATTTCTTCCTCGTCGTCGTCGTGAATATGACGACGTTCCTTCTCCATTATTATTATTATTATTTCTTCTTCTTCTTCTTTTCCTCTTCTGTCGAAAGCGAAAGTGTGGTGTTCTTCGTAAAGCTTGTTTCAGCGTGACCTTCCCTAAAAAGTCTCTCGCAGAGTCAACACTCGCATGAAAAATGGAAAGAAAGTTGATGAGTCAACAAAAGAACTTTGACGAAAAGTCATTCCACCCACACTTTCATCAGAGGCGCATAACGCACACACACAAACACAACAACAAACGAAAGAGAAGAATAATGGGCACGATCAAAGCACCGCTGGAACAACCACCCCCGCTCGTCCCTGAATTTACCAACGAACAAGACGTTCTGCAACACTACAACAACCTCACGAGCGTGTGCGAGGAAGCTCGATCGAAAATCAACGAGCTTTCCAATCAAGCGAAAGAACACGAGTTAGTCGTGGATGCGATCAAGGATTTAGACCCGGAGAGGAAGTGCTTTCGATTAGTCGGAGGCGTCTTGGTGGAAAGGAAAGTGAAGGAGGTTTTACCCGCCGTGAAAGGGAATAAAGAAAAGTTGGACGGCGTGGTCGAGAGAATCAACGAGCAGTTGAACGCGAAAGAGATGGAGCTTTTGGAGTTGAAGAGAAAGTATCAGATTAGAGAGAGAGGAGAACAGCCGCCGCCGCCGGACGAGTAGAAGGACGCATAGCTTTTGTTGTATTCTATGGATTATTAGATACTAGTAGTAATTTATCATCATTATTATTATTATTCTTCTTCTCCTTCTCCTTCTTCTTCGTCGTCGACGTTCGCCGCCATCGCTTCCAACTCTTCCTTCAACATTTGTTTCGTCGTGTCTCTTTTCTTCTCTTTTATGGTTTTGTGTTGCGCACCGAACCCGGCTTCGAACGATTCGTCGTGTCTCGGACCGTGTTGCTTGTTCATTCGATGAGCTTCGTTGGCGTCGTTAGTGTAATATCTAGACATACCGTTGGCGTCAGTGACCCATCGTCCGCTAAGTTTCGACGGCGGAGGGACTAACAAGTTTCTCGAACTGTGCGATTTGGCGTTATGCGCCGCGGCGTGTTCGTTCGCGGCGTGCGCGTGCGATGCCGCACCTTGCGCGTTCGCCGCTCTGTTCAACGCGCGTTTCTGGCGTTCCTTCTCGGCGTTTGCTTTCGCCTCTTTAGCCGCTTCA
>MDTC01111694.1_pt1 | contig 10492 bp, 18 predicted proteins | sample 811181 | NCBI WGS metagenome assembly MDTC01 (sample SAMN05326644, study PRJNA326480) | marine metagenome | isolation source: seawater | place: Pacific Ocean: North | collected 2011 | reverse complement strand
GATTTCTTTTTGTGTTCCTTTATCTTAAGTGAATTAAACCTGGAGCGGATAGAGTATTAACAATCAAAATATTTTGTCTTAAAATAAGAAGAAAGCATAAGCATCATGGTATACAATCCTAATCCTCCTTTCAATCCTTCTGATTACGGAACTCATGGAAGGATTGATTATGATCGTTTAGAGAAAAGTAAACAAGATGTACGCGATACAATTGCTGACCTAGGAAATAATCCTGTAACTTCTACAGCACAAGCTAGTGTTGCAGAGTTATTAGCCAGACAACCAGGAGATCATTCTGTAGCCACAGGTAGTTATAGAGGTGATAGAGATAGTTATCGTGTAAATAATTATGAGATTCCGGAAAGTATTCAAACATCGATGGACCAGAATCAACAATTTGTTAATACTTATAGGCAAAGTTTGCAAGGAGTACCAGATGAATATATGCCAGAAGCTCCTATTGATATTAGTAAACCTGAAAAAGATAAGAACAAAAATATTGCTGATGAGATTGAAGCATTAAAACTTCCAAACTTAGATAAAAATAAAAAGGTAACAGAAACCACTGAAGGAGGTTTAACAGGAGATCTAGCTTCTTGGGATGGAAGAGACTTTGATTACTTCTTACAACGTGCTCAGTCTGTTAAAGCAAATATAGATCCTGATGACGATGAAGGTGGAACTACAACTTTTGGAAGCATTGCAGAGTTAAGTCCAGAACAACGTGTAGGTAATGAATATACTTATAATGATCCTTTTAAAGCAGATATTTATAACCAACTATCTTCAGCTGGATTAAGTGAGCAAGACATGCAAGATGCTGCTCAATCATTAGGCATTAAAAATGTAGGAGGAGATGGAACTCAACAAGAAATTCAAGATATGATCAAGGCTTTCCAAGAAGGGAACATAGGTTCTGAGCCAGTTACAACGACAACAAAAGTAAACGTTGGCATGGACAATGCACAAAATGCATTTGGAAACAAATTTTCTATGAGTGATTACAATGCAGCACTAGGTTATAAAAATCAAGATGCAGAATATATTTCAAATTATTTAAAAGATTACATGGAAAGAGGTGGAAAAGTAGGTGGACAAGTACAAGCGTTAATTAAACCAAACTCTACTCAGACTCAAACTCCTGCAACAACAGTTTATCCAGGGTTTGAATCTTTATTAAACCAACCTTTGGTAGGACCTACACGAGGCCCTTTATCTAGTGGGTATGTTTTTTAAATAGTATCTAAATCATATACAACACAGTTGCTGATCTGGTTGTAGTATTCTGCTACAACCTTTAGCCATTTTTCTTGGCACACATCTAAGTGATGACGAGAAATTTTAAACAATTGCGTATCTTCGGGTGTCGAGACAATGATAGCGGCTTGGTGTACTTTCATATTAAGTGTTTGCTCAATTCCGAGAGCGTAAGCGCCGAGTTGAAGACAGCACTTCTTGAACTTCATGTAGCCACCAAGTCTGGTCCGCCACTCGGGGCAACCCTTTTCTAAATCTTTAGGCCACCAACGACAGTACGGTTTGGCACTAGTCTTTAGGTCAGCAAGCGTCAGCTTGCCGTTGGCAATCCCAATGATGTCCGGGCTACCTACCCATGGTCTCTCTTCCTCGTCCCTACCCCACACGCGCCCAATCCCGTCTTCGGATAAAGAAAACTGGTGATCATCCCTCAAGGGTGTTTCTGCCCAAAGGACTTCTTCAAATTGTTCAAGAATCTCGGGCATACCAGTCCAAAATTCTTGATACGCCTCTGGAACGTCAACGTCTTCTTGCTTCAGGTACATCTCCATACAGCTATGTATCGCAGTTCCACGTTCTGCTGCAGCTTCTTTCACACCAGGGTTCGCTTTTGCCCACATCTCTAACTTCTTCTTATTGGCTTCCGAAGCAGTCTCACTAATAATTGTAGTTACAGAAGCAGCTGGCCCTGTTTGAAAAGGGGTTTGATAATGGCGTTTGCCATTAATTGTAACTCGTGCAGGTTGTGCGTTTAATGCAAGAAATGATTCTGGATCTTCGTTAAATAGCTCGTATACAGTTGGCGATTTATCCGTATCAACCACGGTAAGTTGTGTATATTAAATTTATTGTAGCTTGAAAACCATGAAGTGCTTAGATCTTATTGCTGTACCAGTTATGGTGCAAGGTGAGAAATTAGTACGCCATTTTAAATCGATTGATGTTCCCATAAAACGCTATTACGTTTTAGATAATTCAATGGGTATCAATCCTTCAGTAGACGAAGCTATTGATTGGATTTGCGATAACAAACCAGAACATATTCAAGAGATTGCCGTTGTCAGTAACAACCAAAACTCAGGCTACCCTGGGGCAGTGAATCAAATTATACGTGACAATACTGATTGTGACTACTGGATTGTCACTGGTTTTGATTGGTGGGTAACCAAAGGCCAATATAAAAAATTATTAAATAAAAATTTTAAAGAAGGTGCATTTCTTGGTCAAGGCATAGACGATATGTGTGGTTTTATTTTTACATCAAGTCTTATTGAGAAAGTAGGATTACTTGATGAGAACTTTTTCCCAGGTTATTTTGAAGATAACGACTACAAACGCAGAATTTTATTAGCAAATGCTGATGTAATACATTATCCTTTAGCTAATACACATGATAGATCCAGCACATTAAATAGCTCCAGCCGTTTTAAAAAGAAAAATCAATATACATTTCAGCAAAATTATATGTATTATGTAGAGAAATGGGGCGGAAAACCCGGCCAAGAAAAGTATGACACTCCGTTTAATAAAGGATTCCCTGTCAACTACTGGACGTTCAATCCCTCACGTAGAGAAGAACTCCGTTGGTGAAAAAATTCTGTTGAACTTAGGCGTTCAACCTTTAGTAAATAATCTATGTCTTTCAAAACAAGCAGCAGTAAACGCTAAAAAATATCAACTGTGCGCCACTATTGATAATGACTTACTAATCAAACTAGATACTGAAGTACCTAGTGACGAATTATACAAAGATTATTTGTATCATTCAGGTATCAATATGCCTTATATTTATCACTGCAGAGAGATGTGGCATTCAGTTAAACATCTACGACACGACACGATCATTGACATTGGAGGAAATGACGGTACATTGTTAGCTGCTTTTCAATCTCAAAGCAAAAAAGATTTAAATTTATACAACGTTGATGCCAGTAAATCTTTCAAAAAAGAAAATAAAAAGAAAGGAATTAAATATGTCAACGATTATTTTAATAAAGATACCAAGGTACCTAAAGCAGATCTTATTACTTCAACAAATGTTTTTCAGCACACACCAGATGCTGAACGTTTTGTAGAAGGCATTGCAGCAAAACTGGATGGTACTTGGATTTTAGAGTTTCCTTATACATTACGAACAATTCAAACGTTGCAGTTTGATCAGTTCTATCACGAACATTATTACTATTGGATGGTTAAACCACTTAAAAAATTATTATCTAAATACGGTCTCAATATCTATCATGCAGAAGAAGTAGCTATTCATGGAGGATCAATGCGTTTATGGATTACTAATAAAGATTTTTATGCCGATACAGAAGCAGCAGAAAAATTTATTGCACAAGAAGAAACATACGATTACAGGAGTTTTTATAGTCAATGCTACAAAAAAATTGTCGAAGACTCAGTGTTTTTAAATAAGCTAGAAGGTAAAACAGTTTTCTTTGGAGCAGCAGCAAAAGGTTGTGTATACCTCAATGCACTTCAAATGAATTCAGAGAAAGGACAATATGTTGTAGATGACACACCAAGTAAACAAGGATTGTTTGTACCTGGAACAGGAATGAAAATTCAAAGTCGTCAATTTATGTTAGATGACGAACCAGATAATGTTGTGATTTTGGCACACAATTTTGCTGGTTATATTACAACAAAGTTACGTCATGATCAATACAAAGGAAAAATTATTACGATGATGCCAGATATTTATATAGACGAAGCACAGGATCATCAATGAAATATGCAGTCTTTTATCACGTCTTCCCAGGAGATAACTGGGAAGATATGTATCTTGAACAACTAGGCGCACTCTTAGCAAGTAAACTGTATGAACAACTGGATCATTTGTACATTGGGTTTAACGGCAGCCTTGACTTATTGTCTATTCCAGATAAAGCTATTGCGAGCGAGAATAAGAATAAACAGGAGGAAACAGAAACATTAAAAGCTTTACATACCTGGTGTAAAGACAACCCTGATGCAGCAGTGCTTTACATGCATACCAAAGGTGTATCAAGGCGAACACAATATACAGATGACTGGCGTCATCTAATGGAATTTTTCTGTATTCATCAATGGGAAAAATGCATTAATCATTTAGCACTTGGTGCAGATGAAACAACACCACCCTCAGATCTTGTTGGTGTGAACTGGCAAGAACAAACATCAATGGGATATCATCCTCATTTTTCAGGTGGGTTTTGGTGGGCTAACTCTAGTTATGTAGCAGAGCTTTCAGATGATTATTTAAATTATCCCAACCGCTATTGGCGTGAGTTTTGGATTGGTACAGGACAACCAGTAGTAACTAATTTTTGGGAAAGTAATTTAAATCGTACAGATAAAGCTATGCATTACACGCAACCCTATGCTAGAAGTTTATATAGTACTAGGTATTTAAACGAACAACTAATGAAAACACAAGATGAATGGCAAGAGCCCAATAAAGAACTAGCTTCGTTGCTAGAAAATTTAAATATCAATGGTTTTGAATCCCCTGGTGGGACAGATAAAAATACAATTCATAATTACACAGGAATTTATGCCACGTTATTAGAAAAATATCGTGATGTTCAAGGAACATTACTAGAGATTGGAGTACAACATGGTGGATCTTCTTTGCTTTGGCATGAATACTTACCATGTTTTAGATTATTTCTTTCTGATATTCAAGACATTGTCCCTGATTTGATTTGGGATCAAATGGATCCTGATCGTTATGATTTCTATCAAGGGGATGCTTATAACGGAGGTAGCGTTAGTTTATTCTGCAATGAATGTGCAGAAGGTTTTGATGTGATTATCGATGATGGTCCTCATTCTTTGCCGTCACAGCTGTTTGCTATTGAGCACTATTATCCAATGGTTAAAATGGGAGGAATCTTAATCATTGAAGACATACAAGATATAAATTACTTAGAAATGTTAACGAAAAAACTACCTAAAGAAGATCAAAAGAACGTACAAATTTTTGATAACCGACCGAGTCGTGGACGTTACGATGATCTTGTTTGGGCTATCATCAAGAAGTAGGTTAGTCGAACCTACATTACATACTGTTTACAAGTGTTCTTGAACGGGACGGTTGAGGGAATTATTAGGAGGCCAATTGGTCTCCTTTTTTGTTATTATTTAGAAAAGTAAATAGTATTAGTGGCTAGCCGTAAACATAACCTTAAACATAGGTATGGCATTACAGAAGAAGACTATAACAAAATGGCAGAAAGACAAAAGTATTGTTGTCAAATCTGTGATAGTAAACCAATTAAACCTTTATACGTAGATCATTGTCACAGTACAAATAAAATACGTGGGTTGTTATGTCATAAATGTAATGTTGCTTTAGGCCATATGAATGATGACCCAAAGCAATTATTAAAAGCGGTTGAGTATATTACCAAATACCAGGAATGATTTGTCCTGTTAATGCATAAGCACCAATAGCAGCAACAATTCCTAGCATGGCGAGCCTGCCGTTTAAAACTTCACCCTCTTGTGTTTTACATTCATTCTTTTCGCAAGACATAATTAATACTTAATTAATGTTTTATTTTAAACGTTGTTATTAATTTTTACGCAGCATTGCTTTAATCATCCAAGAAGATTTAAAAGCTTCTTCAATTAATTCTCCACAATAATTTTCAATATCATAAGCTTCTTGTTTGGACGCTAGCTTAGCTGTTTTTTTACAGCACATACCAAACTCTTCAAGGTTTTTATAATAGTTATGAAGCATTGAATTACCACTATACGAATCGACATGATCAAATTTTTTAGTAGCACCAAGCAATCCCTTGCTACACATTGGCATCATGAAATCAAGAGAGCGCACCAGTTCTCCGAGTCGATCCAATTGTTCCTGGTGTTTTTCATATTGTTTCTTGGTGAATTTATGTACACCAAAAAAATTAGATTCTTCGTAATTGAAATGAATCAAATGAGACTGCAACATCAATTGAGTCGCTTGACAAGCCAAACCGATCAATTCATTGGCCAATCGACTTACGGGTTCACGCTTACTCTTGGGTTGTGGATCGTTAGTTACTGGCTCTTCTTGCCGCTCAGGAACTTGGTTAGGCTGCTCCAAAGAGATTCCACTATACATAGCCCAGTTAGTTTATTATTAGTTTCTATTCTACTAAAATAGATATGGAAGAACTAATTCAATTACTAATCAACAATGAAGATGACTACTTTATGTTGCCACATTATGGGATGGTACCTGATTGGTACAAAAGGTACTGGCAATTACACAAAGCTGTAGCCGAATATACTGGATATACAGATTACTTTATACCAAAAAACAGCGAGGAAAATGAATCCATTAAAACAACATAAAAAATTACAAGCACTTAATGTAAAAGCTGAACAATGTTTGTCACGCGAAGAAGCACAAAAACTTATTCGTAAAGCAGACAAAGCTCATTGTAAACTTGCTTTTGCTTCTTACTATGGATCAGCACACAAAATCTAACTGGGAAAAAATTAAAACCCACCTCGAAGAAGTGGGTCAAACAGATAACATGTTTTACAGACGAGCAGTAGCAATTACGGCTAACCAGAATGATCCTCTAGACACGCACCCGTCATTAACCATTGAAGTTCCTGAAGAGCTTTAAGTTCTGAGTTATGCCAGGCAAGTTGCTTGTTGATTGCTTCATTTAAAGCATCATATATTTCTTGCCCTGTAAATAATTCAGTAGCACCACAGATGATGTCTTCAAATTCATTTACAAGATCATTGTCAATCATGGAGAGTAGGAACAAATTCGTGTGTTGTTTTTTGCTCTTCTAATTCTATAAATTGTTTAATTGCTTTCTGTCTATCAAAAAACATTTGACGACAAGCGGGTCCTGCTTCATTAAGACAAAACTCTTGCCATAGACCAGTAAACAAACCGTTAGTGCGACCAGAGCATTCATACATATGTTGCATGAACTCAACACGTTGTTGTTGTTCTTGAACATCCCAACCTTTCAAATAGTCAGTGTTCATAAGACTTTTTTGCTCCTGTAACGCTCTAACATCTTAGCTTCTTCTTCAAAAGAAAAGGTGTGTATTCCAGTATGTGATGGATTTACTTGAGTATGTGACCATACTTCTAATCCAATGTCTCTAGCACGTTGGCAGAAAGCATAATCTTCACTGAGATAAAGTTCAGGGTCTTCCTCACGTCCACCATTAGTAACACAAGCAAATAAATCAATCACTTTAAAACGTGTTTGCTGTTCTTTATACCCATCGATAGAAGTAAACGTTAATGTATCTGCATAATGATTATGCATTTTTTCAATAGTTTTACGTTTAATAACCATCATTCCACTGCCAATGTATTTACATTGAGCTAATGGACCTTCATGTTTTATAACGCCACTACAAGCATCTGTAGAACTATTAGCAAACAAAGGATACGCTTTTACTGGAGCTAATGCTCCAATAATATCTTTGTCTGCAGTAATTAATTGACAAAGTCCTTCAACAGTAAAACCCATATCATTGTCTACCATACAGATATGAGTCCAGTCATCTAGTTCCATTGCCAATTGAACCAGCTGGCTACGAGCCATAGGTAACAATGTAGCTTTATCATCAATTAACCAATTCCATTTAACGCCATAGGCTTCTGCTTCTTGAGCCCAGGTAAGCATGGCTTCAAAGAAAGAAGTAGTAACGTGTCCTCCATATTGTGGAAGGAGAAACAAAATGCTAGGTTCTCTGTTCATTCTTTTTGATTGACTTCAACAGATTTTACATCAGTAAACAAACCTTGCACAGTACCGTTGCGCATTTCCCATAAAGAATCAATTAAATCGTCATGAACAATTTCAGCAAATTCCTTAGGCGTACGTCCTTGGAATGGATCATATTCAATTTCAAGTTCAACTAAGAATTTGATTTGAGCAAGAGGCTTGGTCACTAGAACCTTGGAAACTTTTAAAAGTATAACCTTTAATTTTTGTCTAACAAACCTTCAAGACTATTAATTTTTGCGTTCTGATAATGTCCTAAACGTTGTTGAATAATGTTGACGTAGTTAATAGCAGCATCTACAATTTGTTCTGCTTCAAGCCCAGTTGAGACGTGCTCATTAGCAAGCAGGCCAGCTACTAAGGTAGTGACCTGCCATTCAAGCTTGTTACCAATTAAAGCAGGAAGAGGAGTGCCACCTTTCGTAAAATGATCGAGGATATAGTAAATATGTTCCTCGTAATTTTTTGAATTCATGGCACTCATTTTTCACTATCCTACCGCAAGCTGCAGGTAATACCAGTAAGCATTAGCTGCGTTGTTGTGATAGCGTTTTGCTTTCATTAGTTTAAGCTTGTGTTCTTTACACTCATCAAGTTTGTTCTCATTGTAAGGAACTTCTTGATTACTTTCTAATTCAATCTCTTGATCAACAATAGCTAACTGAAGATTAATATCTTCAACAGCTTGACGTGAGCATTGCATACGCAGCTCAGCATCTTTAATGTTTTTAGGAACGTCAAGATTGTTATAGAAATTTGGTTGTAAATTAGGATGGTGTTTAATCCAAGAGGAATCTAGATTTGATTGCATAGTTGGGAAGGACTGTGACTCCTTTGGGAAGTACGTCTTGGTTTTTGTGGGCGTTGAAAAGGGCATCAGGATTTGCAACTACGTCGAGTTTTTCTTTTGAATCAGTGTGTAAAACGGTTTCGTCTAGGCTTGTGTACTGGGTAACAATACGGGTCTTCTTTACCATAGCGTATTTTGCACGCTCGTCATCGGACCACTCTTCAACCGTAGAAGAGACAATTAATTTGTCTGCAATTTGAGAGATAGTAAATTCAATATCTTTTCCTTTGATTTTATTTTTCTTATCAGCACATCCTCTGTGATGTAGTTCCATTAACAATGCACGATCACTATTTAATTTTGCATTGTGATGCTTAATTGACTTATCTATCTCTGCTTTTATTTCTTTCCCTCGTTTAACAGCTCCTGTATTTTTTTCCATGTAATAATAAATTGCATCAATTTTTTCTGAACGCAAACGAGAACAAGTTTCTAATTCAGCTAACATTAACTCTTTGTTTTTAGAATCTTTTGTTCTTTCAAGGTCGCCTTCTAAAGCATGATAGTGATCATACAATTCAAAGACATTAAGAGCTTTGAGATTGGTTGGTGTGATTTGATTCATGAGAAGAAAGAAGTAGCGTAGTTGATAGCAAAAGCACAGACTGCACCCATAGCTGCATAAGCAACTTCACGGATTAAATCTGAAGCAAAACCAAAAATGAAACCAAACATTGAATAAGATAGAGATAAAAGTGAACGCTAGGACTTACGCAAAGCTGCCTAGTTTTTCTTGCTAAAGAAAGGTTTGAGTTGAGTTAAAGCTGGAGCAGGAAAAGGAACAAACTCATTTTCTAACATGGCATCAAACAAATCCCAAGCATCATGTTGGGTGTAACGCACATCCTTTTTATAGATACGCCATTTGTTAATGGGAGCCATCTTACCTGATGTTGTATACAAAATTTGTAGTTGACCAAGTTGTTCTCCAGATGGTGGTGGAGCATAAGACCAAGCTGTAGCTTTCTCAATCATTCCTGGCTTAGATTCTATTAAAGCTGATCGTTTAGAAAGAAACTCTCGATAACGATTGATCCATGTGAGATGTTTACAGGTAAGTTCATAACCTGGTATTTCTTCTTGTATTTCATTCAATACTTCTTTTTGCTGGAGAAAAGAACCACAAGAACAGTAAGGAGATAAGTCAGGTTCTTGCGCAATCTCATCTGAATCATCAATAGACAAAGGAGGAGCAGGTAAAAGCACACCATCAGGTGCAATTAAATAACCAAAACCGTAGTCAGGATTATTTAAGAAAGCTTTCATGCCCTCTTCATTTTCTATTAGTTGAAGTTTGTCTCCCCATTTCTGTTGCATAATTGCTTGAGGCAAACGATATGAACCTTGAAATTGATAGTTCCAACCTTTATATAAGACATAACAATTGTTACGCCAGAAACTAGGACCTTTTAAATCAGGACCAAGGTAAGCAAAGAAGTCAGGACAACGAGAACGAAAGTCTTTGAAGGTTTCTTTAATAGGACGTGTATTAAATTCTTTCTCTGTTCCATCGTTATAAACAACTACAAGATCATCAGGATTTAAATACATCCCTGATATATCTGTATCATCAAAGTCTGCAAATGTTCTGCGTATATTTGAACGAGAATATATAATGCGTTGACCTGAATTTAACTG
>MDTC01066608.1_pt1 | contig 10492 bp, 8 predicted proteins | sample 811181 | NCBI WGS metagenome assembly MDTC01 (sample SAMN05326644, study PRJNA326480) | marine metagenome | isolation source: seawater | place: Pacific Ocean: North | collected 2011 | reverse complement strand
TGTTATAGTGTAATCCTTGTAATTGCATATTATACTATATTTGCAAGGAGGAAATATGCCACGAAGATTTAAAAATAACCAGTTAAGCCATGTCAAGGAAGCCTTAAACCAACAAAAAGCAGAGGAAGCAGAAGCAATTGCTGTTGAACAAGCTGAAACAGACGAAGAACAACAAGCACCTACATCTGTAGCAGATGTTAAAAAAGCTTTTAAAGAGTCTAGACAACCAGAAGAGGCTGTTCAAAGTGTCAAAAAACAAATGCGTAAGGTTCGTAAGCATTTAAAAAGACAAAGTGTAGGTCAGAAAAGAAAAGTAGCTTGGCAACATGAAGTTGGTGACTTAGTTCAAATACCAGTAAAAGCCAGTAGATTGAACGAAGAAGACTTTGGTATTATTGTGCAAATGACAGACCCAGACAAGTATAACGAAACACACATCCGCGACTCACAATCGCTTGTATTATCACCAGCAGGACGCAATTGGTATAGAACTAAAAACTTAAGAAAAGTGTAACTGTAAAAACAATAAAATATAATAAAACCACAACCAAAACATCCAGGAGAAATAATGGATATCAAAACATTCGTTCAAGTAATTTCAAAGCTCCCACCACAAATCGCAGTTCTTGCCAAAGGACCAACAGGTATTGGTAAATCACACATTGTTCACCAAGTTGGCGAACGATTAGATATGCAAGTTATTGACCGCCGTTTATCACAAATGACTGAAGGTGATATTATTGGCTTACCAGAACTAGTTGATGGTGTTACACGCTTTGCACCAATTGATTGGTTTGTTCGTGCTTGTAATGAACCGGTTATCTTGTTCTTTGATGAGTTAAACCGTGCTACTATTGAGGTTCAACAATGTGCTTTCCAAATTGTTCTTGATAGAGAACTTAATGGTCACAAGCTTCATCCAGAAACCCGTGTTTATGCTGCAGTTAATGAAGGTAGCGAGTATCAGGTCACTGAAATGGACCCGGCTCTATTACGTCGTTTCTTTGTTACAAGTTTGGAACCAACAGCTCAAGACTGGTTAGACTGGGCTCGCAAAAGTAAAAAGATTGACCCACTCGTCATCACTTTCATTGAGAAATACCCGGCTCGATTGCGTCATGCAGGCCAAATGGAACCAGGTAAGGTATACCCAAATCCTGCTTCTTGGGATCGATTGAATACAGCTCTAGAGTACGCTGGTATGAAACCGTCAAACTCTTGTGGCGATAGCTACAACCCGTTGTTCTACTCAATGTGTACAGGTTTTATTGGTACAGAAACAACAATTGCATTTGTTGACTTTGTTAAGAACCATGAGTTTAAGTTTAGTGCCGAAGATGTTCTCAACGATTACGACAAAAACAAAGACATGATTAATGTTTTGACAACTGACAAGAAAAATGATTTATTGAGTATTATCGTTACTTATACAACAACAGATAATGTTGAGGTAACGATTAAACAAGTAGAAAACGCTTGCGCATTCGTCAATACTTGCTCTGACGAAATGTTAGTTAATTTTATGAATATGATTATGGAAACAAAGAACCTTCCTACAATTAGAAAATTTCACAAACTCTTAAGTAGTAAAGTTGTAGAAGCAGTTAATGCGGCAAACACAATAACTTAATTGTGCAACCGCTAAAACTATGCTATATAATATAAACAACCACAGGAGGTTATATGAGTGAAGTATTGGAAAAAGTAGAAGAAGTTGAGTTAATGTCAAAAGAAAGATTTGACAAAATTATGTTAAAATTCTTAATTGACGAACCGTTCTTCTCCGACATCATGCGCCATATTAGAAAGGAAATGACAAATATTATTCCTACAGCAGGTGTTATGTGTCAAGATGACAATATTGTTATGTACTGGAATCCTAAGTTTGTTGCTAGCCTGACAGTTAAGAAGGTGTTTGGTTTACTTAAACACGAATGTTATCACTTGATATATCAACACTGTACATCCAGAAAGCAAGACCCACACTTGATGTGGAATATCGCTACAGACTTGGCAATTAATTGCACATTACTTGAATCAGAACTACCTGACGGTGGTTTGGTACCAGGTAAACCCACTAAGCAGCCAGAAGATGTGTCACATTTACCAAAAGAGTTACTTGAGCAATCGCAAAAAATGTCAGATTTTATTGAGTCTTTACCTTCGCATAAATCATCTGAGTGGTACATGGAAACTATCATGAACAATGATGAAATGCAAGAGGCAATAAACGACTGTATGGGACCCAAATCAATTATGGTTGGCAAACCTGGAGATGGCGATGGTGAAGGTCAAGCGGGAACATGTGCAGGTTTTGACTATCACTTCGACAATGAAGACATGTCCGAGGGTGACAAGGCACTAATTGATGCAAAAGTCAAAGATATCATTGAAAAAGCAGCAAAGCGAGCAGATAGAACAAATAGCTGGGGTTCAGTAAGTTCAGATGCAAGAGGCCAGATTCGCTCAATGATGTCCAAATCAATTGACTGGAAATCAGTTCTTCAGTACTTTTGTGGTACAAAACAACGTGCTAATCGTTCACGTAGTTTTAGAAAGATTAATCGAAAGTACCCATATATTCACCCCGGTCGAAAGACTAGTCATACTTCTAACATTGTAATCTACATTGACCAGTCTGGATCTGTAGGTGATGATGACTTAGAATTGTTCTTCAGTGCACTAAATGACTTGGCTAGTCGCGTAACCTTTACAATCTTTCACTTTGACACTTCAGTCGATGAAAATAGCAAGCATATTTGGCGAAAGCGCAAAAAGATTGATAAGGCTTACCGAACACGTGGTGGTGGAACTTGTTTTAACGCTGCTGAAGACCACTTTCGAAAGGTAGCAGGTGAGTATGACGGTTATATTATTATGACTGATGGGTATGCACCTAAACCAAAAACTTGTATATCTAAAAGATGCTGGGTATTATTACCAGGTATAAAACCATCATTTCAAATTGACAAAAGAGATACTGTTGTCTTGATGGAGCGAGATAAAAAATAGGGGAAATATGAAGATATTGCACATTGCAGACGTCCACTGGCGAGGATTATCCAGACATCAAGAGTATGTACTTGCATTTAAAGATATGTTTAGACAAGCAAAAGAACTTGAACCTGACATAATTTATGTGGGCGGTGATATCGTTCATTCTAAGACCCAAGGGATATCCCCAGAGTTAATTGAATGTTTGTGTTGGTGGTTTAATGGTCTAGCTGAGATAGCACCAACACACGTTATTCTTGGGAATCACGACGGTTTAATTCTAAATAAGGATAGACAAGATGCAATTACACCGATTATTGAAGCATTGGATAACCCTAATATTTTCTTATACAAATATTCAGGAACATATGAGTTCGCGCCAGGATATGAATGGTGTGTTTTGTCGTGTTTCGATGAAGAAAACTTCCACAGAGCAAGACCTAGCAAAGATAATATCAGTATTGCACTATATCATGGTGCTGTGAGGGGTAGTCTGACTGACGTAGATTGGCAGTTAGAAGGTGAATCTGACCTAGATTTGTTTAAATCATATGATTTTGCAATGTTAGGTGACATACACAAAAGACAGTTTTTGAATAAGAAGGGTACTATTGCATATAGTGGTTCAACGATCCAACAAAATTTTGGTGAAGATAGTGAAAAAGGTTTTCTTTTATGGGATATTCGATCTGCTGATGACTTTTCTGTAGAATTCTATGAAGTAGAAAATCAATACCACTTTGTGACTGTTGACTGGCAAGGTGATGTTCAAAAAACTGTTAATAAATGTCGGGAATATCCTAATCTTTCTCGTTTTCGAATTAGAGCAGACAATTACATAAGTCAGACGGATGCTCGTCGATTACAAAAGATATTAACAAAACAAAAAGCTGCTACGGAAGTTGTTTTTAAAGTTGATTCCAAATTTGATTCTGATAAGATAGAAACGTCGACGACGTCAGGTATGTCTATTGATTTAAGAAGTCCAGAAAAACACAAAGAGCTGTTAAGCGAGTATTATAAAAATAACATGCTGTTGCCTGATGATGTAAAAAAGCTTGATGACTTAGTTGATAGAAGTTTATCTGAAATAATACAAACAGATAGCGATTTACGTAATGTTAAGTGGGCAATCAACAGTTTAAAATTTGATAATTGTTTCTCATATACCGACAGCAATTACATTAATTTTGAGAATCTGCCTGGAATTACAGGTATTTTTGGAAGAAATGCGCGCGGCAAATCATCAATAATTGGTACGATAGCGTACGCGCTATTTAACACTTCTGACAGGGGCAGTATTAAAAATATCCACTTGATTAATACACGAAAAAATTCATGCAAGGCACAACTGGATATATCAATTAATAATGTGCCATATCGTATCACCAGACAAACAGTAAAGAAGCAAACCAAGAAAAATCTGTGGGCACCCACTACACTTAAATTTTATCGTTTAGATAAAACAGGTGAGGTGATAGAAGATTTAACAGAAGAACAACGTCGTGAAACAGAGAAGATTATTCGAGGTATGATTGGTTCGTCAGAAGAGTTTTTAATGACATCGCTAGCGTCACAAGGCGATATGAATAATTTTATCAAAGAAAAGGCAACTGCGAGAAAGTCAATATTAGCAAATTTTCTTGACTTGACTGTTTTTGATGCTATGAATGAGTTTGCTAAAAAAGAATGTGCTTTATTAAAACAACAAGCATCAACAATCAACCGAGGTGACTGGGATAAGCAAATCAGTATTAAGGAGAATAGCATTGAATCGATTAAATCGTCTATAACTACTGAAGAACAAAATATAGCAAAACTTAAAAAAGATTATGAAACATATGTTAAAGAATTACACTCAAGTGCTGATGATGATTACATAAGCGAATCTGAAGTTGCGTCAGCAAAAACAAAGTGGTTAAAGAGTATACGTCAGGTGGAAAAAGCAGAAAAGCAACTTGACATATTAAAGGATGAAATATTTGATACTGAACAAAAAATAGAAAAAGTTGAGTTATTCTTGTCCAATTTTGATGTTGAAAAAATCAAAGAAAAAAGAGACGCGCAAAGAAAAATAACACAATTACTAAAAGATATGCAAAGTGACCTAAGAATTGAAAGAAAAGAATTGGACTCAATTGAGAAGTTAAGTAAAAAACTTACACCTTGTGATTGTTTCGAACACAAACCTAGTTGCAAGTATTTAAAAAAATCAAATGAAAGCAAGCAAAAGTTTAACAAGCAGCGAGATAAAGTAACAGCACTTAAAATAAAAGTGGATGATCTAAAGGTCGCATTTAAAAAGTTAGGAAAAGAAGATTATGATGAAAAGCTTGACAAATATAATGCGATTGTCCAAAGAAAGTCACAATTAGTAACATCAATTACAGAAACAAGAATTAAAATTAACGGTTATGAAAAAGACATAGAAAATATCAGCCCACATGTTCCTGAATTTAGAACTACGTATGTTGACTTAAAAGAGAAGTTTGAAAGTCAAGACTCAAATGAAGGACAACTTCTTTTAGAGCGAAAAATCAAACAAACAAATAATGATATAAAGATAAGTGATAAGAGTAGAACATCATTAATCACAAATTTAGCAAAAGAAAAAGCTGAGAAGAATTTACTAGCAAAGCAAAAACGTGAATTTGAAAGAATAAGCAAATCATTGCGCGCTTACGACTTGTTTTTGCAAGCAACTTCGCATAAAGGTATACCTGTTCAAATTATCCACTCAATGTTACCACAAATCAATGCTGAAATTTCAAAAATTCTTAAAGGTGTTGTGGGGTTCACAGTGGAACTAGAAGCAGATCTAGATAGTAATTCAATGGATATATTTATTAATTACGGTGATAGTAAACGCATTGTTGAATTAGGTTCGGGTATGGAGAAGATGATGGCATCACTCGCAATCCGTGTTGCTTTAATTAATGTTTCTTCATTGCCAAAGACAAGCATGCTGATGATTGATGAAGGTTTTGGTGCATTAGATGAAACAAACTTAGAAGCTTGTGGTAAACTATTACAGTCACTTAAAAAGTGGTTTAAAAATATATTAGTAATATCGCATATCGATGCGATTAAAGATATCGTTGACAACAACATCGATATAATGAAGAAAGGTGTAGATTCATATGTTTATCAACCCTAAAATAAAAGTTATCGGTGATTGTAAAAAAGAGAGATTTTATTGTGACATATGTCATTATCCCCTTTTGTCATCTGAAGACTTTGAAAAAGACAGCGAATACGATTGTTGTCACAAATGTTATTTGCAATTTGCTGAGTCACGCAGAGATGAGTGGAAAAATGGTTGGCGACCAAAAAAAGCAGTTGTGAATAGTTATATATCTATAAGACGTAAACTTTATAAGCAGTCTAGTAAGGAGAAATAAAATGGCATTAAGTTTTGAAGAAGTAAATGTGTTAGGAAATTTAATTAATGACACGTATGGAAAACCCTCAACACAAACGGGTTACAATTCAACCGATCAAGGGGGTAATCCGAGGTACAGTGGTTACTCATCTGCTGGTCCCGGCTCAGTTAACTCAGTAGCAACTAAAGCTAGTCTTCAGGGAGAAAACCTTTGTGTTACTTCACTTTGCATTGTTAACTTAGGCCCCCACGGTCATCAACATCAAGTAATACAACAAACTGAAAATGAGTTAAATCAGCACATTAATGCGTATATGAAAGAGCTGAAGAAAAATTTTAAAAAGAAAGAATACGCGGGTCGTGCTTTAAAAGCAAAAGAAGATAAAAATAAAAGAACAACTGACGTTCAAATGATTAATCATTATGCTGAAACACGTCAAGCCTATATTTATAGAAGAGCTTATTTCGAGATTAATTGATGGCGCGCCTGAGTAAACAAGCACAAGTAAAAGAAATAATAAGGTGTGGTAAAGATCCAAACTATTTCTTTAAAAATTACTTGAAGATACAACATCCTGTTAGGGGTTTGATACCGTTTCAAATGTACCCCTTTCAGGAAGAGTGTGTTGAAGAATTTAACGACCACAGATTTAACATTATACTTAAGTCACGTCAGTTAGGAATATCAACGCTCACTGCTGCTTACTCAGTTTGGATGGCAATATTTAAAAAAGAAAAGAATATTCTTATTATTGCAACAAAACTTAAAGTTGCTCAGAACTTTATCATCAAAGTAAAGACTATGATTCGTTCTTTACCAAAATGGTTGCTACTTCCAGAGATTGTATCCAACAACAAGCAAGAGATAATGTTCTCGCACGGTTCACAAATTAAAGCAATTCCAACTTCAGATGATGCCGGACGATCTGAGGCATTGTCACTTCTCATTATAGATGAGGCTGCTTTTGTTAGAAACTTTGACACGATTTGGACAGGTATCTATCCCACAATCTCAACGGGTGGTCGGGTCGTAATTTTGTCAACACCCAATGGAGTTGGAGGTCAATATCACAAACTATATACAGAAGCTGAAGCTGGTGTTAATGAGTTTAATCCTATTAAGCTCATGTGGGATGTGCATCCAGAACGCGGTGAAGAGTGGTTTAGTCAAGTAACAGCAAACTTATCTAAAAGACAAATAGCACAAGAATATTTGTGTGACTTTGCTATCTCTGGAGAAACGTACTTAGATACGAATACATTAGAATGGATCAGCAAGATTGTCGAAGCTCCGAAAATGAGAGAAGGCCCAGATAACAACGTTTGGATATGGAAGCAACCATTAACAGAACATGAGTACGTTATATCTGCTGATGTATCTCGAGGTGATGCAAAAGACTTTTCTACTTTCCATATTATTGACGTTAATGAATCAGAGGTTGTTGCTGAGTATAAAGGAAAAATTCGTCCTGACACTTTTGCCGAACTCATTAATACGTACGGAATGAAGTACAATAAGGCTTTAGTATGTCCAGAAAACAATAGTTACGGATATGCAACAATATTAAAGTTGCAAGAATTAAAGTATCCTCGACTGTATTACCGACGTAGAAAAGGCGCGTATATCGGCAATTACGTTCCACAACAAACGCCAGATGTAGCCGGTTTTAACACAAACGGAAAAACACGTGGGACAGTTTTGGCAAAGTTAGAAGAAGTTTTAAGAAATAAACAACTCGCAGTATACTCTAGTAGGTTTTATGAGGAATTGAAAGTGTTTGCTGTAGGTTCAGACGGTCGTGCTTCAGCACGTCGCGGTTACAATGATGATTTAGTCATGAGTTTGGCAATTGGGACGTGGTTGTTTGATGCATCAGCTGACTACAGTAAAAACTCAAAAGCTTTAAACGATGCAATGTTAAAAGCAATGTCTCGGAATGCTACGCCTTACGGTGACACGCCTGAAGCTGTGACAGCACCAATCAGTATTTTTGGTAGAGGTAGTGTTTCAAGTCAAAATAGAGATACAGGGCCTAGAAAGAGTGAGTTTACAAGTAAAGCTAGGGATAAAATTAACATAAAAGACCATAAATGGTTGTTTTAGGATGAAAAATGGCAAATAATGACAGAAATTTATTTAAGCGCTTAACAAGGCTTTTTAGAAGTGGGCCAGTTGTCAAGCGTAATGTTTTAAGAAATGCAGACAAAAACTACACATCAACAGCGTTTGACCAGTTTAGAAAAAATCAGTCGCAAGTGTATAGTAATGCAATGTCTGCATATGGTACGTATGACAGAATGGCACGTTACTCTGATTTTTCAGAAATGGAATACACACCTGAGATTGCTAGTGCACTGGACATATACTCAGAAGAAGCAGTTTCTGCAGATGAAGCGGGTAAAACCTTACACATTTATTCAGATAATACAAAGATTAGACAAATACTTACTGAGCTATTTTATGATACACTTAATGTTGAATTTAATATGTCTTCATGGGTGAGAAATCTAGTAAAATACGGTGATTGCTTTCTGTTTAATGATGTTCATCCTAAACACGGTGTAATTAATTGCATGCCTTTGCCTATATCAGAAGTAGAAAGAGAAGAAGGTTTTGATCCTAACGATCCTATGGCAGTTCGTTTTAGATGGGTAACACAGGGTAATCAGGTATTAGAAAACTGGCAAGTATCACATATGAGGCTTTTAGGAAACGATGCATTTTTACCTTACGGTTCTTCTATTTTGGAACCAGCAAGAAGAATATGGCGCCAGATGATTTTATTAGAAGACGCAATGATGGTGCACAGAATTGTTAGAGCACCTGATCGCCGTGTTTTTTACATTGATGTTGGTAATGTACCTCCCGAAGAGGTTGCAAATTATATGGAACAAGCACAGTCATCGCTTAAACGTACTTCTATTGTTGACAAGAACAACGGTCGGGTTGATTTACGATATAACCCACTTTCTGTTGATGAGGACTATTTTATTCCTGTTCGAGGTGGAGAAAGTGGGACAAAAATTGATGTTGTGGGTGGCCAGACAATTCAAGGTGAAACACAAGACGTAGAATATATTCAAAAGAAATTATTTGCTGCTCTTAAAATACCGAAAGCTTACTTGGGTTATGACGAGGGTTTAGGCGCCAAAGCAACACTATCACAAGAAGATATACGATTTAGTAGAACAATTGCCAGAATTCAAAGAACAATCTTATCAGAGATGAACAAGCTTGCAATTGTTCATCTATATTGTAACGGATTTAGCGATGAAGATCTACTAGACTTTAAATTAATGTTGTCAAATCCGTCGACAATTGCACAACAACAAAAATTAGAACTGTATAAGTCTAGATTTGATGCTGCTGGTGCTGCCTTAGGTGTTTCTGGTGTTGTTGATAGAATTTGGGTGCAAAAAAACATACTAAGGTTTACAGACGAAGAAATCAAAGCAATTCAAAGCGGTCTTCGTCAGGACAAAGTCTCTGACTTAGAAATTGAAGCCACACAGATAACAGCTCCTGAAGGGCCGGAAAATCCAGCAGCTGGTGCACCTCAATTTGACGGAGGAAACGTTGAACTTGGTGGTGGTGGTATTGATTTAGGTGCACTTTCTGAACAGCAGTCAATAGAGGATGATGAATTTCCAATTCGTGTTCAAAAATTAATTGAGCTCAATGTTGGTGCTTTAGAAGAAGAAGAAGATGATGATGACGATTTAAACAAAAGTAGCACTGATAATTCAAGCTCTTTAAGGACAGGTGTTAATCCGTCCTTAAAGACTAGACGCAGAGATGATCCTGTTGACGCCGGAATGAGCAAGTTAAATTATGATCTAAAAGCATCGATTAAAGCACCAAAGGCACCTTCTGCTAAAGATTTGCTTGAGTCAGATGATGATTTTAATATTGAAGATTATCTAGACGAACAAATAGTTGTTAATGCAACAATGAATAACACATTAAAGTCGACATTACAGCGTTTTGATAATACTTATGGTACGCAACAACGTAATGTCAAAAATTCCATTATAATTTCTGAGAACAATTCTTCAGGAGAGGACACAGATGAAACATAACAAAAAAAGAAATGTAGGTATTGTTTATGAGCTTCT
>MDTC01035133.1_pt1 | contig 10492 bp, 12 predicted proteins | sample 811181 | NCBI WGS metagenome assembly MDTC01 (sample SAMN05326644, study PRJNA326480) | marine metagenome | isolation source: seawater | place: Pacific Ocean: North | collected 2011 | reverse complement strand
TTACACTATTCACGCCGCCCAAGATGGCATTGTCAACTTCGGCAAAATAAAGAAAACACGCTTTACTGGCAAAACAGCCCCCCGCACGCAAGTCAGCGTTATTTAATACAAATAACCTCCCACACGGGAGGTTATTTTATACTAGTCAGCCTGGTTATTTCTTTAATCGTCCCAGGTATGAAACAGCAGCTGAACGTTTGCTTTCGCCGTAGCTATAGTCTTGTGGTGCTAGCTGCGTCGACAACCCAGCAATCATACCAGACAGTACTAACGTGGCATTATCGGGCTGGTAGTCGTTCTTCTCAAGAAGCGTTTGCATCTCTTTCTCAAGATAACTCAATGCAGCTGCTCGCTCTTCGTTACGCGCCCTTCCCTGCTCTTCCAGGAACTGCATCTTGCCTTTTATGACATCGATTTCGGCCTGGCCAACTTTTCCACCTCGCTCAATTCGATCAAGAATAGCGTGCATGGTTTGCCCATCCTTCAGCGAGCCCATTGCAAGACCCATCAAGAAAGCGTTTGCCTCTTCGCCAACCTGGCCATCCTTAAAACGTTCTATAACACTTTGTGCAAGCTGGGATACTAGTTCGTCCTGACGACCTGCTGCAGAATGTTCGGCGCCATATACCCGGGCCATCCGTTCAATATCGTCAACCATGCTGTGCACCAGTTCGGTGTCGCGCTCACTCAAGCGTCGTTCAGTTGGCTCTTTTTCAACTTCGACTGTCTCCCCAACAGCGAGTTCACCAAGACCCTCGCTTGCCTCTTCATTGAGAACTTCAGCACTTTCTGGGCTTTCTTCGCCCTCTTCCTGCTGCCGTGCTTCGAGTTCTGCAGTCAGAGCAATATCGCGCGTTAAATGATCATGAGCATCGGTACCATATGCGCCGACACGTTCATTACCTTCTTCGTCAGTGATTCGGAACTCATACGTCTTACCTTCGTCTAGTTCGTTGAGTTTCAAAAAATTCTGCCACGCAGGATCAGTTGCCTCAACACTATTCAATAGTTTGAACTCTTCTTCAGAAATTCGTACAACTTTACCGGCTTCAACAGTCCGCGCCTCGACGGCCTGGTCCGCCTCAGGTGTTTCAACTATTTTTTCTGCAGTGGGTGTTTGCGGGGTAGACATTGTTTGTTTTTCGTTTATTTAATTATGATTTACTATAGCATAACCGCAATAAAAAAGCAACCCCCAGTACAGGGGGCCACTGTCTTATCGTGAATAAAACGCTAGACCGCAGGCGGTGGCGTAGTTTGTTCTGGTGCGCTTGGTGTTTCCGCAGAAGGAGCTCCCTGGGTCACTTCCGTTGGGTTCTGAGGTGGCAACCCAATGTAGTTCTCTGGGTTTCCTGGAGCGTTTTGCTGCACGCTTGCCGCAGACGCCTGACGAGCCGCCTCAGCCGCAGCATCCATCATCTGGCTCGCTTCCGTAGAAGGTGCAGCGGGCGCCGCTACAGGGGCTTCAGGTGTTGATGGTGCAGGCACTGAGAGCTCCTCGGGCTGCTGAGGAACTTCAGGGGCAGGCATACTCCCGACGGCCTGATCAACCATTCCTCGAGCTGCTTCAACCGAGGCAGGATCGACGCCACTATCGGCAGGCGTCACCTCTGGTTGAGTCGGAGCTGGTTGCTCCGCTGGTGCAGGTGCTGGTGTTTCTGGTGTTGCTGGGTTCATGTTGCTTGGTGGCATATACGCTCCTTTATGCTTGTTTGTCTTCATTCATGCCAAGGTGGTGGCGGACACGATCAATAACGTCTCCAATCACTACCTGTGACTTTACTAAATAATCATCGACGCCGAGTGATTCGGCTCGCTCTTTGTCTTTGGGTTGGCTCAGGGCGGTCAGCATAATGACGCGCATATCGGCAGTTTCGGGAGTATTTCGTAAAATGTCTAATACATCAAAGCCGCTAATCTTCGGCATCATGGCATCTAGCAAAATCAGATCAGGACGAAAATCCATTGCGGCCGACAAGGCCTCTTCTCCGTTGTAGACGCCGCGAGTCTCAAAACCTTCGATTTCTAGGCGTGACTTATATACTGCAGCAAGGGCTTCGTCGTCTTCAACAAGAAGAATTTTTTTCTTTTTATCCATATGCGATTTATTGTACTACAGGTGTGCAATCAAGCACAAGCGATTTACTCGCTTCGTAATAATTGTAGAGCCCGGTCAAGCTGAGGATCGCGCCCGGCGTTAATATCATCTGGGGTGCGTTCGACGGTGATTGCCGGTGCAATACCCGTTTCAGAAATGTTCTTCCCCTCAGGGGTAAACCAGCGAGCAATCGTTACTTTCAGCTGCGCACCACCCGGCAGAGAGAGCAATTGCTGTACGCTCCCCTTTCCAAACGTGACTTCACCCAATAGCTGAGCGGCACCATAGTCCTGCAAAGCGCCAGCCAGAATCTCGCTCGCACTGGCAGTAGCGCCATCAACTAAGACCACCGTAGGGACGCCCGCAAGAATAGGGCGAGAGGATGAATAAAGCTCGTCGACGACGACACCTCGCGCGCGCTCGGTAACAACCACCTTGTTATCCAGCCATATACCGGCAACATCCTGAGCGGCAGTCAAATAGCCACCACCATTGCCGCGCAGGTCAAGTATCACCGATTGCACGTCCTTGTCACTAAATGTCCGTGCCGCCTGACGTGCTAATGAGCCCGTCTGTGTGTCAAAACGGGTGATCGTTAAGATGCCGACCCCATCTTCAATGGTGCTGTATACGCTTGGATTATTCACTTCCGCACGGGTGATGGTGTACTCCTGCGTTTCGCCATCGCGAAGAATTGACAGCGCGACGGTTGTACCAATTTCACCTCGGACTTTTGCAACAACCTGCTCGACTGTCCAGTTTGTCGCATCTTCACCGTTCACGGCCACAATGCTATCCCCCACCTTCAGCCCAACTTCAGCTGCCGGATTGTTTTCGAGAACTCGAACAATACTGACAAGTTCATTACGAGTGCTCAGCTGAATGCCAACACCGCCGCCGATTGATCCGCTCAGCCCATCATTGAACGCTTGAGACTCTTCATCGTTTAGGTAGACGGTATACTGATCGCCCAAGCCCTCTACCATGCCTCGTTGAGCTCCCTCAATCAGATCGCTTTCGTTGATTTCACCGTCATAGTTTTCTTGTAGCAACCGGTACGTGTCCTGCAAACTCGAGAGATCTATCGTGTCGCTATATGAAGAAAAGCCAAGCAGCTGTGCGGCTGAAGTCGCCAGCTTATCTCCGTAAGACCCGGCGATATACCCCAAGCCTGCCACAAAAATAAACGCAATCGCGAAAAGCGCCGTCGGTATACGAGGCGACGGCGAGTGGGCGCGATGCCCAGCTGTATCTCCCCTATTTCTCTTTTTGTTCATCATCACTTGCTCTATTATAGCGCAGCCGGCGGCCAAAAAGTGATGTTAATTATGCTTAGTTACAAAGAAGTTTAGAAGTAGATGTAATAATCATATACAGCTGGTGAAACGCTATACATCTCACTGTAGTGGCCCCAGCCGGATCCGCCAGCGTTAAAGTAATTGTATTGGCTAATATTTACCGTACCATTACTGTTGACGCTTTCAACCCAGACACTGTGACCATACTGACCAGCCATGATAACTCCGACTGACCCAGCTCGTGGAACGGTGCTAACCGTAATACCGGCAGCTCGAGCGTTACCTGGCCACTGGTTGGCATTCCCAACACCACCCCAGTACGGCATGTATCCGTTCTTCTGGTGAACCTTCCAGGCCGTGTAGCTTACGCACTGGCGAGAGTACAGTCCCCATGGATCGACAAGTGGAGCATAGTAGTTAGAGTTCGCGAGGTAGGCTGGGTAGCCTCCCTTATTTGGGTCACCGGCAACAGCATTGACATTGACACCACCACCAGCAGCCTGGAGGGCAGCTTCAATTGCAGCCTGCTGCTCGCGATGTACCTGCAACTTCTCAGCTGCAGCATCTTTGGCAAGGTTCTGATACGCCGCTTCACTTCCTTGTGTCTGGCTCAACAACGTGCGCTGTTCAGACTCTTTGGCAGCTAATGCATTTCGCTGGTTTTTCTGATCAGCAAGAACGTCCTCGACTTCGGCTTTTTGCTCTTCAAGCTCAGCTTTCAAATCTTTAATTTCAGTAATAGTAGAAGAAAGCTCTTCACGAGTCACTGTCCGATATTCTTGCTTATTCAAGAAGTCGCCAATGTTCTGGCTACTTGCCAACATCTCAATCGGCGAAATGTTGTCATCAACGTACAAATCAGCAATAATTTCACCCAGCGCATCTTGGTTATCGGCGATCTTCTGCTCGTTGGTGGCGATGTCTTCAACCAGCTTGTCGTATTTGTTCTGGCTGATATCAACTTTGGCCTGAATAGCAGCCTTCTCGTTGTTCAAACGACTGACTTCACGCTCCAATGAGTCGGCTTGCTTCCCGAGTTCAAGGGCTTCCGCTTCATAGCGTGAAATGTCCTGCTCCAATGCGCGAATCCGCTCCTCAAAATTGTTAGCGGTCGCTTGTCCACCAAACTGGATCGGCACTGCTAATGCCATCACAATGATAGCAAAGACAATAAAGGCACGTGCCGGGAAAGAGAGTGAAGCTGGTGTGGTGGAGCGCAGTTTCATATCTGTTAGGATTGTAGCATAAGCACGATGTTTAGTCAAGATGACCCCCCTGTTGGTGAATTACAATTTGAGATAGCGTTGCGTTGCAAGTAGCGAAGAAATGATACCGATGATTGCACCGATGACAATCATACCCAGCAGGACAAAGCCGCCATACAGACTCAAGATATCGAGGGTTGGCTGCACATTAATCTGGTAGCTCTCCAGCGCAGGTGCGGCAAAGAAGAGCAGCGCATAGCCAAGCCCGCTGGCGATGAGCGCGGCAAAGAAGCCGTACACAACCGCCTCCACCAAGAATGGCCCACGGATAAATGAGCTCTCGGCACCAATCAATTTCATCATCTGAATTTCTTCCTTGCGGTTAAAGATAGCCATGCGAATCGTATTGAAGATAATGAGCATCGACACGACAACAAACACTAAGCTCGCACCAACACCCACCTGCTGGGCAAACGTCGCCGCACGGCCAATTGCTTCTATGCTACTTCGCCTTTCGCCGGCAAACGACGGATCACGTGCCGGATCAGCATTCGCAAGGTAGGTCTCGTTCGTGTCAACAAACTCTTGAAGCTGTGTAGTGTCGTTAATGTCCTGAACTTTGACGCTAAACGTTCCTGGGAATCGGTTTGTAGCTTCGCGCACAGCGTCGAGTGTCTCGGGGTTTTCCCGGTTTTGCTGAATGAAGTCTTCGCGCGCGTCTTCGGGCGAAATATACGTAACGGCTGTGACCGAAGAGAGCTGACGCAGGTCACCTTGAATCTCTTCAACCGCCTCTTCACTCGTCTCGTTCTGAACATAAATCGACATATCGACGCGATCACGCAGGAGCGCAACCGTGTCTACCAGTACCTGCCGGGCAGATACACTCGTGAAGATAACAAACAGCGTAATCGTCATCACCGCAGTCGCAGCAATCGTCAGCCATGCGTTTCGGCTAAAATTATTGACGCCATAGCGCAACATGCGCATAAACGTCACCCACTTGCGACGGCTTCGCTTTTGATGAGAAATAGACTTCGAATTAACTTTTTTGTCGTTTTTTGCCATTACTGTCGGTAACTCCCCTGGGCCTGATCGCCTGTCACTTTTCCACCTTCAATCGTGATCACACGCCGTTTCAGTTTATTGACGATCTCTACGTTATGCGTTGTTAACAGGACAGTTGTGCCATATTTATTAATCTTTTCGAGCAAGCGAACAATGTCCCAGCTGTGCTTTGGGTCAAGGTTACCAGTCGGCTCATCGGCAATAAGAATCTTTGGCTGACGCACTACGGCACGGGCAATCGCCACGCGTTGGCGCTCACCACCAGATAACTGGCTCGGAAACTGCTTCTCTTTTCCGGTCAGCCCGACCAGGTCAATTACCTTTGGAACAGTATTCTTTATTTCACGCCCCGTCATTCCAGCGATCTCAAGCGCGAAGGCAATGTTCTCGAAAACAGTTCGTTGTGGCAATAGTTTAAAGTCCTGAAAAACAACACCAATTTTACGACGCAGCATCGGAATCTGGCTGTCCTTCAGAGTATCGTAGTCTATGCCACCAACGACGATCTTACCACTGGTCGGCTTTTCTTCTCGAGTTAAAAGCTTCAAGAGTGTTGATTTGCCCGCACCAGAGGCACCAACAATAATGACAAACTCACGTGGCTCAATAAACAGACTCATGCGATTTATCGCCGGAGTATTGTTCTTGTCGTACGTTTTGGTGACCCTATCTAGCAGTATCATTTCTCTGATAAGTATAGCATAAACACGAAGATTTCAGATTGAATTTTTGGAGGGGGTGGCTGGGACATGCCACCCCTCCGAGGGAACTCATGTTCAGCCGTACAAGGCCACGAACACCTTCCGCCGCACAGCGTTGGCGCTGACATCGAGCCTGGCCAGGAGCTGAGTCACGACTCCCTCTTGCTTGTGGAGCAACCCCAGCAGCAAGTGCTCAGGGTTAATGTAGCTATGACCGAGTTCGGCCGAATCGCGGAGTGCGCGATCGAACGATTCCTTGACGGCCGGGGTGAATTCAGGCGTGGCAAAGCCACCATGCCCGCGAGAGTGTCCGCGGCCGACGATGTCTTCGACCAGCCGTCGAATCATTGAGTGGCTGACGCCGAGCTCCATCAGGACCTGACGAGCAAGCCCTTGCTCTTCGTAAGCGAGACCAAGCAGAAGATGCTCGGTGCCGATGTACTGATGGTCCAGCTCATGGGCCCCTTGCCGAGCGCGCACTGTCACACGTCGCGACGAATCAGTAAAGCGTTCAAACATAGTTCTCCTCTTTCGGATCGGTGGGTGGGTAAGAACATGAGTTCTCCGAGGCGCATGAACGCCTCGTGTCTAAAGATATTCTATTAAAGGGCGCTCTCACCCCACCATGCAAGTTGCCAGAAGTATAGAGTAACAGAGGTGCTTAGTCAACAACCGGTGCTTCAAGATAGGCGTCTATGAAGGGGTTGAGATCGCCGTCTAATACCCCCTGGGCATTATTCGTTTCATGCTTTGTACGCGTGTCCTTCACTAATGTATAGGGGTGCAGCACATAGTTACGAATTTGGCTTCCCCAGTTGGCCGACTCGCCTGCCTGCAGATCAGTCACCGAACTAGCGTGCTGCTCAGTTTGCAGCTGGGCCAGCTTTGACCGTAAAATCTTTAAAGCGGTTTCTTTGTTCTGTAGCTGAGAACGTTCGTTTTGAATTGCCACCACGATGCCTGTTGGGATGTGTGTCACCCGCACCGCACTGTCTGTAGTGTTGACCGACTGGCCACCTTTGCCACCGGCACGGTAGACGTCAATTTTCAAATCCTTGTCGTCGATTGAGGCAGCATCGGGCGTATCAATTTGTGGCAAGATTTCTACTAGCGCAAAACTGGTTTGACGCAAGTTATCACTGTTGAACGGACTCAGTCGCACCAGACGGTGAACACCATTCTCGCTACGTAATTTTCCATACGCATACGGTCCGACAATTTCTATGACAGACGACTTTAGGCCAGCCTCTTCGCCCTGCGAACGCTCGATTGTTGTCGCTGACATGCCGTTCTTTTCAGCCCAACGAAGATACATACGCTCCAGCATTTCGGTCCAGTCTTGAGCATCGGTGCCGCCTGCTCCTGCACTCAGACGCAAGATGGCGTTATGGTCATCGTATTCACCGTCGAACAAAAGATCTTTTCGACGTGCTGCGTATTCTTTTTCAAGCGCAATAATCTGGCCCTCAAACTCACCTAGCAGACTGTCATCCCCCATGTCCATTAATTCAATCAAGTCATCGGCCTGAGCCTGCAGTGTTAACCACGGCTCAACCATCGAGCGCAGCGCTGCCACCTGCTTACTTTTCGCCTGAGCGTTAGCTGGGTTGTGCCACACATCCGGCTGCGCCAATTCTTCGTCAATAGCTGCAATGTCGGCTAGTTTTTTAGAAATATTCAAACGCTCGAGTGCAGCATGAATCTGCGGGCGGAGTTCGTTTAGTCGCTTGATGATCGGTTGCATACTGTCCACTATACAGGAAAGTTGCTACACTAGTGGGCATGAAGCTTGGTGTATTTGATTCAGGTAAGGGCGGCGCAGCAATGGCAGATCGCCTCGCGCAGCTCCTCCCGAGTGCAGAAATTTTGTCTGTTGATGACTCACGACACGTGCCGTACGGGACCCGGCAAGCTCAGGAAATCACTACCCTCACCGATGCCGCCATCCAACCGCTCCTTGCAGCAGACTGCGATGCAATTATTATTGCCTGTAATACCGCAACCACTACGGCTCTATCCGCACTACGCTCGACCTACCCCGGGCAAGTATTCATTGGGATTGAACCGATGGTCAAGCCTGCCGCGGCCATGACACAAAGTAACACAATTGCCGTCTTGGCAACGCCTGCAACACTTTCTAGTCAGCGATACGATGAGCTAAAGCGCGAGTGGGCCGGTGGAGTGACTGTCCTTGAGCCGAACTGCACCAACTGGGCAGCACTCATCGAACAAGATGATATTGCAAGTATCCCGATTCGACAGACCGTCGAGATGGCCATTGCGAAAGGTGCCGATGTCATAGTTCTGGCCTGCACCCACTACCACTTAATTAAAGAAGTCGTCCAGCAGGCTGCCGGCCCCTCTGTGAGTGTACTCGAACCCTCGGATGCCATTGCACAGCGCATCCAGACACTATTAAAGCAGTCTTAGCTAAGGCGCTGCACTGCCGCGATGAACTGCTCCCCACGATCAGCATAGTTCTTAAATAGCCCAAAACTTGCAGCCGCAGGACTCAGCAACACCGTCCCCTTTGAGTTCAGTAAAGTCGTGGCTTGCCGCACTAACGTGTCCATATCTGTAAATTCAACAACCTTATATTTCGAGAACCCTGCCCTATCACACGCAGCAGCAATAGCTGCCGCTTCTTTACCAATCAATAATGCGTAAACATCATGCCGCAATAGCTCTTGGGCAAGCTCTGTAAAATCTGAGCCCTTCGAAGACCCGCCAAGAATAATCGCCTTCGGGCCATCAAAAGATTGAAGCGCTGCAATTGCCGAGCCTGGTGTCGTCGCGATACTATCATCAACATAGGTAATGTCGCCCACTTTGCCAACAATTTTCAGCCGATGCTCAAGCCCCTTAAAGTCAGCTAACCCTTTTCCAATCACTTGGCCATCTTGCACATATTGCCAAACGGCATCGATAGCAGCTATTGCATTCTGCACATTGTGTTCACCAGGTAATTGCAGGTTATCTACTGAACACAACTTTTGTTCACCGTTCCAAAAATAACCGTCTTTGACGTGGGTAGTTAGAGTCGAAGGGTACCCAATTTTGATCGCCTCAGACTGGCTCGCTATAGCCTGCACATAGGTGTTGCCAGCATCATATATCAAAATATCTTTACTTGTTTGGTAGCGAGCGATATTGGCCTTTGCCGCAACGTAATCCTCCATTGTAGGATGAACATCAAGGTGCTCTTGCTCGATAAACAGGACGACGGCGGTCTGAGGAGAATACTCAACATCCCACAACTGAAAACTAGATAATTCATAGACGACAATATCATCAGTTGCAATATCATCAAGTGTCTGGATAGCCGGAACGCCGATATTTCCCACCAAGTGAACAGTTTTACCAGCAGCCTTCAGTATAGAAGCAATGAGACTAGCGGTCGTACCCTTCCCTTTTGACCCCGTTATCCCAATAATGGGGGCCGGGCATTTTGCAAAAAACTCATTGGTTATGGACCATATTTTACCATCCGTCGTAATGTGCTGAGGATTAAGCCCTGGGGTGCGAATAACTAGGTCATATCCATTCAACTGCTTGAAGGCATCTGGACCTGTCACCGTCGGTACACCTTCTGGAACGTCGAACGGATGTTCAGCACCATCAACGATCGTCAGCTGATTCTGCGGGTCTTTGGACCAATAGTCATAGCTTGCCTTCCCCTCAACTCCGTAGCCAGCAATTGCAATCTTCATAGTGCTTATTCTACTCGGATTTGAATAACTTGCCTAATCGCTCACTGAGCTGCACGACTTCTTCCTTATCGCCATCACTCACCGCCGCAAACACCCATGTATTGGCGTCAATAAAGCTTTGAGCAGTTGCAATCATCTTCTCGCGCGTGACTCGCTTGATGCTCTCTGGCACCTTGTTGTAGTCTTTGATAAAATCATCGGAAAAGTAGCGATTTGTGTAGAAACTACTAATCTGAGACACCGTCTGTGCCCCCATTTGATAGCGCCCAAGGCCAAATGACTGGGCGGCTTCGATCTCTTTATCGCTGATTTTTCCATCCAACACCGCCTGCAGCTCCTTGGCAATAATTTCGATAAGGTCAGGAGCCGTCTCGTGATTGACCTGCCCAGTAATATCCCAGGCGCTATCATA
>MDTC01032513.1_pt1 | contig 10492 bp, 3 predicted proteins | sample 811181 | NCBI WGS metagenome assembly MDTC01 (sample SAMN05326644, study PRJNA326480) | marine metagenome | isolation source: seawater | place: Pacific Ocean: North | collected 2011 | reverse complement strand
GGGAGGCGGGGGAGGCCATGAGGCCGGACGCCATCTTCCGCATCGCGTCCATGTCCAAGCCGGTGGCGTCGGTCGCGGCGCTGCAGCTGCTGGAAGAAGGCGCCTTCGAGCTCGATGATCCGGTGATGCGCTGGGCTCCCGAGCTGGGCTCCATGCGCGTCGCCCGCACGCTGGCGGATCCGCTCGACACCGTGCCTGCGCACCGGCCGATCACCATGGGGGACCTGCTGACCCACCGCTCCGGGCTGACCTACGGCGCGTTCCACCCGGGGCCGCTCGAGGCGATCTACCGGGAGGCCCTGGGCGCCGAGATCGACAGCGTGCGGGATCCCGACGCCTGGATCGCCGGGCTCGCGGGCGTGCCGCTGGTCGATCAGCCGGGGTCGACCCTGCACTACGGCCACTCGACGGACCTGCTCGGCTTCCTCTTGGCCCGGATGGAGGACGCGCCCCTGCCCGACGTCCTGCGGGCGCGGGTCTTCGACCGCCTGGGCATGAGCGACACCGGCTTCGTCGTCCCGGCCGAGCGCCACCCTCGCCGGGCCGTGCAGTACGGCTTCGATGCTGGGGGCGCGCTCACGCCGCTCCAGGTCGCCCCCGGTCAGGCCACCCTCGCCGAGCGCCCGACCGATCTGCCCTACGCCTCCGCGGGCCAGGGGCTGTGGTCCACCGTGGACGACTACCTCACCTTTGCGAGGATCTTCCTGGGAGATGCCTCGGTCGACGGGGTGCGTCTGCTCCGCCCCCAGACCCTCGCGCGCCTGCGCACCAACGTGCTCACCCCCGCCCAGCGCCTGTCCGCCGAGGTCGGCGGCATGCCGCTGTTCGCCGAGGGGCACGGCTTCGGCCTGGGCCTGGCGGTGGTCCTGGAGCCCGACCTCGCCGCCCCGACGATCTGCCGCGGCGCGCCCGGCACGGTCGGCTGGCCCGGGGCGTACGGCGGGTGGTGGCAGGCCGACCCGGTCGCAGGCACGGCGATGGTGTTCCTCACCCACAGCATGATCGAGCGCGACCAGCTCGCAGACGGGATCGGCATGGAGGTCTACGGCGCCATCGAGCTGGTGCACGAGCTGTTCACGGAGGGCTGAGAACCCGGGGTGCGCCGTTCCGACGGGCTCGATGGCCCCTCACGCCGTCGGCGGACCCGTCAGGAACGCCTGGACCTCCTCCGCAGCCAGCTGCAGCGCCTCCTCCCCGCCGTTGAGCAGGTCGAGGTCGTAGGTGATGGCCGCGCTCGCACCGGCGTCGAGCCGGACCTTGAGGCCCGCCGAGGCCTGCGCCGAGCCCGCGAACCCGGCCCCGACCTCCACGTGGGCGTCCAGCGCCTGCACCGCGTCGGCCAGCGAGCCGGCGATGACGTCCACGTCGTTCATCAGGCCGGCGGGCATGGTGCCGGTGACGAAGAGCTGGAGCAGGTCGTCCTTCAGCGACGCGAGACCGTCGGGCCGGGTGGCGGCGACGCTGCGCACCGCGTCGACGAGATCCTTCAGCTCGGCCTTCGTGAGCTTGGACTCCAGATCGATGGTGCCGTCGAGGCGCAGGCCGGCGGCCGCCCCGGACCGACGCAGCACGGGCAGCCGATCGAGGTGGGCCTGCACGCCCCGCCCGACGCTGTGGATCGCCATGCGCTTCTTGTAGGTGACCTCGCCGAAGCTCTCGACGAACGCATCGAGGCTCTGCAGCTCGAGCTTCTCGAAGTCGGCGAGGCTCATCTCGGTCTCGCTCGCCGCGCCCACGTAGCGGTCCATGTCGCCGCTCTTCATGTAGACGGTGACCGCGGGCCCGGACCAGACCGCGTCGTCGGCGCCCGGCGCTCCCTGGCGCACCCCGTAGGAGGCCTTGATGCCGACCCCCAGCTCGAGCGCCAGCGGGGGCAGCGCCGGGATGGGCAGGGGCAGGCCGTTGTTGATGCTCGCCATGCCCGACGCCTCGGCGTAGAGGTCGACCGTCGCCGCAGTGACCTCGCCATTGTCGCGCTGGAAGTCCTTGATCTCGCAGCCGAACCCGGCCTCCCCGCCGAGCGCTGCGCCCAGGGACAGCTTGAGCGTCGTGAGCCGCTCCATGAGCCCGGGGTTCTGGAAGGCCCCGTTGGACATCATGGTCTGCTGGCCGTGGCCGAAGCGCTCCCCGGCGAGGTGGTTGCCCGAGCCGTCGTCGACCCCGGGACGCAGCGACGCGGTCGCCTGGGCGCCCCCCTCGGCGTAGGCCTTGAGCTCCATCTTGGCGCTGGAGAGGTAGCCGGTGGGGTCGATCTGGCCGGACTGCCCGGAGAAGGCGGCGACCATCGTGTCCACGCCCGCGTCGAGTCCGGTGACGATGCCCATGATGAGCGAGAGGAAGGCGCGATCGTCGGACAGGGGGAAGGCGTAGATCTCGTGGACGAGCGTCTTGTAGCCGGTGCCGATCTGGGCGCCGGCGGACAGGCCCACGTTGCCGCGGGACGCTCCGGGCCCGCCCGCTCCGCCGCTGAAGCCTGCCCCCACGCCGACGTCGGCGCCGATGGTGGTGATCCCGCCCCGCACCAGCTCGAAGGTGCCCGGCTCCTTGTGGCTGACCCGCATGTAGGCGTCCTCGCCCACGTGGATCGGGATGCCGAAGGTGGCCCCGACCTGCAGGTCCAGGGCGAGCCCGACCCCGGGCGGCCACAGGTCGACGAAGACGCGCTTCAGGAAGTCCTTGAAGCTGTCGGGGGCGGCGTCCCACAGCATCAGCACGAGGTCCTCGCCCAGGCCGCCGATGATGGGGACCTGCTTGACGCTGTCGAGCATGAACAGGGCTGCGGCGAGGATGGCGAAGCCGAGGATCGTGCCGATGACCCGGCCCACCGTCTTCAGGAAGCCGATCACGTCGTCGACGGTGAGATCGGCGATGAGGCGGTAGAGCCACACCGCGACGTCGGCGACCAGGCCCGCGACGTGCTCCACGATGGGGGCGAAGAGGGGGTGGCCCGGCTGGGTGCGGATGAACTCCTCGATGATGTGCCGCGCAGAGCCCCAGAACCGCGTGATGAGCTCCAGCGCGGCGCCCTCGCTCAGGCTCGCGAGCTGGGAGAGGAGCTGGTCCAGGCTGACCAGGTTCTCGATGACCGTCGCCTCGACCGCGCCGGAGAAGGACCGGTCGCGGTTCGAGATCGCGCCGCCCTGGCCGGAGAAGGTCAGCGCATCGCGGCGCCAGCGGTCCCAGGCCTGGCGGTGGTCCTCCTGCAGCACCGTCTGCACGTGCCACAACAGGGCGTGCTCGGAGTCCGCGACCGACAGCGACTGCATGCGCGCGCAGACGTACTCCTTCTCCGGGCCGGTCTTCGCGTTGCCGAGCAGGCCCATGATGTGGTCGCCGTTGTCTCCCTCGTCCTGGATGTGCATGCGGATCAAGCCGACCGTGGCGTCCAGCGTGTCGTAGTCGACGTCCGCCTGGCGGTCTTCCAGGCCGATCTGGGCGTACGTGTTCTCGGCGCCGGGATCGTAGGCGCGGGCCATCCCGGTCGGCACGTGCTGCTGCAGAACAGCAAGGAGATAGGCACGCTCTCGGCCGGTACGCCCCTCCAGCTGGGGGGGCATCCGCGGCTCCACGTCGAAGCCGTGCGCGTCGAAGAAGCCATCCTGGGACACGGCCCACAGGCGGATCTCCTCGCCGGCCTGGAACACCTCCTGCCAGCGGGTCACCGCCTCCTCGACGTGGGCCTCCCACGCCTGCAGCGTGCCCAGGAGGCTGCCGGTCCAGGTGGGGGTCTGCAGGCCGCCGGACACGCCGCGGAAGCGCTCGACGCCCCGCGGACCCTCGTAGGCGTCGGGGTACCAGGCGCGGCCGAAGCCGAGCTCGAAGCCGCTGGCCCACAGGCGATCGAGCTTGCGACTGACCTCATCCCAGGTGGCCGTGTCGAGGCCCGCCTCGCGGAAGCCCTGACGCATGCGGCACCTGTCGTTCCAGTCGCGCACCGCCACCAGCTCGAACTCCATCAGGCGCATCTGTGCGGCGCCCAGCTTCGCCCGGTCTCCGCTGCGCATCGCAGCCTTCGCGTCCATGGCGATCTGCCGCAGGGCCAGCGCGGAGTCCGTCGCCACCTGGGGCAGCCGCGCCGCCTGCCGGGCCAGCTCGGTGGCCATGCTGTCCTGGGCGGCCATCGGGTCGCGGTCGAAGTGGAAGCCGGAGCCGGGCTCGCCGATCTCGATCGGATCGTCGTAGAGGGCGCCCGCCCCGAAGTCCATCGCGCCATCCTCGCCGACGATGGCGGCCCCCGCGGCGGACAGCATCGGGGTGTCCAGCTCCTGCCCGCCAGCATCGAGCGCGGCCGCCGCGGCCTGGTTGCTGCCGGACGCGCCGGGGGTGGCCCCGCGGTCCGGCGTGCGTGCGGCCTGGGTGCTCTGGGCGGACCGTCGGCTGTGGGCGATCATGGGGCCTCCGGAGGACTCGGTGGCTCGCAAGGTAGACAGCCGATCCGAGCTGGGCCGGGAGCCCTCAGCACGCCTCAGACGTCCTCAGGCTGAGGGCACCTGAGGATCCGCAGCGCCTCGTCGTGGCGGCGGTAGGACGCGGTCGGAGGTTCCCATGCGTCTGCTCGTCCTGTCGCTCCTCGCCGTGGCCGCACCTGCGCTCGCGGGCACGCCCGACCTGTCCGGGGTCACGTCCAGCGGACCGGTGCTCAAGGGGGCCGCCCGCCCCGCTCCCGTGAAGCCGGCCCGGCTCTCCGCCCCCGCCGGCAGCGAGTTTGCGGGTGCCATCATGCGGCATTCCGGGCCCGCTTTCGTCTTCCAGGGCTCGCTCTACCAGCCCGACGGCATGACGCTGTACCGCTGCGAGTGGGACGGCCAGGCCTGCGCGTGGAAGGCCGAGGGCTCCTTCCCCGGTCAGGTCGCTGCCATCGGCAACGCGGGCAACGAGATCGTCGTGGCGACCGCCCAGAAGCTGGTCTACCGCGGCACCCCCGGCAACCTGCGCGCGATCGGCCAGGTGGAGTACGCCCCCAGCTCGATCACGCTGGTCGGCGACCACCTGTACTGGACCACCGAAGGCTCGCCCGTCTACAAGACCGCGTCGGTCTCCCCGACCGAGCTCGGGCCCCGGGTCGCGGTGATCTCGGAGTTCTCCGCCGGCTACTTCGACGTCGAGCAGTTCGGCGGCGCCCTGTACGTGGTCTCGAAGAACTACCTGCAGCGCTTCGAGGTCGCGGCTGACGGCACGCCCACCGACGCCCAGCGCTCGGTGTCCTGCACCTCGTGCAAGGCCGGCGTGTTCCAAGGCGGCCTCGGCCTGTACAGCATCGGCAGCGATCGCAAGGTCTACCGGCTGCTTGCGACGATGCCGTAGGCGCCTACCACTCCACCTCGACCCCCGCGCTGATCCACGGTCCGGTCGAGCCGGCGATCGGCGGCTCGGGCAGCCGCACGCTCGGCACCGGGCCGTCCTCGGTCCACGCGCCGGTCAGGCCGGTCCAGCGGCCCTCCAGGTGCACGGTCACCGGGAGGCGCGTCGGGATCCGCTGGGTCAGGCGCAGGCCCAGGTCGGAGCCGGGCACGTTGGGCACGCCGCCCAGGTCGGGGTCGACCGCGAGCGTGTCGATGGGGCCGCGCCGCACGGCCACGACCGCGCCGACGGACAGGCGCCACGGGTCGGTGGGCAGGTCCCAGAGCAGGCTCGCGTCCAGGTTGTGGCGGAAGCCGACCAGGGTGCCGTCCTGGACCAGGCTCGCCGCGGGGCCGAGGGGCTGGTTCCCGGTATACGATGCCTGCAAGCTCCAACTTCTGGAGTAGACCTTGTGCAGGCCGATCCGGCTCGACAGGACCCGCCGGTCCACCCGGGCGCCGTCCCACGTGGGCAGGCCGGTGCGGTCGCGGTGGGTGAGCGCGAGGCTGAGCCCGAGGTCGCGATACACCTCGGCCTGGAGCTTCAGGCCCAGGTCGTCGACCCGCGGGGGCAGGGCGTCGAGGCCCAGGGCGAGGGGCCACAGGCGCAGTCCGGACCAGCTGCGCTGCCACAGCAGGTGGGCGGCCAGCTTGCGGTCGTGGCTGTGGTAGCCGACGGCGAGGCGAGGGCTGGTGCGGGCGCGGCCGCCGAGGCGATCGACCCGGGCGCCGAGGTCGAAGGCGAGCCGGCCGGTGTCGATGCGATCGGAGGCGAAGGCGCCGATCCGCCAGGCGGAGAGGTCCAGCTCCGAGAGGTCGCCCGGGGCCTTGTCGGTCCGCTCCCAGCCCAGGATCTCGGCGTCGACCCCCGCGGTCAGGTCATGGGTGAGGCCCGTGGGGTCGACCACGTCCAGCTGGGTGAGGCGGACCCGGCCCTGGTGGCGGGTGCGGGTGTCGGCGTCACCGAGCACGACGCGCTGGGTCGCGAGCACCGTGTCGAGGCTGGTGTCGGGCCCGGCGAACCACTGCCAGCGGGCGCGCGCGTGCCCGGTCAGCTGGTCGAAGCGCTCGTCGGGGCGGCTGACCTGGCCGGCGTGGCCCGAGGCGTCCACGGTGATCCGCTGCGAGGCGTTGGGCTGCCAGGTGAGGCGCCCCTCTGATTCATGGCCTTCGAACGTGCGATCTCCGATGCGGGTGCCTGCGCTCGACACGGCGAGCCGCGCCCACAGCCGGTCGCGTACGATCGGGCCCGAGACCTCACCGTCGAGGTACCGGGCGCTCTGGGGCCCTCGCTTGCCTACGCCCTGGTCCACGTGCAGCCCGATCCGACCCTGAGCGGAGTTGGTGCCGCTGCGGCCGACCTCGTTGAGCACCATGCCAGTGGGGCCCGCCATCCACACCGGGGTGCCCGCCCAGATCAGCTCGACCTGTTCGAGATCCCGGTAGGCGAAGTTGAGGGAGAACGTGCCGGTGACCGGGTCGGTGACGGTGACCCCGTCGACCATGTAGGTGTTCTCGTTCGCGGCCACGCCGGCCATGTTCGGGTTGCTCCCGCCGACCACCCCGCGGGCCATGTCCACCGCCGACTGGTAGGAGCGGCCGTTCGGGAGGCGCTGCAGGGTCTCGCGGGTCAGGATCTGGCCTCGGCTGCTGTCCTCGACGAGGATGACCGCTCGGGTGCCCACCGCTTCGATGACCTCGGCGCTCTCTCCCGTGCCCCGCGGATGGGGCAGCGCGCTGTCGTCGACCGCCACGAAGGCGGTGTGCTGGGAGAGCACCTGGTTGTCGAGGCTCGTGCGGGTGATCTCGTCCCTCACCTCCTCGATCTGGCCCCAGAACTGCTCGCGCTCGAGGGCGGCGATCTTCTCCCGGGCCCAGGTCGAGCGCACCGCGCGACCGTCCGCGGCGATCGTCGGCTCGATCTCGTGGAGCAGCACGCCGCCGCCGACCCGCGCCTGCACCCGGATGGGCGTGGTGCCGCGCCGGCTCACCCGGGTGTAGAGGTGCAGGGGCTGGCCGGGGTGCACGTCGGGCATGCGCCGGGGCCAGGGCTCCTCGACCTCCCAGTCCCCCCAGTCGATGGTCAGATCGGTGAGCAGGGGGGCGTCGATGAGCTCCATGAAGCGATCGACGACGTCTTCCACCGAGTCCCCGTCGCGCAGCCACGCCGTGCGCCCGCGACCCATCAGGGCCAGCTCGTCCAGCAGGTAGCGGTTCGGCCGGTCCCCGACGCCGAACACGTGCAGGCGGGCGTCCCCGATGCCGTCTACGACCTCGCCCAGCACCCGGGGCCCCTCGACCACCTGTCCGTCGGTGAGAAAGACGATCATCCTCTCGCGAAGCGGATCTTCGGGCGTCTCCAGCGCGGCCTGGATGCCCTCGAGCAGGTTGGTGCCGCCGGTGGGAGCCAGGCCGGCCACCCACGCCTGCGCCTTTCTGCGGACGCGGTCGGTCACGGGCTCGCTGGGACCGCTCGCGCGGACGTCATCGGAGAAGGCGAGCACCTGGATGGCGTCGTCGGGGCCCATGGCGTCGATCGCCCGGCTCAGGGAGGCCTTGGTCAGGGTGAGCGGCCCGCCGTTCATGGAGCAGGACTGATCGACGACCCACAGGATCTCTCTGGGGATCCGAGGACCGGGAGGCACGCGCTCGGGGGGCTGGATGGTGAGCACCGCGTGGTCGCCCTGGACGAGCATGCCGGACTGCACCCGGTGGGTGGGCACGGTCCAGCGCAGCACCACGTCGCGATCGGGGGTGGTGCGCGCCTGCCAGGAGAAGTGGTCACCGCGGCGCTCGACGTGGAGCAGGGCGTGGCTCGGGCTGGTGACCTCGAGGAGCGGCAGGGCGGTCTGCAGCTGCACGTCGAGCGTGACCTGCAGTCCCTCGGGCCAGCCGCGGTCGGGGCGCTCGTAGGTGGGCACCGCGGGCAGGTCCAGCGCGTCGTCGTCGGGTCCGAGGAAGCGTGGGGCCACGTCCAGGGGCAGCACCAGCTCGTAGCGACCGTCGATGAAGGGGGCGGGCTGCACCACGTGCAGCTCCACGGTGACCTCGCCGTGGGGCGGGATGTTGGCGACGTGCTGGGTGAAGACGTTCGGCCGCTCCTGGGTCGTCAGCATCGCGGTCCGGCCCTCGTCTCGGGCGCGCTCGAAGGTGGCCTCGGCCGCCCCACGCTCGTCGATGCGGGAGCGGATGAACCGCCCGCCGACCTCGAACTGCACCGCGTCCGCCGCCGCCCGCTCGTGCAGGGGGAAGACGTAGGTCGCGTCCACGGCGCGATCGCTGTCGTTGCGGAAGGTCTGGGTGAGCACGACTTCTGCGACCGGACCGTCCACGTCGACCTTCACGTCGACCGCCTGCAGAGGCAGCGCGGCCGACGCGCACGACAGCAGCCACCACACCCCGAGCAGGAGCGGCACGAGTACCTCCCGATTCAATCGGGCGGAGGCTCCCCACCGTCCGCCCGCGGTCCTGGGCAAGGAGGAGGCGGACGGTCACGCGGGTGTAAACCGGGGCGCCTCGGTGGCGCCGGCTGCGGATCAGCCGTCGTGGCTCGGCGACGGCCCCGCCCTGCGCACGAAGCCCCCGAAGGCCCACAGTCCGGCGGCAGTCATGCAGGCGTTGCCGGCGGCCATGAAGATGTAGATCCAGTCGGGGAAGATGCCCGACGCCAGGAAGGCGAGCACGTAGCTGCCGGCGCCCAGCCACAGGCGGCGATCGGCGAGCTCGGCGATCATCGCGGCGATCGCGGCCCACAGGACGAAGAACAGCGCGGCGGTGATCCGCGGCTCGACGCCCAGGTTGGTGCACCCGGCGACCAGCATCACCTGACCGATGCCGACCAGCACGAGGCCGGCGGTGACCGGGCGGGTGGCGGCGGTGAAGCTGCCGAGCGCGGCCTTGAGCGTCAGCACGATCGGTGCGATGAACGCCAGCAATCCGAGGGACGCGACCCAGGGCAGCACCCAGTGGGGGCCGTCGGTCGTGACCTGCTCGATGGTCGTGTAGGTGAGGGGAAGCACGCTGACGGTGCCGCCGACCAGCAGCATGGCCAGGCGCCGTCCGCCGCGCCCGACGCTGGGGTCGTGTTCGTGCTGCCACTCCGCCATGGCCTCGGCCTTCTCCCGGGCGCTGCGCAGGGCGTCCGCGATGCGCCGGGCCAGGGCGGGGTCGGGCTCGGGCACGGTGGCGAGCACCCGATCGGCGGCAGCGGCGTCCCCCCGGTCCAGCTCCCAGCGGGCCAGCGCGGTGGCGATGCGGCTCAGGCCGTCGCGGGCGTCGGGGTTCTGGGCCCAGCCGTGCAGCGCCTGCTCGTAGCCGAAGCGCACCGCGCCGAAGCGGGCGTGCACGGCCTGGGGATCGGCGTCCCCGCGGGTGAGCTGGTCCAGCAGGGCAGCACCCTCGCGCTCGGCCTCGGCGGCGAGGTGGGCGGACTGGCGGTGGCGGAGCACGTCGCGCAGGGCCTGGGCGAACTCGGCGACCGTCGCGAAGCGGTCCCTCGGCTCGTGGGCCATCGCGCGAAGGCAGACCCGGGCCAGCTCGGTGGGCACGTGATCGGGCAGGGCAGGGGGGCCGGCCAGCACCTCGCGGATGAGCGCGGCCTTGCTGCGGGACTCGCGGGGCGGGCGGCCGGTGAGGACCTCGAAGAGGCAGGCGCCGAGCAGGTAGACGTCGGTGGTGACGTCCAGCGGCAGGCTCGAGACGTGGGGGAGCATCTCGGGCGCCATGTAGGCCGGGGTGGCGACGAGCCCGTCGTCGCCCGGGCGGGGCAGGCGGGGATCCGCGCCGGGCAGGCCGACGGCGAGGCCCCAGTCCATGACCAGGACCTCGCCGTACGCGCCGACCATGACGTTCTCGGGCTTGAGGTCACGGTGCAGGATGCCGCGGGCATGGGCGAAGGCGACCGCCTGGCACACGTCGAGCAGCACGCCCAGGTGCCACTCGACGAGGTCGTGGGGGCGGTGCTTGTCCCGCAGCAGGTCTGGATCGGCGATGAGGTCGATCCAGGGGTCGCCCTGGACCCGCTTGAGCACGATGTAGGGCTCGCCGGACGCGTCGACGCCCATGTCGTGCACCGGCACGATGTTGGGGTGCTCGAGCGTGCCGGTGATCCAGCCCTCCTGGAGCAGGCGGGTGGCGTGCCGCTCGGTGCGCAT
>MDTC01266975.1_pt1 | contig 10494 bp, 7 predicted proteins | sample 811181 | NCBI WGS metagenome assembly MDTC01 (sample SAMN05326644, study PRJNA326480) | marine metagenome | isolation source: seawater | place: Pacific Ocean: North | collected 2011 | reverse complement strand
TCAGAGTACAAAGTTGTGGGTACCCGCCCCATTCGCCATGACGGCACGGATAAGGTCACCGGAAGGGCCAAGTATGGCACCGACTTCCAGACCGCCGGCATGTATTACGGCAAGGTGCTACGCAGCCCCCATGCCCACGCGATCATCAAGTCCATCGACGCCAGCAAGGCCTTGGCCATGCCCGGTGTTGAGGCCGTAATCACCGGCCAGGATATGCCCGGTGCCAACAAGGACGGCGCCTCCCGCGGCACCCAGATGGCCAGCGACAACCTGATGGCCAGAAGCAAGGTCCTCTACAAGGGCCACCCAGTAGCCGCTGTGGCTGCCGTCAACCAGCACGTAGCCGAGGCTGCACTGGCCGAGATCAAGGTTGATTACGAAGTCCTGCAAGCCGTGATGACCGTTGACCAGGCCAGGGCCGACGGCGCGCCGCTACTCCACGAAAACCTAACCACCACCGAACTCGGTGAGCGCACCGACAAGAAGAGCAACGTTGCCACCCACGTTCAATTCACTCAGGGCGATATTGAAAAGGGTTTCGCCGCCGCTGATGTGGTAGTCGAACTGGAATTCGGTAACGAGACTGTCCACCAGGGATACATCGAGCCGCAGACGGCCTCCGCCATCTGGAACGAGAATGGCGAGGTCACCATCTGGACCAGCACTCAGGGCGCTTTCACAGCCAGGGATGCCATCGCCCCGCTTCTGGACCTCCCAGTATCCATGATCAAGGTTGTCCCCATGGAGATCGGAGGCGGATTTGGCGGTAAGATCCCGGTCTACTTGGAGCCCCTGGCCGCGCTGCTATCCAAGAAGACGGGACGCACGGTCAAGATGACCATGACCCGCCAAGAGACCTTCGAGAGCACCGGCCCCACCTCTGGAACGTCCATGAAGGTCAAGATGGGTGCCACCCAGACTGGAATCATCACCGCCGCCCAGGCCGACCTCTCGTTCGAAGCCGGTGGGTTCCCTGGCTCCATGGTGAGCGCCGGCGCCCAGTGCATCTTCGCCCCCTACGAGATCGAGAACATGCAGGCCGACGGCTATGACGTCTTGGTCAACAAGCCCAAGGTCGCTCCCTACCGCGCCCCCGCCGCTCCCAACGTTGCCTTCGCCGGCGAACAGGTGGTGGATGCCCTGGCCCAGAAACTGAACATCGACCCCATCGAGTTCCGGCTGATGAACGCCGCCAAAGAAGGAACACGCCGCGTTGACGGCCCCATCTTCCCGGTCATCGGAAACGTGGAATGTTTGGAAGCTGCCAAAGACTCAGCCCAGTACAAGACCGAACTGAAAGGCCCGTACCGGGGCCGGGGCGTCGCCTCGGGCTTCTGGTTCAACATTGGGTTCCAGTCCAGTTGCTCTATCTCGGTGAACGCCGATGGGACCATCAGCCTGGTTGAAGGTTCAACCGACATCGGCGGCACCAGGGCTTCAGTAGCCATGCAGGCCGCTGAAGTGCTGGGCATCGCCGCAGAGGATGTGCATCCCACCGTGGCCGACACCGACTCCATCGGGTACACCGCCATGACCGGCGGCAGTCGTACCACCTTCGCCACTGGTTGGGCCGCCTACGAGACCGCACAGGACATCAAGAAACAGATGATTGCCCGCGCTGCGTCCATCTGGGACGTTTCAGCCGACGACGTTGAGATGGAAGACGGTGTCTTCAAGCACAAGTCGGACGGTGATCTGAAATTCACCTTCAAAGAACTGGCCGGTCAGCTAGCCGGAACCGGCGGCGGCATCTCCAGCCAGAGCACCGTCGATCCCAAGGGGGCTGGCGGAGCCTTCGGAACCCACGTGGTAGATCTGGAAGTCGACCCCGAGACCGGCAAGGTCACGATCCTTGATTACACCATCGTTCAGGACGCAGGCAAGGCCATCCATCCCAGTTATGTGGAGGGCCAGATGCAGGGTGGTGTCGTCCAGGGCATCGGCTGGGCGCTGAACGAGGAGTACGCCTACGACGGCGAAGGCCGGATGGAGAATTCTTCATTCCTTGACTACCGGATGCCCACCAGCCTGGACACGACCATGATCAACACCATCATCGTGGAAGTGCCCAACCCTGGCCATCCTTACGGAGTCAGGGGCGTTGGAGAGGTTCCAATAGTTCCTCCCATGGCCGCCATCGCCAATGCCATCGCCAGGGCTACCGGAGTCCGCATGGGTCACCTGCCAATGTCTCCTGGAGTAATCCTGGAGGCCTTGTGGGCCAAGGACGGCGAGCCAGCAGGACTTCAGGCCGCCGACTAGCAAAACTGCATTCTTAATGGGCCAGGCACTTTGATGAGCCTGGCCTGTTTTTATTTCAAACAAGCCCCATAAATAATCCGGAAACAATCAGGAGAACCCACATGACCAGAGTGCCTTACGCCACCAGAGAGAGTATGAAAGACGCCGCCGAGCAGGCGATCTGGGACGACATCGAAACGAGCCGTGGCGGGGTGGCCCGCAACTACGCTGCCCTGCTCAACAATCCCGATGCTTCTGCGGCGATGATCGGACTGGGTACGTACGCCCGCTACAACACGCCCATGAATCCCAGGATCAAGGCGTTGGCCGTCCTAACTGCAGCCAGAGAGGCCTGCGGGCACTACGTATGGACGGTGAACCAACCCGCTGCCAAAGAGGCTGGGCTGTCTGACGAGATAATCGCAGCCATCCGTGAGTATCGGGCACCCAATGGCCTGGACACCAAGGATGCGGCGATAGTCCAGTTCATGATCGAGTTGTTGCGCCAGCACCGAGTCTCTGATGCTTCATTCGAGGCGGTGCGGGCGATGGTCGGGGATGCCGGCGTGGTGGACATCCTGGCGGTAACCGGCTATTACCACACTCTGGCCCACGCACTGAACGCGTTGGACGTGGACCTGCCAGAGGGCACGACCTCGGCCCTGACTTACTAGCCTGGCGTATTAAATATCCCGGCTGAAAAAGGCAAAAAAAGAGCGGCCGGTCCGCCGAGGCGAAAGAACCGCTGAAGGAGCGGAACAACCGGTCGCTGAACTACAAATTCTAAGGGTAGAGTGGTCCAGCGTCAACCGTAGCTGACGCCAAACCATGAACCTGGCGAATTGCTTGCTCCTAAACTGGAAACGCACAGCAATGAAAGGAGGCCCCAATGGGTGACTACGCATACCTGGTGATGATGGATATTCCGGAGGAGATGGAAGACGAGTTCAACCGAATATATGACACCCAACACGTGCCAAATATCGTGAAAGCACCAGGCGTCAATGGCTGTGTGCGCTACAAGGTGGAGTCAACCAATAAAGAGGGAATGGCTAGGTACGCTGCCCTGTACGACATCGACTCGCCTGATGTGCCCCAATCTGAAGGCTGGGTCGCAGAGTCGGAAAAGGGCGATTGGGCGCCTAATATCAGGCCCCACGCCACCAACCGATCCCACACTATCTACAAGAAAGTCGGGTAATCGTATCTCGTCTGGTTAAACGTAGTCCGGTCAGACAGCTACGCAGGTGATAGTCCTGGAGACCCCGGGGATCACCTGAATATTACTGGTGACCACGTTTGCCACGCCCAACATATCTGACGCTTCAACTAGAGCGATGATGTCGTAAGCGCCGGTGATGATGTCCACCGTTGGCACCTCGGACAGAGCCCGTAGCGCCGTAGCGACTTCCCGTGATTTCCCCACCTGGGTCTCGATCAATATATACGCTCTAGCTGTCATAGGAATTCTCCTAGGGACACCGGGTATTGCGTACGTTGGTTGCCGGTTACCTGTGCTCCCTGTCTGGTCGGGAGCACAGGACCAAAGACTTAGTCTGAGATATAGGCTGTGCTGGTAACTTCCACCAGATTATTGACGTCGCCGAAGTTGACCACAACCGTGGTGCGTGCCGGGTAGTCGCCGGTGAAAAACTCGGCGTAGACCTCATTGAAACCAGCCAAGTCGTCTCGGTTGGAAACATAGCAGGTGTTGGTCAATACATTGTCTATGGACGAGCCTGCGGCCTCAAGGATCAAGGAGATACGCTCCAGCGCGTAGCGAGTCTGCTCTTTGATTCCGTCTCCCACCGAGCCGTTGGTGGGGTGGCGTCCGGTATTCCCCGCTACGAATACCAGGTTTCCAAGCTTGGTGGCCTGGGACAGGGGCGCTGTACCGGCGGCGACTTTATCTGTTTTGACGATCTCTTTCTTGGGCATGATTACCTGCCTTTATTTAATTGTCTTATTGCTGAATCAACACCACCGCAGGGCCAAAAGGCCAGCGCATGAAAAGACTTTCCGGTGGGTAGTAGCCCATTATATCTGCGGCTATGAGAGTGTCAATCAAACACCTGCCATACGCCGTAAAAAACCCTTCCGAAGTACTTATTGCGCGACTTCTAGAAAAGCCATAGAATTAAGCCGAACATTGCGGTGCGTCGCCCTGTTTACCCAAGATAATTTGGGCGCGACCGCAAGGATTAACAACAGGTAAAGCAACCCCCAAAAATTGCTACGTCCACTGCGCCGTACAGGCCCAGTTGGCCCATTCCCCATATCACCAAGATGAAAGGGAGGACTGCCAAAACATGGATGCAAAAGACCTGAGAAATGTGGTCATCCTCGGCCACGCCGGATCCGGCAAGACTTCGCTGGGTGAAGCCGCCTTGTTCCACACCAAAGCCACCACACGCCTGGGCACTATCACCGACGGCAACACCGTTTCAGATTTTGAGCCTGAAGAGATCAAACGGGGTGGCAGTATCCAAACAACCTTGGTTTCGGTCGTTGAGAACGAAACCAAGATCAACTTTCTGGATACCCCGGGTTACGACGACTTCCTGGGAGAGGTGGTGAGCGCCATCAGAGTGGTCGAGGGAGCCGTGATCGTCGTCTCCGCCCCCACTGGTGTGGATGTTGGCACGGAACGCGCCTGGAAAATGTGTGACTCTGCTCAGATTCCCCGCTTGTTTGTAGTCAACAAGATGGACCGCGAAAACGCCAGCTTCGCCAAGAATGTGGCCGATATCCAGGCATCTTTCGGACGGCAATGTATTCCGTTCCAGGTGCCGCTGGGTGAAGCCAACGAATTCAAGGGCGTCATCAGCATAATCGACCCTCCAAGTGATATCCCTGCGGAAGTCGCAGATGAGGTTGAAGCAGCCCGAGAGCGCCTGATTGAGGCCGCCGCTGAGAATGATGATGAACTCGGTGACCGCTACCTGAACGGCCAGGAGATTTCCCCTGAGGAGATCATCGCCGGCGTTAGGACAGCGGTTTTGGCCGGAGACCTGGTCCCGATCTTGGCCGCTTCTTCATCCCCGGAAGCCATCGGGATCGGCGAGTTCCTAGAGACCACCCGCTCTTTCTTACCTTCTCCGGTGGACTGTCAACATACAAAGATGCTAAACGGCAGTGGTCCGGTCGCGTACGAGACGGAACCTGCCAGCCCGTTGGCGGCATTTGTCTTCAAGACGACTGCCGACCCTTTCGTGGGTAAGCTCTCAGTGTTCCGGGTCTACCAGGGAACCATCAAGAGTAACTCTGAGGTTTGGAATAGCAACAGGGAACACCCAGAGCGCATCGGCCAGCTCTACCTACCCAAGGGCAAGAACCAGGAGAACGTGGCTGAGATCACCGCCGGTGACATCGGAGCAATCGGGAAGCTAAGTGAAACTCTAACTGGCGACACCATCTGCGCCAAAGAAAATCCGGTGACCTTCGCCAAGATCAAACAGCCAGTAGGTTTCTTCCGGATGGCTGTCACTCCAGCGTCCAAGGACGACCTGGACAAGATGTCCATGGCCCTGAGCAGGATCGTGGAAGAAGACCCAACCCTGCACTTCAGCCGCGACGCCGGCACCAGTGAATCTTTGATCACCGGCCTGGGCGACGCACAGATCGAGGTCGCCCTGGAGAAGATCAAGCGCAAGTTTGGCGCTGACCTGCGGGTGAAGATGCCCAAGGTGCCGTACCGCGAGACCATCACCAGGGTCGCAAACAGCGAGTACCGCCACAAGAAGCAATCGGGCGGTCACGGCCAGTTCGGCCACGTGCTGATTCGGCTGGAACCCCAGGAACGGGATGAGGGCTTTGCCTTCGCCACAGAGATCACCGGCGGCAAGGTGCCCAAGGAATACATACCATCGGTGGAAAAGGGCGTGACCAAGGCCCTGGATGAGGGTTCGCTGGCGGGCTTCCCGCTCGTTGACCTGAAAGCCGTGCTCTACGACGGCAGCTACCACGACGTCGACTCATCTGGCATGTCCTTTGAGATTGCCAGCATCCAGGCTCTGAAACAGGGGCTGGGTGACGCCGAACCAGTGCTGCTGGAGCCAGTGGTCAGGCTCAGCGTGAACGTGCCGGATTCCTACACGGGCGAGGTAATCAGTGACCTCAACGTGAAGCGAGGCCGGATCCTGGGCATGACTCCGGACGACGGGGTAACCCTTATCGAGGCTGAAGTGCCGTTGGCGGAGGTCCAGCGTTATGCCCAGGACCTGCGATCCGTCAGCCATGGTCGGGGCACCTATTCCCTAGAATTCGACCACTATGACCAGGTTCCACCCAACCTGGAGGTCAAGGTGATTGAAGACGCCAAGAGGGACAAGCTGGAAGAAGCAGCTTAGGCGACTTTACTAGCTCAAACAAAAAGGCCCTCCTTCTGAAGAAGGAGGGCCTTTTAATTCTCTCGGTGAAGCAGATTGGTGATCAGTACCCCCAGGACGGGTTGTACTCGCCAAACACGTCCCGGAAGACGTCCATCATCTCACCCAAAGTGGCGTAGGCCTTGGCAGCTTCCACCAGGTAAGGCATGGTGTTTTCCGAGCCTCTTGCCGCCTGCTCAAGTGCCTTCAGACGTTGGGACACTTCCCGGTTGTCGCGGGTACGGCGAACTTCGTTCAGGCCCTCGATCTGCTTCTTCTCGCCTTCACGGTCAACGCGGAGCAAGGGAATCTCGGTGCCTTCTTCGGTCCGGTATTCGTTCACTCCTACGGTGATGCGCTCGCGGCGGTCTTCCTCCAGTTGGTACACGTAAGAGGCGTCGGCGATCTCCCGCTGTAGGAATCCAGTCTCCAGGGCCGGAATCACCCCGCCCATATCATCGATACGCCGGAAATACTCGTGGCTGGCAGCCTCCATGGTATCGGTCATGGTCTCCAGGAAGTAGCTGCCGCCCAGCGGGTCGACGGTATCGGTGATACCGGTCTCGTGGGCGATTATCTGCTGGGTGCGCAGGGCCTGCAGGGCTGCTTCTTCCGAAGGCAGGGCCCACGCCTCGTCCTTCCCGTTGGTGTGGAGCGATTGGCAGCCGCCCAAGACTGCGGCCATGGCCTGGAACGACACCCGGACAACGTTGTTCTCGGGTTGCTGTGCAGTAAGGGTTTGGCCCGATGTTTGGGCGTGGAACCGCAGCTGGTGGGATCTGGGATCTTTGGCCCCAAAGGTGTCCTTCATCTCGCGAGCCCAGATCCGGCGCGCAGCCCGGAACTTGCCAACTTCCTCAAAGAAGTTGTTGTGCGAGTTGAAGAAGAAGCTGAGCCTGGGCGCGAACTCGTCTATCTTGAGGCCACGGTCCAGGGTCTGCTTCACGTACTCAAAGCCGTCGGCCAGGGTGAAAGCCAACTCCTGGATGGCGTTGGAACCGGCCTCACGGATGTGGTAGCCACTGATGCTGATGGGGTTCCAACGGGGTACGTGTTTCGTTCCGAACTCTACGGTGTCCACCACCAGCCTGACGGAAGGGTCGGGCGGGAAGATGTATTCGTTCTGGGCGATGTATTCCTTGAGGATGTCGTTCTGGATGGTGCCGCCCAGGCGGTCCAGGGAAGCTCCCTGTTTCTCGGCGAGGGCAATGTACATGGCCCAGATGATGGCCGCCGGACTGTTGATGGTCATGGAGGTGGTGATCTCATCCAGTTTGATGCCCTGGAAGAGGGTCTCCATATCTGCCAGTGAGGAAACTGCCACACCGCAGGTGCCGAACTCTCCGGCCCCGCGGGGATCATCAGTGTCGTAGCCGTAAAGGGTCGGCATGTCGAAGGCGACGCTCAGTCCGGTCTGCCCCTGTTCCAACAGGAACTTGAAGCGCGCGTTGGTCTCCTCGGGTCGCCCGAATCCGGCGAACATGCGCATGGTCCATAGCCGACCACGATATCCAGAAGCATGCACGCCCCGGAGATAGGGGAACTCACCCGGCATTCCCTGGTCGGCCAGGTAGCCGCTTGATGCGATATTCTCAGGCGTATAGACCTGGTCCACAGTCACTTGAGAAGGAGTCTTGAACTCGGGTTTACGTTGGACAGAAGGGTCCTGCCTGTCTCGCCAACGGGCACTGGCTTCCCGTAACTTGTCCATATCCTGAGGGGAATCCAAGGGCTACCTCCGGTTTGATCGCCTGATGAAAATGATTACAGGGGGATTAAGAATCTGTGAGTCTGACGAAGCGACGCTTGCCAACTCTGAGCAGGTCACCGGCATGTAACAACTGTCCGGCGTCACTGCCGGTTACCGGCTGGGAATCGCCATCCTGAGAGATACGCTCCACTGCGCCCTGGGACAGCAGTCTCTTGACCTGGGCTTTGCTTGGCGCCAAACCCGCTGCCAGAATCAAATCGTCCACCCTAACCTCGTTTTCGCCGCCTACACCCTGGCTGCGCAGTTCTGTCAGTGACATCTCTGGAATATCTGACGGCATGTCGCGGCCCTGCACCACCCTTTCAAAGTGGGCCTGGGCTGCATTGGCGGCCTCACGGTCGTGGAACTGGTTGGTCACATCCCAGGCCAGACGCTTCTTCGGCTCCATGGGGTTGAGGGTGTTGTTCTCCAGTTCCTCGGTAATGGCCGCCAATTCCGTCATTGGAACGTCGGTCAGATACTCAAAGTAGGACATTATCTGGTCGTCGGACACAGACATCAGCTTGCCGTACATGTCCACCGGATCTTCGTCGACGGCCACGTAATTATCGAGGCTCTTGCTCATCTTCATCACGCCGTCGGTGCCCACCAAGATCGGCATCATGAAACATTGCTGCGGGGTCTGGCCCATCATTCCCTGGAGTTCCCGTCCCACCAGCAGGTTGAACATCTGGTCGGTGCCTCCAAACTCCACATCGGATTCGATTGCCACCGAGTCGTAGGCCTGCAGCAACGGGTAGAGCAGCTCCGTGATGGCAATGGGCTTCTGTTCGGCAAAACGCTGGGCGAAGTCGGCCCGTTGCAGGAACTGGGCCACGGTGAACCGGCCCGTCAGTTCGATGACCTTGGCCAGATCGAATTTCCCGAACCACTCACTCTGATAGATGACCTGGGCGCGGGACTCGTCCACCACCTTGAAGAACTGACGAAGGTAGGACTGGGCGTTCTCAAGCACCTGTTCGTGGGAGAGCATGGTACGGGTGGCCGACTGGCCACTGGGATCACCTATCTGGGCCGTCCAGTCGCCGACGATCAGAATCACCTGATGCCCCAGGTCTTGGAGTTGACGTAGCTTGCGGAGGCCGACCACGTGACCAAGGTGAATGTCAGGACGGCTGGGGTCGAAGCCCATCTTCAGGCGGAGTTTCTTGCCGCTCTGCAGCAACCGGACAAATTCCTCGCGGGAGATTATCTCGCTGACGCCGCGAGTGGTCACTGTTTCCAGTTCTGAGGGGGTGATCTTGCCGGGGCTGGTCATGCTAGGCGCTCCGGATTATCTAAATCTAGCGCCTCGGCGGCTAACACGATACGACAGTCATCAACATCCTGGTTGATCTGCTTGATCAGGGCGTCCAGACCGTCGAATTTTTCCTGGTCTCTGACCTTCTTGATGAACTCAACGCCAAGGGTTTTGCCGTAGAGGTCGCCACTGAAATCCATCACGAATACCTCCACCAGACGTTGGGTCAGGTCAAATGTGGGGCGGACCCCGATGCTGGTGGCGGCCTGATGCCGTTTGCCATCGATCATGGCCCAGGAGGCGTAGATTCCGTCACCTGCCAGGAGCATCTCCGGGTCCACTTCAACGTTGGCGGTGGGGAATCCCAGGGTACGGCCACGCTGGTCACCCACAACCACCTCTCCCGAGAGATAGTAGTTTCTGCCCAGCAGTTCCGGACAAACTTCCAGGTTACCTTTTGAGACCGCCTCACGGATACGTCGGCTCTTCACTGGCTGACCTTCAATCTCAAAGGTCTCGACCGTCTGCGCCCAGAAGCCCAGTTCTTCACCCTGTTGCTTCATGAATGCCAGGTCGCCCTGCTGGTCCTTGCCGATGGCTGAATCGGGGCCCATCACCAGGCCTTTCATCTTGAGAGAGTCGGCCAGGAGTTTGGCGAATTCCTCGGCGCTAACGCTGGCAAGCTCAGGTGTGAATTCTAGGCAGACCACAACCTCGATACCCTGCTGTTTGATGAGGTCCACCCGCTGATCAAGCGTGGTAAGGTAATTGGGTTCGGTCCCGGGCCTGATGACGGTTATGGGCCGATTGGAGAAGGTAACTACCGTGGGAACGTACTGGTCGCCAGCCAGTTCAACCACCTGACGCAGTAGATG
>MDTC01164152.1_pt1 | contig 10494 bp, 9 predicted proteins | sample 811181 | NCBI WGS metagenome assembly MDTC01 (sample SAMN05326644, study PRJNA326480) | marine metagenome | isolation source: seawater | place: Pacific Ocean: North | collected 2011 | reverse complement strand
GAAGACGATCTGGACCTGACGACGTTGAATGATGAAGAACTCGTGCAACAAATGCATGACGATTTGTATGATGGACTAGCCGAAGAAATCGACGTCGCGGTAAAAATTCTGCTGGACCGCAGTTGGCAGCCCTATGATGTTCTAACCAAAGCTTTAGTCAAAGGCATGAGTATTGTCGGCGTCGATTTTCGCGACGGCGTCCTGTTTGTTCCGGAAGTCCTGATGGCGGCCAATTCCATGAAGGCCGGCATGTCTATCCTGAAACCGCTTTTAGTTGAAACGGGCGCACCCAAGATGGGCAAGATGCTGATCGGCACTGTCAAAGGAGATATTCACGATATCGGCAAAAATCTGGTTTCCATGATGATGGAAGGTGCCGGTTTCGAAGTCATCGACATCGGTATCAACATCCCGGTCGAAAAATACCTGGAAGCCATTGAAGAGCATCAACCCGATATCCTGGGTATGTCCGCCCTGCTGACCACCACCATGCCCTACATGAAAGTGGTGATCGATGCGTTGAGCGAAAAAGGCATTCGCAGCGATATCGACGTTCTGGTCGGTGGCGCGCCGCTGAACGAGGCTTTCGCCGAAAGCATCGGGGCTGACGCCTATTGTCGCGACGCCTCCATGACGGTAGAAGCGGCGAAGGAAATAATGTCCCGCCGCCAGGGTTCCGTCGCCGCTGTTATGGCCGGGACTAACTAGGGTCAAGGGCATATCACAAACCGTGACCGCATCCCCCTCAACGTTGTTAATCGCTTGCGGTGCGCTGGCCCGCGAGATTACGATTCTGAAGGACTCTCACGGCTGGGATCATCTGAACGTCCAGTGTCTGCCCGCCAATTTGCATAATCGCCCGCAATTGATCCCGGAACAAGTACGGGAGAAAATCCTTGAAGGCCGAGAGAAGTTCGAACGCATTATGGTTCTTTACGGCGATTGCGGCACAGGAGGCCTGTTGGATCGAGTCCTTGAAGAAGAAGGAGTCGAGCGTATCGAGGGCCCGCACTGCTACGAATTTTATGCCGGCGCGGAGGAATTTCGGGCTATCGTCGATACCGAGCCATGCTCGTTTTATCTGACCGACTTTTTAGTGCGTCATTTTGACACCCTCATTATCAAGGGCCTGGGGATAGACCGCTTCCCGCAGTTGATGGACGACTACTTCGGCAATTACGTTCGACTGGTCTATCTGGCCCAGTTCGAAGACGCTGAATTAAAGGCGAAGGCCGAAGCCGCCGCTGAACGCCTGGGACTCGAATTTGACTATCGCTTCACGGGATATGGTGGGCTTCAGAGCTTCATTTCCCCCATGCTACCAGAAATAGAAAAAACGGCAGAATCAATGACCGCCCCTAAAATTTACCAACCCGCTGGCACCAGTCACATCGGACGCAGCCGTCGCAGATACACTGTGCGCCAGTGGTCGGTGCGTCATGCACGGGCGTTGGAGTGGTTTTACGACCTTTTCGCCGACATGTTGTTAAACCTTCACCCCTTATGGAACCTGATCGGCTATGCCCGGGTCGAAGCCCCGTTGGTGGTTCTGGAACGCACCACCAAGGGATTCCTGTTCGACTGCCAGATGTGCGGTCAGTGTGTGCTTGGCTCTACCGGCATGGCCTGCCCGATGAATTGCCCGAAACTGCTGCGAAACGGCCCCTGTGGCGGCGTGCGCGCCAACGGTAATTGCGAGGTGGAAGCCGACATGCCCTGCGTCTGGACCGAAGCCTGGAAAGGCGCGCAGGAAATGAAAGAAGGCGGCAATATCGAAGATGTGCAATTGCCCCACGACCAGAGCCTGAGAGGCACTTCGTCCTGGTTGCGCGCCACCGCCAAACGAGCTGCTGAACGAGCCGCGGGGAAAGAACAATGATCGACCACGATCCCAACGACCCCGGCATACCGCTGTCGTTCCTGCCCGGCCATTCGTCCCGCGGTCGTCTGGAACGAACCCTCCGCCGGGGTGATTTCGCCATCACGGCTGAATTGAACCCTCCGGACTCGGCCGATCCTAACGAGGTATACGAACGCGCCGACGTCTTCGAAGGCTGGGTCGATGGCATCAATGCCACCGATGGGTCAGGAGCCAACTGCCATATGTCATCGGTCGCCATTTGCGCCTTGCTGACCCGCATCGGTCACGCGCCGGTTATGCAGATATCGTGTCGGGATCAAAACCGCATCGCCATTCAGGGCAATGTGCTGGGCGCGGCGGCCATGGGCGTCAACAACATACTGTGCTTGACCGGCGACGGTGTGCAGGCTGGTGATCAACCCGGTGCCAAGCCCGTTTTCGACCTGGATAGCCTGTCCCTGCTTTCCACCATCAAACAAATGCGCGATGAAAGCCGCTTCCTGTCGGGCCGTAAAATTATCGAACCGCCACAGGTGTTTCTGGGTGCCGCCGCCAACCCCTTCGCCCCGCCACACGACTTTCGCGCCAAACGACTGGAAAAGAAAATCAAGGCCGGGGCGCAGTTTATTCAGACCCAGTACTGTTTCGATGTACCCGTGCTGGAAAACTACATGACCCAGGTGCGGGATATGGGGCTGGATAAAGACTGCTTTATCCTTGTCGGGGTTGGCCCGCTGGCCTCAGCCAGGGCGGCCCGTTGGATTCGCGCCAATGTTCCCGGCATCCATATTCCTGATTCGGTTATCGCGCGCCTCGAAGGAGCCGAAGATCAAAAGCGCGAGGGCAAAAACCTGTGCATCGAGATCATCCAGCAGGTTCGTGAAATGAAAGGCGTATCGGGTATTCACGTCATGGCCTACAGGCAGGAAGAACTCGTCTCGGACATTGTTCATCAATCCGGTGTGCTGAAGGGGCGCAAACCCTGGCGCAAGGAGATCAACCCCGGAGACTACGCCGCGGCAGAGGCCATGGACGCCCTGATGCACGAGGTCGATTAGGGACGGTCGATGTCGCAATCGAGAAAGTCCAAAAACTGTTCACCCCATAAAACAGGATTAGTCCATATTTTCATTTAGTGAGACTCTGCCATGACCGACACAATCATCAGTTCCGCCACCAGGGAAGTTGTCATCGGCTTTGATCGGCCTTTTGTCATTATCGGCGAGCGCATTAACCCGACGGGTCGCAAACTGCTTGCCGCTGAGATGGCCGAAGGGGATTATTCAAGAGTTCAGTCCGACGCACTGGCCCAAATCGAGGCCGGCTCCCACATGCTGGATGTCAATGCTGGCATCCCCATGGCGGACGAACCTGCTATTTTGGCCGAGGTTGTGCAGTTGGTTCAATCGCTGACGGACGCACCCCTGTCTATCGACTCCTCCATTGTCGAAGCATTGGAATCCGGTCTTTCCGTCTATAAGGGCAAAGCCCTGGTTAATTCCGTCACCGGCGAAGAAGAGCGCCTTGAGGCAGTTTTGCCGTTGGTCAAGAAATACGGAGCCGCCGTCGTCGCCATTTCAAATGACGAGACCGGCATTTCCGAGGACCCGGACGTGCGTTTCGAAGTCGCCAGGAAAATCGTCGAACACGCCGCAGATTACGGCATCCCTGCGTCCGACGTTGTCGTCGATCCCCTGATTATGCCTGTTGGAGCTTTAAACGCCGCCGGTGCCGCCGCCTTCAAACTGCTGCACCGTCTGCAAAGCGAACTCAAGGTCAACACCACCGGGGGCGCATCGAACGTCAGTTTTGGCCTGCCCAACCGTAACGGCCTGAACGGCGCGTTTATTTCCATGGCGATTGCTTCTGGCCTGACATCGGCAATCACCAACCCGTTACATGCCGAAGTCACGACGGCGATCATGGGCGCAGACGTAATGATGGGGCATGATCCCAACTGCACCCGCTGGATTGAGAAATTCAGGGAACCCGCTGCTGAAGGTGCGGGTGGCGGGCGTGAAGGCCGTCGCCGCCGCAGACGCGGGTGAGCACTTGGCAGACGACTATCTCATAGTCTTCACACCATCCGGCAAACGGGGGCGTTTCGCTTCCGACACCCTAATTCTTGATGCGGCCCGAACCCTGGGCGTCGATATTGATTCAGTTTGTGGCGGTCGTGGCTTATGCGGACGTTGCCAGATCAATATCGGCGAGGGCGACTTCGCCAGGCACGGCATCACCTCGAACCCGAAAAACCTGAGCCTCCTTACGGCGGAAGAAGCCGAATACAACAAAGCCAGGGGACTGCCAAAGGCTCGCCGACTCGGCTGTCAGGCGCGCGTTGGGGGCGATGTGGTCATCGACGTGCCGCCGGAAAGCCAGGTCCACAGACAGGTCGTACGCAAAGAAGCCAAAGTGCGCGACATCACCATCGACGGGAACATCCACCTGCATTACGTCGAAACCGCAAGCCCGGATATGGATGGCCTTGTCGACACCCTGGTATCGCAATGGGACTTGCAGGGAATTGAAATCGAAAGCTCTACGGCCTCTTCCATTGCGGCGATGCTAAAGTCCGGTGAAAACGCCCTGACCACCGCGATAGAAAATGGAAACAGGATCATCGCCGCATGGCCCGGTTATCAAGGCTCAATATTCGGCATTGCCTACGATGTCGGCTCCACGACGATTGCCGCCCACCTTTGCAATCTGGCGACGGGTGAGGTTTTGGCGTCATCCGGGCTGATGAACCCGCAAATCCGCTTTGGCGAAGACCTGATGAGCCGGGTTTCCTACGTCATGATGAACCCGGGCGGTGCCAAGGAATTGACTGACTCCGTGCGTATCGCATTGAACCGATTGGCGCGAAATGTCACCAAAAAGGCCGATATTGAAACGGATAAAATTCTTGCTGTTACCCTGGTTGGCAACCCGGTCATGCATCACCTGGTGCTGGGTATTGATCCCACGCCGCTTGGTGTTTCACCCTTTAAACTGGGTGTCGAGGGAGCCCTGAATATATCGGCGAGCGAGATCGGCCTTGATCTTAATTCCGAAACCAGTGTCTATATCCCTCCTTGCATTGCCGGGCACGTAGGCGCCGACACAGCGGGGGTGATCCTTTCGGAAGCGCCTTATCAATCGAGCGAAATGACCTTGATTGTCGATGTCGGCACCAATGCGGAAATTGTCCTGGGTAACAAGGACAAGCTATTGGCCTGTTCCAGCCCGACGGGACCTGCCTTCGAAGGCGCTCAAATATCGTCCGGACAGCGCGCCGCCCCGGGAGCCATTGAACGGGTGAGAATTAATCCAGAGACCCTGGAGGCGCGGTTCAGGGTCATTGGCAGCGAGAGTTGGTCCGATGAGCCCGGGTTCGAAGAATCAATTGCCAACATTGGCATAAGTGGCATCTGCGGGTCCGGCATCATTGAAGCCATCGCCGAAATGTTCCTGAGCGGCATTTTGTCGGCTGATGGCGTTATCGACGGTGAAATGGGGAAAAAGTCAAAGCGCATCCTCGCCGATGGGCGAACTTTTTCTTATCTGCTGCATGATGGGGAACCGCGCATCCTTGTCAGCCAGAACGATGTGCGCGCCATTCAGTTGGCCAAGGGCGCTCTTTATGCCGGTGCCCGCCTGCTGATGGATCGCCTGGGCATAAATAGTATTGATCAAATTCGCCTGGCGGGCGCTTTCGGCAGTCATATTGATGTAAAATACGCCATGGTGCTGGGCCTGATTCCCGACTGCGACCTGGACAAGGTTACCCCGGTCGGCAACGCAGCGGGAACAGGGGCCCGGATTGCACTTTTGAACCTTCCTTCCAGGAAGGAAATTGAACAGGTTGTCGCTGGCGTGGAAAAAGTAGAAACTGCCACCGAACCCGCCTTTCAACAGCATTTTATCGACGCCATGGCTTTTCCCCACAAAACAGCAGCCTATCCAAATCTTGAAAAGGTTGTCGTCCTGCCTGCAAAGACCAGCGAATCAAATACCCCGCGTCGTCGCAGGCGTAGGTAATACCCATGACTGCATCCGACTTAAATAGCGGTTCCATGAACCGCGATGTCTGGCGTCTGGCCGCCCCGATTATATTGTCCAATGTCTCGGTACCATTACTTGGGGCCGTCGATACCGCCGTCGTTGGGCATTTGCCAGGCCCGCAGAATATTGGCGCAGTCGCCATCGGCGCATTGATCTTTTCCTTTATTTATTGGGGCTTTGGCTTCCTGCGCATGGGAACAACCGGTTTTTGCGCTCAGGCTCTTGGTGCCAGGGACAACGATGAAGTCCGCTCCGTTCTGGCGAGGGCGATCCTGGTCGCCATCGCCATTGGCCTCGCTGTCGTTGTCGTACAGTGGCCGATCAGGGCATTTGCTTTTGGTTTGATTGAGGCCAGCCAACAGGTTGAAATACTTGCCGGAGACTATTATCGAATCCGGATATGGGGTGCGCCAGCGGTGCTCATCAACTACGCCATGGTCGGCTGGTTTATCGGCATTCGAAACACCCGCGCCGCCCTGATCATGCAACTGGTCATGAACGGGCTGAACATTATTCTGGATATCTGGTTCGTAATGGGACTGGAACTGGGCGTTGCCGGTGTTGCCTGGGCTTCGCTGATTTCGGAAACAGCCGCTATTGGCGTCGGCCTTATGCTGACCCGAAAGAACCTGGTTGCCATCGGCGGTCACTGGATAAAGGAACGCATTTTCAATGGCGAGAGACTTGCGCGAATGATAGCCGTCAACCGTGATATATTTGTGCGCACCATGTGCCTGCAAGCCGCCTTTGCCCTGTTTACCGCCCAAGGGGCCAAGATGGGCGACGCAATTCTTGCCGCCAATGCCATATTACTGAACTTCCAAAGTATCATGGCCTACGCCCTGGACGGTTTCGCTCATGCGGTGGAAGCGCTGGCCGGCGGGTTTCTAGGCGCAAAAAACAGGCTGGGGTTCCGCCAATCGGTCAAGATATCAAGCCTGTGGGCTATTGTTTTTGCCATTTTTTTCTCGCTGATATACGCCCTGTTCGGTGGCCTGCTTGTCGATATGATGACTGATATTGATGATATTCGTGCTCTCGCCCGTGAATTTATGCCGTGGATGATTCTCACTCCCCTGTTATCGGTATGGAGTTTTCAACTGGATGGAATATTCATTGGCGCGACCCGCACAGCGGATATGCGTAACGCCATGGTGTTTTCGCTGATTATTTTCGTAGGGGCGTTGGTTTTACTGGTTCCGGGGTTTGGCAATCATGGATTATGGGCGGCATTCACCATACTGATGATCGCGCGCGCGATTACCCTGGGCCTTTATTACCCAGCCCTTGAAAGAAGTGTAGAGCCCTAAACGACGACCCTGCGTTCTTCACTCGGGGTGCGCTCAAAGTATTCCCGGTAGCACTTTGAAAAATGTGACGCCGATACAAAACCGCAGGCCAGCGCCACATCCAGAATTGGCATCGATGTTTGCAGCAACAGGAAACGCGCCCGGCTAAGGCGAAGTTCCAGATAATAGCGGGTCGGGGCGTGGTCCAGGTATTTCCTGAACAGCCTTTCAAGCTGGCGGGTCGACAAATGAACGCTTTTCGCCAGTTCGGCGCAACTGACGGGTTCCTCCAGGGTTTCTTCCATATGGCTGATAACAGCCAGAAGCTTGGGGTGAGAGACACCCAGGCGGGTTCGCAGGGCCATTCGTTGACGTTCATGGCCATCGCGAATGCGATGGTGAATCATCATGTCGGAAACCAGCGAGGCCGTATCATGACCACATTGCCGGGCGATGATATGCAGCATCATGTCCAGGGCCGACGTACCACCAGCACAGGTGAAGCGATTGCGGTCGATCTCGAACAGATCGTCGCTGACTTCGATATCGGGGAATTCTTCGGCGAAGCCGTCCATGTTTTCCCAGTGAATGGTGCAGGTATAACCATCAAGAAGCCCGGCCTGGGCCAGAATTCGGCTGCCGGTGCAAACGGCGCCAAGGGAAGCCCCATGGGAAGAAAGACGACGCAACTTTGCGATAAGCTTGGGATCAGCCTGTTCATGAATGGCGACGCCGCCGCAAACGATCACACTGGGCAAGACCTCGACATCAGAAAAAGAGCCATCGACCTCAATCTTGAGTCCGTTGCTGGCTTTTACCGGCTCGCCGTCGCGTGAATAGCAACTCCAGCCATACAGGTCGCTGTTGGCGACGCGATTGGTGAGCCGCAGAGGCTCGATCGCAGATGAAAAAGCGATGAAGGAAAAATCCGGCACCAGAAAAAAGCCGATTTTCTGCATTGGTCCGTCGAGAGTCGATCCGTCCATATTTTTCCCTGATACTCCGCCGAAAACCATCAAGAAAAGGTGGGACTGTTTCCACCTGCCCATATCTCCCTTAAACCTGAAAAATAGATGTGTCTAGATGAAAATGTCGGATTTGGAACAGTTGATTATCGTTGCGTCGAGTCTTAGACGATGTCGCCATCCAGTTCGTAACGCCTTTGCGGATCTTCTATTTCAATCACCCACAAATCCGGGTCCCGATCTATCTGGCGTTGAATATATGACTCGGCGTCCGTTTCAGGAATCATTTCTCCACCACCGCCATACATCCAGCCAGGGTTGCCATCCAGATCACGCACCTGAGACAACACGCTGCTTCCTTGCACGCCGTAATAAAGCTTAAGCAAAATCGCACCGGAATCCGGATCACCCTTGTGACGGACCATGATAGGGATGGACTTTTGGTCACAAACACGGATTTGCGCTTGAATCCAGATTCCTGCCTTAATTTTTAACGATGTCCAGGACATTTCCTGAAATTCCGCATGAGTTATGAAAGCACGGAATCTAGCAGCATTTTTCCTTCCCGGCCAATCACCTGAATCGATTCATATTTTGAGGTTCCCTGGCGCAAAAAATGCGCGCCCATCATCGTCAAAATGATGATCTAAAACTCAATGAAATTATTGATGAAATCGCGAAACTGACGCGTCAAGCCTGGGTAATCTCGGGTGAAATTGGTTTCAGGTGCAGGCCGTTTGGGCCTTTTCTTGTGTCTGAAAAGACGGCTAATTTGGGTCAAATAAAAAAGTCTCCTTGCGGCATGCCACCGTCGCCCCTATATTCCGCGCCAAAATTATCTGTGCAGTAAATAGATTTGGGAAATGCAATGGGGAAAGCGAAAGCAATGAACGTTACTCTGGCCCCCAATTACCGGCCTTCCCAAAAGGAAGACTTCATGAATCCGGTAATGGCGGAATATTTTAGTCAAAAGCTTCTGGCGTGGCGGGGCGAGCTTCTGACCGAATCCAACGAAACCATTCAACACCTTCAGGAAGGTGGCACTCAGGAGCCGGATATTTCGGATCGTGCCTCTATCGAGGCGGATCGGGCCCTGGAGCTCAGAACCCGTGACCGAGCCCGCAAGCTGATCTCCAAGATTGATGAAGCTCTCGAGCGTATTGAGCGGGGGGCCTACGGTTATTGTGAAGAAACCAGTGAACCGATCAGCCTGTCCCGACTTGAAGCCCGTCCTATTGCGATGCTGAGTGTTGAGGCGCAGGAACGTCATGAACGCATGGAAAAGACTCATCGCGACGACTAATTAGAGCCTCCTCAAAAACTGTAATCCATTGAATATAAATGATGAATCAACGTTTATACCAGATGGCAGGGATGAGAATAAGCGCAGTTTTTAAAAGTCTCAATTTCATCAGTCCCTCAATTCGCACCAGATCGGCGTGTGGTCCGACGGCTTTTCCCAGCCGCGTGGGGCGCGGTTGATATCGCAGGCTTGCAGGCGGTCGGCGGCTTGTGGACTAAGTAACAGGTGATCGATCCTGACCCCGTGATCCTTTTGCCAGCCGCCGCCCTGATACCCCCACCAGGTGAAGCGCCCGGTTTCCGACGTTGTTGCCCGGTAGGCGTCGGTCAGCCCCAGGTTGACAATTTTGCGCAATGCGGCGCGGGATTGTGGCTGGAACAGGGCGTCGTCCTTGAAGGCGGCGGGGCTGTAAACATCGCCTTCTTCCGGAATGACGTTGTAATCGCCACCAAGAACAAAGGCGTCTTCGCCTTTCAGCAACCCTTGAACATGGGTATACAGGCGTTCCATCCAGGCCAGTTTGTAGTCGAACTTTTCGCCCGGTATCGGGTTGCCGTTGGGAAGGTAGGTGCAGGCGACGCGCACGTTGCCGCTAAACGCCTCGATATAGCGGGCCTGCTCATCCGCCTCGTCGCCGGGCAGGGCGCGCAGTTCTACATCGATAGGCGATTTTGAAAGAATAGCGACGCCGTTGTAGGCCTTCTGACCGACGACAGCGACGTTGTAGCCCAGCGATTCGATCTCCAGGCTTGGAAAAGCCTCGTCAACGCACTTCAGCTCCTGCAACAACGCAATATCCGGCGAGGTCTCTTTCAGCCAGCGCAGAACATGCTCAAGGCGGGCTTTGACGGAATTGACGTTCCAGCTAGCGATATGGGTCATATATATCGTCCAAAAAAAGAGCCCACTGAAGGGCGGGCCTTCTTTCTAACATATTCCTGTAATTTGATCATGATTGGATCGATTCATATTTAGAGGCCTCTGCATAAGCCCTGATATGGCGCAGGATTTTAACAGAACCCGAATTAG
>MDTC01128323.1_pt1 | contig 10494 bp, 8 predicted proteins | sample 811181 | NCBI WGS metagenome assembly MDTC01 (sample SAMN05326644, study PRJNA326480) | marine metagenome | isolation source: seawater | place: Pacific Ocean: North | collected 2011 | reverse complement strand
TCCGGTTTTTGTATGTTCCCACCTAGAAAAATTATCGATTCTTTTAACAATGACATAATTTTTTAACAAATTCTTAATTTTGTCATTTTCCAGATTTGGTCTACCTTCGATACATATCCTTGTTGAGCACAATATAAAGTCATAATCCATGTTTAAAGTCTCTGATATAAAATCTGGATTAAAATAATTTATTTTTACAAGAGGGTACAATCTCTCTTTAGTAGTATTTCTAATTAAGGCAGGAACATGAATAAGTTTTAAACCCTTTATACTTTCTTCATAGAAATAAATTAGATGATAATCTAAAGCTAAAACTTTGCTGTTTTTTCCTATATTTAAATTAGAAATTTCTTTTATTTTATGGTTTTTTGCATAATCAAAATCATGTTTAATCAATTCGAAGTTTGTTGAAACTGAACTTATAAATGAATTTAAAATTATGATCATTAAAAGAAAATATATAAAATTTAAAAATTTTTTTTGGATAAAATTTCTAGAAAGAATAAAAATTATAAGAAATGGAACAATTAATATAAGGTGATGGCTAAACCCTTGACCTGTAGCAATGGTTGAGAATATTATTCCAAATAAAAAAATATAAAAAGAATTTTTATTATTACATAAAATATTTTTACCTTTGAAACATAGAATCAAACAGATAAAAAAAGGTGCAAAATACAAAGGGTTAAAAATAATAAGTTTTGAAATAGTTTTAGAATAATTCATAAAACCATCAATCAAAGTATTTTCAGAAGAATATACTAAAGGAACTTTGAATGTACCGATAAAAAATAAATCTAATAATCCTTTATCATAATAGAGTAATATGAAAAATATTAGTGGAATTAATCCCGAAAAACAAAACAAAAATAACTCATATATCTTTTCTTTGGGACCATTTTTTTTAAATATTAAGTAAATTATTACGAAAATAACTAAATATCCTAAATTGAGCCTGATTAATGTTGAGATTGATATGAAAAGACCAGAAAGGATCAAATTAATTTTAGACTTTTTATGATCAAGAAAAAAAATAAAACTTAATAAGAAAAAAGGCAGAGAAACTATTTCAGAAGATGTCTCAAGCCAAAAATAATAATTCATTAAAGATATAAAAGCTAAAGACCCTAAGGCAGCAATTTTTGATGTAACAAACCTTATCAGGATTTCATAAATTAATATTGAGGAAACAAAAATACAAAAAGCTCCATAAATTCGAACTGACTCTAAGCTTTCATTAAGAAAAAGAGGAATTGAATATATATAGTAAAGCAAAGGGGGTTTCATTTCATATAAAGTTTCATAGGGTAGATAGCCCGAGAGAATCTCCCGGCCAGCTAATATATATGTGGCTTCGTCCCAAGAAATAACTTCTATTAATAGACTAGAATAAATTCTTGTAAAAACTATAAATATAAAAAAGGTTGAAAACCAGAAAAATCTTTGATCAAAAATGCTTTTCATGAATTAAAAATTTATCCTATTCTTTTCAACAACAATAGGAGAGTTAGAATCTTTTTCGATCTTATGATTTAAATATTGCGAAATGAAACCGATTGAAATAAGTTGAACTGATGAAAGAAAGAATAATCCAATAACTAAGGGAGCAACTCCTAGCTGAAAGGTATCCCAGTAAATTATTTTTAAAATTAGATATATTATAGAAGCAAGCATTGAAAGTATACCAATGCCAAACCCGAATCCGACCGCAAATTTTAGTGGGAGCTGTGAAGAGGTCATGATTCCTAAGAGGCCGATATCAATCAAAGTAAATAAGTTGTTCTTTGATGATCCCTTATATCTCTGATCAGGCTTATAGTTTAAAATTTTCCTTGTAAAACTGGTGTCTAAAACAATTGATCTGAAATATGGATTCTTATCATCAAGCTTTATTAGATATTCTCTAACTTTTTTATGATATATACCAAAACCATGAAAATTCTTAATATGACTACCACTTGTAGTAAGAGACATAAATTTATAGTAGATTTTTTTCAGAAAATTAAAACCTTCCTTTTCAACAATTGGTACTGCCAAAACCATGTCCGTTTTAGAAAATTTGATCTCATTATATAGATCATCTATTAATTTAATCGGATCTTGTAAATCAGTAACAATTGGCACAATATAATCACCAGATGATTGGATAAATGCATAATATGGTGATTTATCCTGGCCATAATCTTTAATATTTTCTATTAACTTAACTCTAGAGTCATTTAAACAAAGTTTTTTTATTTTTTCGACTGTTAAATCTGTCGATGCATTGTCTATTAAAATCAATTCGAGTTCATGGTCTTTTAATTTATTTTCAAATAAAAGCTTAATCTGACTATAAAGTTCATCAATATTGCTTTCCTCGTTCTTGCATGAACCTATTATTGAAATCATTGACATGGGTATATTTTATATTTAATAAATCAAATAACAATTAAACTATTGAATATATTAAATAAAATATAATAATTCTAATAATGAAAACTATATTAGTAACTGGTGGAACTGGGTTTGTAGGTTCATCATTTGTGAACAATTTAAAAAATAATAAGAACTATAAAGTTTATAGTCCTAGTTCAAAAATACTTAACCTTGAAGATCTTAAAAGTGTGGAAAGATTTTTTATCAGAAACAAAATAGATTATGTAATACATACTGCGAATCATCATGTTCACCCTAGAGACAAGAAAAGTAAGGATCCAAATATACAATTAAAAAATAATGTAACAATGTACTTCAATTTGTACATGCAATCTAATTATTATAAAAGGCTTATTAACTTTGGTTCAGGAGGTGAATTACCTAGAGAACTATGGAATACAAATATTAAAGAAAATGATATTGGAAAAGTTGTACCAAAAGATCAATATGGCTTGTCAAAATTAATAATTTCTAGTTTTATTAAAAATTTAAAAGATCAAAAGTTTATAAATTTAAGATTATTTGGTGTTTTTGGTGAATTTGATGATTGGAGATACAGATTTATTCCAAACCTTTGCGCTAAAGCCATCTTAAATAAAAATCTTAAAATGAACAATAATGGGATATTTGATTTCATTTATATAAAAGATGTAATTAAGACAACATTAAAAATATTAGATAAAAAACTTAAGTTTTATGATTACAACTTATCAACAGGTAGAAAGCTAGAGTTGATTAATATCGCAAACAAAATTCAAAAGCTAAATGAAGATAAAGAACTCAAGATTCAAGTCCCTAGTAAAAAAATTGCTGTAACCTATGTTGGGAACAATATGAGGTTAAAAAGAGAAAATTTGCTAGCTGATTTAACCCCTATTGATGAATCTATTTTAAATGTGTATGAACATTTAAAAAAAAATAAAAAGAATATTGTGAGCAATGATCTTTAAAGGTTAAATATTATCTCTTAAATATAAAACCAATATTTCCTAGCTTAAGATTAATATTAAACAAGTCAGGAAACTTAATTTTAATATTGAATACAGCAAGTAGTAATTGAGATAGTAGATATCCAAGCTTAAACGAATTTACAGTCTTGTATATTTCAATTTGTGTTAAATCTTTCTTATTTAAGATTTTCTCTATAGTCCCAGGGTTAAATAAATGAGGGTGCTGTAAACAATAAGCGGGCCATCTATTTCTTAATAATCTTGCCAGAATAGAAGATTCATCATGAACAACTCCAAATATTAATCCATCTTTTTTTATTCTTTTTCCTAATTGTTCTATATATTCTGAAATCTGTGGGATATGATCGAGCACATGAATAGATACTACTAAATCAAAAACTTCACCCTCAGGTAATTCAGATAAATCTGAATAAACATTATCTGAAACCTCTGATAACTTCTGGTGCATCTCCTTGTTGGGCTCAATCGCAGTAAAATTCGATATGTTAGTTAATCTTTTTAATTTTTTAATTAAAGTTCCATTATCTGCACCAATCTCTAATATCGAGATATTATCTTTACCAGCTAATATTTCGCCTATTTTCTTAATATACATATCCTTTGTCATATGATCAGTTTCTGAATCACCTGAATAAATATTATCACCCATACTTGAATATAATTTATTAAGATAATTGGGTGAAAAATACTCCTTACAATATAAAAAACCACATTCGCATCTAGAATAAGGAAAAAAGAATTTCTTCTTATAAAAACCTCTCCAATAATCTCCAGCTTTCTCTAAATTGTCTTTGGGGTGAAGATCAGGCTTAATAGTTTCTTTACTTTTATCGTCATCACAAATTGGACATTTTCTAGTAATAAAAATATTCATTTAATTTTTTCTAAAAATTTCATATGGTTTTGAATTGTAATATTGTGGATCGTTTCTGTAATAAATTCTTATTTTATCTTGGAATTTTTCAACACAGAAATCTATACTTGGAATTATATTTGTTATCTCATCTTTAAAATCCAAAATCCTGTCTATTCGTCTATGATGCCAAGGACATAAAATTCTTGATTTTACTATACAACTTTTATCCATCTTTGCTCCTTCGTGTGGACATGTTGTTGGCCATATAGATTTCAATCCATTTTCTTCCTTAACGAAAAAGGATAATATTCCTGATTTTTTACCTATAATATCACCATCTGAAGAATCAATAATATCACTATAAGTAATGTCGACATAATTATTATCATCTTGAATAAAAACATTTGCTCTGAATATTTCTTCGGTAAATTGAAAAGAATATGTTTTATTAGGATTGTAAAAGTTATGACCTACCCTTCTCAACTCATATCTTCTCTCTCTCATTGGTATATCCTCAGACATCAAAACCTTGTTATTTTTTGTTACCATTTTTTTTATAAATATATGTAGAAACTTAAATATAGGCTTTGATAATATACAAAACTTTGACTTAACTATAGTTTTAGATTTGCTTTTTTCAGAAATAGTTTCAACTAAGATCATGAAAGGCCCAAAAGAAGAAAAATATACTTGTTCATATTCTGAAACTTCATAGTTAACAAATATTAAAGGTAAAGCTATTCCAATATAAGGAATTTTGAGAAAATTTATAGAACCCACAAAATTATCATCAACTATAGCCAAAAGGCCTTCTACATTCTTATGTACAATATTTAAATGTGGAACATCCTTATAATTCCAATCAGAATCTTCCGGAGTATAGTTGCCTAAACTATTGATAATAAATTCTGTGTTACAATATCCTTCGTTATTCATTTTAGATATTATTTGTTTGTAATTTAATTTGGACATTCTATGAATAATATAAATCAATAATTGGAAAATATTAAATTGAAGAAATCAAATAGTTTCAATATAACTTACTTAATAAGTTTTATAATTTTTTTTACAGCAATTTTTCCATTTGTAGAGACCTTAAAAGATAAATCTAATAAAAAAAGGCTATTAAAAAGAGAAGTTAATGCCATATCTGGACTTATTGAAAAGAAATGTCTAAAAAAGAAATATAATTCAGAATGTGCGAAGATTATTTTGGCTAACTATATAGAATCTAGGGAAAGACTATTTGGGGATATTGATAATTATATTGATTTAAGCAAAATCATAATTATTGAAAATGAATTTCCAAAAAATATTGGAGTTAATGAAAATAATCGTTTTAAAAAAAACTATTCTTTGCCTTTTCATAAGTATTACAAATTCATGGGAATAAAGACTTTCCTTGAAACCTATTCAACTTCTTATGTAATTTATGATAATAAAAATGGTAAATATAACTTTGTTCTAGGAACAATGAATCAACTCAAATTAACAAAATCAATTATAATTAAATCAGCTTCCTACCTAATTATTCTTTTAGTTGTCGTCATGATTTATATTAAATTTTTTAAAGATAGGATTGATTGTCCGTTCTTCTATGAGTTTAGAGAAAAAGTTACCACTAGATATTTAATTTTCCTAATTTGTATTTCATCACTTCTATTAATATCAAAAGATTTATTTGATCCGTATCAAATAAAAAATGTTTATCCTTGGATAAAAATGAAAATGAATCCATATAAAATATATGAGTTTGTATATTATGCGATTTGCCTCTTTGGATTTTTATTGTTTTATATTTTCAGAGAACACATAAAAAGAACTAAATCTTATCCTAACACTATAAGGAATTATGGTGTTAAATTATCAAAGAGTGATAAAAAAAATGAAAAGTAACAATAGAGATTATTTAATTTCCTTAACTTTATCGTTAATGTCTATCGCCCTCTTAACTTATATAATTTATCCGCTGATATCTGCAAATTTTACAATAATCAACGAAAGCATTGCTATCCCTGATTTTGCACAAGATGGAACGAAAGTAATACCTGATAAAAGTATAGAGGAAAATCTAATAATTCAACTATTAGGTGGCTATAAGATACTTGAAGGATTTTTTTTTCACCATCACATGAGTGTTTTACTCCCAGTATACTATCTCGAAATTGGTGCGGATAGGAATATTCACCAATATGGCATATTAACTTCATATTTAATATTTTTTCTCTCAAATAAAATCTTTAATCAGATATCAATCAATTCTTATTTCTATATAATTCATTCATTTCTACCTATATTTTCTCTAGGCTTGATGTTTCTGGGCCTTAAGATATACAAAGACAAATATATATCAACATTATTTGTTTTGATTTTTATTCTCTCATACATTCTTCTAGGTTTTTTAAATTTTTACCTTACTCCCACAATCAGCCCAATAAGGCAAATGTTCATACCCGTAATAATTTTCTATATTTATAAAGTTTTTCATGATGGAGAACAAAAAAATTTAAAATATTTATATTTATTTATTTTGCTCCAAAGTTTTATCTTTATTGAATTAAGTGTATTTGTAATTACAAGCATAATTATTCAACTGCTTCTAGACAAAAAAACTTTTGGTATGAAAAAAATCCATATTGCAAATTTTATAGTTCTCACAATTGTTATCTGTATTTTTATGTTTAACAATTTTAACGAAGATAATTATTTTTCTAACTTTAATTTTATTTTCTTGGGTCCAATAATTAATATTCTTGATTTAGCCATAATAACAGCATTGTTGAGTATTTGTATGTATATAGTAACTTCTTCCTTATCTAATTTTAAATCTCACCTATTTATCAAAATAATTTCAGGATATTCATTGCTAACATTATTTTACTATATCTGGAATCCAGCTTATAACCATTTAGCTCCAATTTTATATCCTTTCACATTCATAATCTTATTTTTTATAGATAGATTTGTAATATCTAAAAAGTTCTCAACAACACTGGTAATTTTATCATTAGTTACTATATTCAATTTATCGTTTGCAATTAAAAATTATTATTCCGAAAAAGATATTTTTTATAATTCTTTAACAGAATATCTGCAAAATTATAGTATTAATTTTGATAAAAAAATTGATATGAAAACTACTATGGATCCCATTTATATAAATGATTCATGCAGATTAATAAACAAATACAGCAAAGGTATGTACATAAATATGATATCTATTCATGATAGCTACATTCCATTTATGTGTAATAAGGCAAATGCTAAATATGACCAACTAATAATAAATATGGTGAACCCGAAAATAAAAGTCGAAGTATATAATTATTTCAAGAATCAAGATATTATATTTGTCGACAACATCCTCATAAAGCGAAATAGTAAGGTTTACTATGATGACTATATGTTTGCAGAAGATTTTCAAATAAAAACTTATGCTATTGACAGAGCTAAAGATGTGTTAGAAGATTTACAAAAAGATAACTTTACACTTATAGAAAAAGGAAAACTTATAAGTATTTATAAAAGAATCAATTAATCACACAATAAAGAAGTCCTATAATACAAATTAACTTCAATATCATCTTGATAAAAACTATGTAACAATGAATAATCTCTTTTTTTTATGAGAGAATTAAGGTATTTGTAAATATTCTCCTGTGCAAGATATTTTTCTTCAGGCCTAAAAAGCTTAGTATGGACATCCCAAGCTTCTTGTTCTACATTAATTATTCCGATTATATCTATATCAATTTCACTCAACTTTTTCAGCTCAATAGTAGCATCTCTATTTGAAAGGAAATCGAACCAATAAGAAATTGTCCTTGTTGGTGGATCAATATTGGTTGTTAAATTTAATAAAGCTCCATGAGGGAATGCGATTAAATTTTTAGGTTGAATATTACAATTTCTTATTTTCTCATTAATTATGTCGAGTTCATTACTGAGCCCATTATTCTTTATATTTGCAATTACTGGAATTTCTTTTGACTCAAATGAACCTTTGTAAGAGTTTATTCCCCACCAGTGATATATTTTATCCTTCTTTTCCAAAATAGAGGTTGTTGAGACTGAAAAAATAACAATAAATACTAAAATTATACTTATGTTATAAAATGATTTAAATGAAAGAAGGAGACAGATAAGAAATGCTACATGAAGAAATATTGAAACTGTGGTTAAGCCCGCTGAAGTGGCAGCCGCAAACGTAAGCCCGAGAAGAAAGATTCCCAAGTTTTTGTCAAACCCTTTATTCTTCAAAAACAAAAGAAAAAATATTGGACAATAACCACTCCACAAATATGGTTGATTCCAAAACCATCCAGATATATCGTAGATAATCTTTATATCGTATATATTAAATGTAAAAATTAAGATTGTAGCAATAGAAAGTAGCAAGAAAAGAGCAATAATTTTATTAGATAGAATACTAAACTCATTGGTTCTAAAAATAAAAATATTTTCAACTTTTCTTTCAAATAATTTGTGAAATTTTAACAATAGAATTAGGGGTAGTAAAATCTTTAATAAAAATTTTGATAATTTTTCAAAGCTATAAAAATCAGATCTTGGTGGAATCAAAGTTGTCAATGAATGAAATATTCCACCTTTAGCACTACCAGCATTAATAACGATATTTTGGATAACAGAATTCAAACCATCAATACTTAAATAAGGAAGAAAATTAATGAGTGTTGCAATAAAAGATCCTATGATTGGGTAGATAAAAAACTTCTTGTTATCCCAATATTTAAATATAAATATTAGAGACAATGTAAGAAAGATTACTGCACCATTGCTTTGTTTGGTCAAGAAACACATAGCAGCAAAAAATCCAGCAAGAACTAGACTGATTTTACTCTTTTTCTTCGAAATTATATAAAAAGATAAGAGAGCAAAAATGTTAGCAATATGTATGAAGTCATAGGAAAGCATCGCATTAATCGACAAATAAAAAATTAATGCAAATAGCGCTGATATAATTGATTGAGATTTGGGAAAATTAATATTTAAAACTTTATAAGTTAAAAAAAGCAATATGTTTAGATTTACTTGACCAAGAATTCGAGAGGTGAATAATATGTTCTCACTTAAGCTTACTATAAAATAAGAATACCAATAATAAAATGGAGTTAAATATGCATAGAAATCAATATAGGGCAAATAACCCTGATTGATAAATTTCCCTGCAAGTAAGAACCAACCTTCTGTTAATGGTAAATAATTATAATTCCATGACAACAAATATAAATTAAAAAGAAAAAAACAAATAAATATTAAGAACTTCTCAGAATTGATTTTTATTTTTGAAATACTCATGAATTAAAAATAAATCTCCTTAGAATGAAAAAATTGCATATAGCTATTGGAAAAAGAATTAATAAATAACTTATGTAAATATTTACACCATAAGAATCGGCTAAGAAAAGTAGGCCATTAGTTATCAAATAAAACAATAAAGCAAAAAGTATATAAATTTTAAATTTTTTTGAGTTAGATAAAAAAGTTATATGCTTGTGAGTATTAAAGCTTATAAAAATTCCAACTATCAAGTTGAGAAAAGTTGCAATAGTATAATGAAAGCCAATATAATAAAAGAAGCTAAATGTTAAAAAACTTATAGCTGTATTTGCTGAACCTACAAAAAGAAATCTGATGAATTTTATTTTAAACAAATTTTTAATTCTTTCTAAAATGTTCATTAAGTCATGATAAACAAGAATTTGCATATAATGAAATTATATAAAATAATTCTGTCATGAGTAAAATACCCAAGCTTATTCTGATACTCCTCCTTATATCGGTGGCAATTATTACATTTATAAGAAGTGATTTTAAAGAAACGAAGAGAAACAGTAAGAAAATTGCTGAAGATATAAAAACTTATTATCTAAATAACATTGATACTACTAGAATTGATAATACAATTTCTTTAAAAGATTTTAAAGAATTAAAAAATTACTTAATAAAAAGAAATAATTTTTATAATATAAATAGTGAAAAATATAAAATAAAAATTCAATTTGGAACAAAAGATTATTTCGAAAAGTATTATAAAATTGGAATAGAAAAAGTATTAATTAAAAATAAATCTATAAAAATTAATAGTGAAAGAAAATTTTTTCTAAAAAAAAATCTTGTTAGAATTTACAAACTCGATAAAGATAAATATTTAAAAGTCATATCTGATAATTCTTTCTTTCTAACTAAGATTTTATTAAAATTTCTAATAATAATTTCATTAATAAG
>MDTC01004021.1_pt1 | contig 10495 bp, 9 predicted proteins | sample 811181 | NCBI WGS metagenome assembly MDTC01 (sample SAMN05326644, study PRJNA326480) | marine metagenome | isolation source: seawater | place: Pacific Ocean: North | collected 2011 | reverse complement strand
CTGGACAGGACCGGCCGCAGGGGCGCCGGGACTCCAGCCAGCAGGCTGGCCCGCCGACCACCCGGAGCGTCCGAGACGATGTCCAGCAGGGACGCGCCCAGGGAGAAGAGGTCCGCGGAGGCGGTCACCGTGTGCGGATCGAGCGCCTGCTCGGGCGGCATGTAGGTGGGCGTGCCCAAGGTCGAGCCGAACCGGGTCATGTCCTTCCCGGGGCTCAGGGCGATGCCGAAGTCCGTGAGCCGCGCGGTTCCGTTCGCGCAGACCAGGATGTTGGCCGGCTTCACGTCCCGGTGCACGATGCCGCGTCGATGGATGTGGTCCAGGGCGTCGAGAACGTCCAGGGCCCAGGTGACGATCATGCGGGTCGACGGCGGCTCGGAATCGTCCAGGCGCCGACGGAGGCTGCCATGCGCCGCGAGCTCCAGGGCGAAGGCCGGGCGGTCCCCCCACAGGTCGTGGTCCACCAGCGCGATGATGTACGGGTGGTCCAGCCCATCGAGCAGCTGGGCCTCCTGACGGAAGCGCGCGAGCACGCCTGGCCGGGCCAGCGCCTCGTCGGTCAGGACCTTCACCGCCGCCGCGCCACCCGTCTGCCGGTCCGTCGCTGCGTAGACCTTCGCGGCCGAGCCGGCGCCGATCTCCCGGTGCAGCTCGAAGCGATCGCGGAGTGGGCGCGGGCCGGCGGCCAGGGCGTGGGGATCGAGTGAGAACACTTGCATGCAAGTGGTCTAGCTCGCGGCGGGTGGTCGGCGTGTAGTCCACACCACGGCGTATCGGCTGGCCGCGGTCCTGGTGAGCCGCCCTACGAAACGTCGCGGGGGCGCCTCTGGGGACGGGAGACTGTCTGGTGTGGTCGTTGCACATAGGCGTTGGGGGGTCGTGTGTCGATTTCAATGATGCAGATATAAGGTGTGAGTCGCAAGTGTGCAATGCGATGCATCGCCCGGAGGCGGGGCCTTTGTAGCCTCTGCCATCGTCTGCTGGAGGGACGCGTGCGCGCACGCGGGGAGACCGGGCTTCGCTGGATGCATTTGCATGCATGCAATTGGTGCACTACATGGGGTGTCAAAGACAAGGAGTTGCTATGAATCCGGAGAGCACCGACGGGACCTGGCTGGACCCGCAGACCCTGCAGACATCGGCAAAGGAGCTGGCTCCCAAGGCGCTTGAACTCGCCACAGACTATGGCGTGACACTGGTAGGAGCCTTGGTCGTCCTGGTGATCTCCTGGGTCCTGTCTGGCTGGGTTCGGCGTGGGGTCAGCTCGCTGCTCGGCCGTACCCACGTGGACGCCACGGTGAGCTCGTTCCTGTCCACGACCGCGCGCTGGGCGGTGCTCATCCTCGGCGTCATCATCTGTCTGGGCGTGTTCGGCGTCGAGATGACCAGCCTCGCGGCCCTGCTCGGTGGTGCGGGTGTCGGTATCGGTGTCGCGCTCCAGGGCAACCTCGCCAACCTCGCGTCCGGCCTGGTGCTCATCGCCTTCCGACCCTTCTCCAGCGGTGACTGGATCGAGCTCGAGGACGCCGACGTCGATGGCCGGATCCGGTCGGTCGGCCTGCTGTTCACCGAGATCGATACCTTCCAGAACCGCCGGATCCTGGTGCCCAACCAGCTCCTGCTGGGCCAGCCGGTGACGAACAACGAGATGCACCCGACCGTGCGCGCGGACGTTCAGGTCGGGGTCGGCTACGGCACGGACCTGCGCGAGGCCGACGAGGTCCTGCGCAACACGGCCAGGCGCGTGCAGGAGGAGCACGGCACCGACGGCGAGTTCGTCGTCTGGTGGACCGGCTTCGGCGCCTCGTCCATCGACGCCAAGGTCGGGGTGTGGTGCCGCGCCGCCGATCTCTTCCCCATGAAGAACGAGCTGCTGTTCGCCATCCACGAGGACCTGGCCGAGGCGGGCATCGAGATCCCGTTCCCCCAGCGCGACCTGCACCTGCGCAGCCCCAGGGTGGAGCGCCTGGAACAGTGGGTCGAGAACGCGGCGAAGTAGCCCCTGCGCCCGCGCCTCTGCGGGCTAGGTGCCAGCTGGAGGTGCGCGGATGCGGATGGTCGTCCTTGTGGTGGCGCTGCTCGTCACGCCGGCGGTGGCCGCGGATCGGTCCGCCACGGAGGAGACCGAGCGCGAACAGCCGAGTACGCGGTCGCTCGAGAAGTCGCTTCGCAAGGAGCTTCCCCTGCGGGTTGACGCGTTCGGCGGCACGGACCCCGAGGCGCTGCGACCGACGATGCTCAAGCGCAAGGCCTACCGCGGCCAGGACGGTGTCCTGGTCGCGGACCTGTCGATGGGCTCTGGCCCCGAGGCCCAGGAAGGGGACGTCGTCCGGGTGCACTACACCATCTGGCTCCTCGACGGCGGCCACGCCTTCGACACCTCGCTCGGCCGGGAGCCCCTCGAGACGGTTCTCGGACAACGGGTCATCGAGGGCTGGAGCCTCGGCGTGGCCGGCATGCAGGTCGGCGGCCGGCGCCAGGTGCTGATCCCGTCGCAGCTGGCGTACGGCGAGGCCGGTGCTGGCGACGTCGTGCCCCCCGACGCGTCCCTCGTGATGGAGCTGGAGCTGGTCTCGCTGACCGAGCGTGAGCCGGTGCCCGAGCGGCCCGCGCCGGAGGCGTTCGCGAGTGCGGTCAGCCTGGAGGGGGGCGTGCAGGTGGTCGACCTCGTGCCTGGCACGGGTGCCGTGGCGATGGATCAGTCGCCGGTGACGGTCGAGTTCACCCTGTGGGCACCGGACGGCTCGGTCTTCTTCACGACCCTGGAACGCCCGCGGGGCTCGGACTTCATGGTCGGCGCCCCCTCGCCGGACGGCCCACCGCTCGAGGGCCTGAACACGGTCATCCGCGGCATGCGGTCGGGTGGACGACGCATGGCCCGGCTTCCGCCAGAGACCGCCTTCGGCGCGTCGGGCATGCCCGGGCGGATCCCGCCGAATGCGACGATCACCGCCTACGTCGAGGTCACCGACGTGCGCGCCCCGCGCCGCCTCCCCAAGCGCCCCTTCCTTCGCGCCGACGACCTGCGCCGCACCGACAGCGGGCTGCGCTTCCGCATCGACCGCGCGGGCCACGGAGAGCGCGCCCAGCCCGGCCAGACCGTCTTCGTCGAGTACACCATGTGGCGCGACGACGGCACCGTGGTCGACAGCTCCTACGACCGCACCCACGCCTTCAGCTTCCCCCTCGGCAGCGGCCGGGTCATCGCCGGCTTCGACGAGGCCGTCGCTGACATGAACGTCGGCGAGCAGCGCGTCGTCGTGATCCCACCAGAGCTCGGGTACGGCGACCGGGATCGCGGGTTGATCCCGGCAGGATCGACGCTGACGGTGCTGATCGAGCTGGTGCGGGTGGAGTAGGGGGAGCGACCAGTGGCCTACCGAGCGCCGAGCGCCGCCGCGACCTGGGCGCGGAGCACGGTGGTCACGATGGCGGCGTCGGTGGGGACGACGATGAGGTCGGTGCCGTCCGCGATGATGCGCACCGGGAGGTGGGCGAGCAGGGAGCGGACGTCGGAGAGCCAGGGGAATCCCCCGGGAATGGTCGCGAGCGCGATGGCGGGCATGCGAGCCTCCTGCTTCGATCCATCGGATCGACGGGTCCCGACTGGACCCTCTTCGATCGTTGTCGCCAGTCGGCCCCGTGTGCGTCGGTGCTGGACACGGACTGTCTCGTCCTCACTCCGGATGTCCGGAAATATGATTCGCCGGTGTCCGTTGACGATGCGGGGTGAAGCGCCCACCCTGGTTCCCGGAGGTCCCATGAAGGTTCACACCAAGCTACGGCTTCTTCCGCTGGTCGGGCTGTTCGCCGCCTGCAATGGCGGTACCGTCGACGACACCAGCTCCGACGTGCCCGAGCCGACGCCCTACATCGTGGAGGACGACGGCAACGGGGAGATCGACGTGGACCTGGCTGCGGTGGAGGAAGACCTCCAGGCGGTGCTGGACACCATCTGGACGCTCAACGCGGAGCCCGTCCTCGACGCGTATGCCTCGGTGGAGTCCGAGCAGACCGAGATCTGTCCGCGCACCTACGTCAACCAGGGCAACGTCTACTGGTTCGACCAGTGCACCACGGAAGGCGGCACCCAGTTCAGCGGGTACGGCTTCTACTACGACTACGTCGACTACCCGATCGGCGAACAGTTCGTCGGCCGGCTGACCCTGCTGCAGGGCGCGGCGCGGGTCGACACCGCCGGCGGCAACGCCCTCGACGTGGCCGGCGCTGCGCAGGTCATCGACGCGGACCACATCGCCCAGCCCGCCCGCTTCTGGCAGTCGACCCTGCGGGGTACCTTCTCCTGGGACGGGCCCGAGGCGCAGGACACCTGGCTGTCGACCGAGCTCGCCCCCGACTTCACGATGCAGGCGTTCTACCGGACGGATCTCCAGGGCGCCATGGTCTCCATCGACGGCGGCCTGTCGGGTATGGACGGGGTGTCGGCGGTCGTGTTCGACGGCGTGGCGGTCATCGACCGGTCGCTCGGCGGCATGTGTCCCGAGGAGGGCAGCGGCGCCATCAGCGTGCGCCTCGACGACGGCACCTGGATCGACGTGCTCTTCGACGGGCCCGACCCCCAGACCTTCGAGGGTGACCCCGCCCAGTGCGACGGCAAGGGCCGCGCCTACTACCGGGGCGAGCTCCTCGGCGAGGTCGAGCTCGACTTCACCACGCTGTTCTTCGAGGGGGCCCCATGGTAGCCCGCGCGACCCTGCTGGCGGCCCTGCTGCTGCCCGCCTGTGGTCCCGGCGAGGAGCCCGCTCCCGACGTGACCTGGGACGAGATGGACGGCCGGCGCCTGCTGATCCGGGCCAGCCTGGACCTGCGCGGCGTGCGTCCGACGGCTGACGAGTTCGCGGCGTTGGAGGCAGATCCGGACGCACTCGACGATCTGGTCGACGGCTTCGTCGACGACCCGCGCTTCGGCGACCGCATGGCCGACGTCTACGCCGAGGTGGTGCTCACCCGCACCGAGACCTGGCCGGTCAGCCCGCAGAGCTACGGCATGCCGATCCCGCAGTCGGTCTTCGTCAACGCCATCGGCGACGAGGTGCCCCAGATGGTGGGCCACGTCGCCCGCGAGGACCTGCCCTTCACCGAGCTGGTCACCGGCGACTGGACCATGGCCGACCCCACGCTCTCCGCCATCTGGCCGGTCGAGCCGGTGTCCGACGGCTGGGGCGTGTCCCGCTACACCGACGGGCGCCCCACGGCGGGCGTGCTGTCGACCAACTCGATGTGGTGGCGCTACGGCTCGACCCCGTCCAACGCCAACCGCAAGCGCGCCAACGCCGTCAGCCGCATCTTCTTGTGCCAGGACTACCTGCACCGGCCGATCGCGTTCGACCGCAACGTGAACCTGCTCGACGAGGGTGCGGTCGCCGACGCGATCCAGAACGACCCGGGCTGCATCAACTGCCACAGCGCGCTCGATCCCCTGTCTGGCTACTTCTATGGGTTCTGGCACTACAATCCGCAGCTCGCGGCCGAGGTGACGAACTACCACCCGGAGCGTGAGCTGCTCTGGCGCGACACCACCGGCGTGGCTCCCGCGTTCTACGGCGAGCCCAGCCCGGGCCTGGCCGATCTCGGTCGCCAGCTGGCCGCGGACAACCGCCTGCTGACCTGCGCGGTGCAGACGATGACCGAGTCGCTGCTGCGGCGTGACACGACGCTCGACGACACCAACGATCTGGTCATCCACCGGGAGGCGTTCCTGGACGGCGGCCTGACCCTGCGCAGCCTGGCGCGCTCGGTCGTGGCGTCCGAGGTCTACCGGGCGGCCGCGACGGACGACCCCCGGGCGGTGCCCACCAAGCTGGTCACTGCGGACCTGCTGCACGACGAGATCGAGGATCTGACCGGCTTCCGCTGGACCCTGCAGGGCGGCCTGGACGCGCTGCAGAGCGAGGCGGTCGGCTTCCGGACCCTGGCGGGCGGCGCGGACGGCGTGTTCGTCACCCACAGCGCGACCCGACCCAACGCCACCCTGGTGCTGGTGCAGGCGCGACTCGCGGAGGCCGCCGCGGATCACGTGGTGCGAGCCGACCTCTCCGGCGAGGGCACCCCCCGCCTGCTGACCGAGGTGGACGGCACCGAGACGCTGGACTCCGACCGCGACGCGATCGTAGGCCAGGTGCAGGCGCTGCACTGGCGGATCTTCGGCCGCCGGGTCGACCCCGATGGCGAAGAAGTGGCCGCCAACCTGGAGTTGTGGCAGGCGCTCTACGACGTGCACGGCGATCCCGAGCGGTGCTGGGCCGGCCTCGTGACCGCCCTGCTCCGCGACCCCGCCCTCCTCCTCTACTGACCGGAAGGCCCCCATGTCCCTCACCCGTCGAGATCTGCTGATCCGTGGCCTCGGAGCCACCGGCGCGCTGATGGCGGCCTCCGCGTTGCCCGGCCTGGGGCTCGCCCCCATGGTCGCGCGCGCCTCCGGCGGTCCGCTCAAGTTCTGCTTCGTGTTCAACCCGGGCGGCTGGGACATCACCCAGGTGTTCGTGCCCGCCTTCGACCTGCCCGACGTCTACACCATGCCGGGCTCCCAGCGCGGCAGCGCCGGCGGCATCGACTTCGTCGACCATGCCCAGCGCCCGGCAGTCCGTGCGTTCTTCGAGGCCCACGGCTCTCGCAGCCTCGTCGTCAACGGCATGCTCGTGCGCTCCATCGCCCACGAGATCTGCACCGAGATCGCCATGACCGGCGGAACCGGCGGCGGAAGCCCGGACTGGCCGACCCGCATCGGCGCCGCGACCGCGGCCGACACCCTGCTGCCCTCGCTCGTGCTCAACGGCCCCAGCTTCCCCGGCGACCGGGTCGATGCCGCCGCGCGCACCGGTCGCAACGGCCAGCTGCAGGGCCTCATCGACGGCCGGGCGCTGGACGCCTCCGACGTGCAGGTCCAGCGGCTGACCCGCCCCGAGGAGGGGCTCGTCGACCGCTACGTGCTGCGGCGGGCCAAGGGCCGCGCCCTGGAGCAGCGGGGCGCCCTGGACGCGTCGCTCTCCGCCGACGTGGTGCGCGGCCTCGAGAAGACCGCCGACCTCAAGGACCTGCAGTACGCCATGCAGTTCACCACCGGCCCCTCCCTGGAGGACCAGGCCGCCGTGGCCGCCGACGCCCTGTCCCGCGGGGTCAGCCGCTGCGTGACCCTGTCGTTTGCCGGCACCCAGAACGTGCTGGGCTGGGACACCCACGCCAACAACGACGCCCAGCAGACCCAGCTCTTCCAGGAGCTGTTCACCGGCCTCGGCCAGCTGATGGAGCTGCTGCGCGCCACCCCGGGCGAGGCCAGCGCGTCGCTCGCCGACGAGACCGTCGTGGTCGTGCTCTCCGAGATGGGTCGCACCCCTGCGCTCAACGGGCTCAACGGCCGCGACCACTGGCCCTACACCAGCGCCATGCTCCTCGGGCCCGGCATCACCGGCGGCCGGGTCGTGGGCGGCATGGACAGCCTGTTCTACGGCAAGACCGTGAACCCCGACTCGGCCGAGGTCGGCGGAGACACTGTGCTCTCGGCCGAGACCCTGGGCGCCACCCTGCTCGCTCTGGCCGACATGGACCCCGCCGAGCACCTGCCGGGCATCGCGCCGCTGTGGGGCGTGCTGTCGTGAGGGCCCCCATCCTCCTGGCGCTCCTCGCCGGGTGCGCCGGCGGCGAGAGCGACGACCCCTGCGCCGACGCTCCGGTCGTCACCTACGCCTCGTTCGGCCAGGACTTCATGCGCGAGAACTGCCAGTCCTGCCACGCCAGCACCAGCGACAACCGCAACGGAGCGCCCGAGGACGTCGTGTTCGACACCGAGGACGACGTGTGGGAGCGCGCCGACCGCGTGCTGGAGCGCGCAGGGGCGGAGCCGCCGACGATGCCGCCACAGGGCGGGTTGGAGGCGGATGATCAGGAGCGGATGAGGATCTGGCTGGAGTGCGGGGGGTAGGGCTGGGGGTGGTCTGGGGCCCCGGCCTGGGTCGTGGCCGTGGGCGACGCGTAGTCGGCTGAATGTCGGGGGTGGGGACGCGTAGTCGGGTGAGTGTCGGGGTGGGCGCCTTCAGGGCGGTGCGCAAGACGGAGAAACGCCCGTTTTCGCGTGCCGGCGCAGGTGGCATGCCGACGCCTGCGCCTCGAGCACCGACAATCGGGCCACTACGCGTCGTAGGCACCGACACTCGGGGCCACTACGTGCGTAGCGTTCGACCCGACTACGCGTGGCGGGGTGCCGCGTTCGACGGGACCAAGCGTTCCCCCGCGAGCCCACGAGCCCGCGAGCCACGTCGCGACCCCGCGAGACGCGACGATGTCGGTAGTTTCGACCTCGACTTTCACCACGGAGAAGCAGTGGTCCGGAGATCTGACGGAGAGCGACCCCTGGCAGTCCCCCCGGCGGGGTCTGGGGTCGGAGGCCGCCACCAACCCGCGCCCCGACGATCGCCCCCTCACCCCCCGATCTCGATCTCCACGTCCAGCGTGCCACCGCACGGGCTCGCATCGCGCTTCCAGGTCCCGCTGCCCGTCCCCTGGAACCACGCTTCGTCGACATCGCTCGCCAGATCGTCCAGGAAGCTGCCTTCATGCCCGATCACGTCCGAGCCCGGCGACACGCCGTGCCACTCGGGGCTGGGGGCGGGAAGGGCGCAGAGGGCGGCGGCGTCCCAGGACTCGGGCATGGGCTCGATCCAGGCGGTGCGAGAAGCCTCGGTGCCCTTGAGGTCGTCGAGGCAGCCGAAGCCGTGGTCGATCCAGAGCCGATCGGGGTTGTCGAGCGTCTGACCGCACAGGACCGCCACCAGCTCCCCCGCTCCCTCGGTGCGCAGCAGCCCAGGTGCGTCGGCGTCGAACGAGGTCGCAACCGCGTCGTCGACGGTGATGTCGTGGTTCTCGCCGGTGCCCGACTCGCAGGCGACAATGACCACCGCGATGGTGGAGAGGAGGATCGGTCGCATGTCTCTTCCGTCGTCTCGTGCCACTGAGTTGGACACCGTTTCGGTGGGCGAGGGGACAGGGGAGTCAGGGAAATGTGAAGTGGGAATGGTGGAAGGGTAGTCTCCCTACGACGGGACGCGACGATTTCGGTGGTTTCGACCTCGACTTTCACCACGGAGAAGCAGAGGTCCGGAGGTCTGACGGAGAGCGACCCGTGGCAGTCCTCCCCGTTCAAACCCGAACCTCCACCGCCTCCCCGATCTCGATCGCCTCCACCCCGATCTCCCCCCGATACGCCACCACCTCCACGCCCTTCCCGACCGCCTCCCGGATCGCCGCCGCATACACGGGATCGATCGCCTCGGCGGGCTCGACGTGGCTGCCATCGCCCCGCCCCACGTGGAAGAACAGCACGGCCCGCTCGCCGGCCTCCACCAGGGCCACGAGCTCCTCGAGGTGCTTCGTCGCGCGGGCGCTCACCGCGTCGGGGAACCGGAGCACGCCGTCGTCGTCGAGCAGGGTGACGTTCTTGACCTCGACCCAGCAGGCGGGGCGATCGGGACCTTGGAGGCGGAGGTCGATGCGGCTGCTCTTGCCATCGGGGCGCGGCGGCAGGCGGACCTCGCGCTCCAGGCTCTCGTAGCCGGCCAGCTCGGGGATGCGGCCCGCGCGGATGGCCTCGTCGACAATGCCGTTTGGAAGCGCGGTGTTGACCAGGATCCAGGTGCCGTCCATGCAGGTCTGCTGGAGCGTCCACTCAAGCTTGCGACCCTTGCCCGGGTGGTGGGAGATCCGGCAGGGGATGTCGGGTCTGGCGCAGCTGGTCATGCGGCCGGGGTTCGGGCAGTGCGCGGTGAGCTCGGTGCCGTCAGGGAGGCGCACGTCGGCGAGAAAGCGCTTGTAGCGGCGCAGCAGGGTGGCCTCGACCAGCGGCGGCAGCTTCATCCGGGCAGCATCCGCCACACGCCGACCTTGAGGTAGCGGCCCTCGGGGAACCAGGTGGCGGCGGGCACGTCCTCGGACTGGCCGAGCCAGGCGAGCTCCTGGGCGCGCACGCCGGCCTTGCGCGCCCCATCGACGATCCAGCCGCGGAAGTCGCGGGGGCTGGTCTGGCCGTGGTTGGACGCGGCGATGATCCAGCCGCCGGGGGCACACACCCGGAAGGCGGCGGCGACGAGGCGCGGGTAGTCGCGGGCGGCGGACCACGTGGTGCCGTCGGAGCTGTGGGAGAAGCTCGGAGGATCGAGGATGATCCGATCGAACTGCTGACCCTGGCGCCGCATGCGATCGAGCGCCTTGAACGTGTCCTCCTCCCAGAAGGTGTGCTGGCTCGGGTCCAGCTCGTTGGCGACGAAGTTGGCCTCGGCGCGCTCCAGGTAGGGGGCGGACAGGTCGACCGTGACCACCTCGCTGGCTCCGCCGAGGGCGGCGACCACGGAGAAGGCGCCGGTGTAGGCGAAGGTGTTCAGCACGGCGGTGCCGCCCCAGTGGGGCTCGAGCCAGCGCCTCACCGCGCGCATGTCGGTGTAGAGCCCGACGTCGGGCCCGTCCCATGGGCGCACCAGGAAGGCCG
>MDTC01193310.1_pt1 | contig 10496 bp, 9 predicted proteins | sample 811181 | NCBI WGS metagenome assembly MDTC01 (sample SAMN05326644, study PRJNA326480) | marine metagenome | isolation source: seawater | place: Pacific Ocean: North | collected 2011 | reverse complement strand
GATTTTATATCAACCATGTTTCACCTGAAAATCTGGGGTGGAAGGATTCGAACCTCCGAATGACGGGATCAAAACCCGCTGCCTTACCGCTTGGCTACACCCCAAATTATTAAGAAAAAATATCATACGATTCTAGACTACTCACCACTAATGATTTGTATTTTTGTCCAATTTCCTTATTGGCCTCTAATGCACCTTCGTAATTATCATACTCAATGTATAGCGTGCTTCCCGTACCGGACATTCTAACGCTACCAAAGGAGGAAAGCCAATATTTTGTCTCTTTTAATGTAGGATATTTAGACATAACTATTTTCTCAAAGGAATTAATATTTGATGTAATTAGATCACCATAACTGTATTGAGACATAAAGTCTTTTGAGGATAGAGATTCATAAATATGTTTTGTTGATATATTCAAATTTGACAAAACAAGAACAAAGTATTTTTTATCAATTGGAATATTATTAATAATTTCTCCCTTTCCAGCTACGTGCGCTGCTCCCCCATTAATAAAGAACGGTACGTCTGAACCAATTTCTTCAGATATTTTCATTAAGTGATCTTTTGATATATTTAATTTAAAAATCTTATTTAATGCTAATAAGGTAACTGCAGCATTTGAACTGCCTCCACCTAAACCTGAACCTATAGGTATTTTTTTATCTAAAAATATATCTACACCTTCAATATCATACAGATTATAAATTATATCGTATGCCTTAGTGACTAAATTAATATTACCGTTGATTTCGTTATTGTTAGTTTTAAAATTGACTTTAGTTGAATTGTTTGTTTGAAAAGTCAACGTATCATAAAAATCAATGATACAAAATATACTCTCTAGATTATGATAACTATCTTTCCTTCTATTAAGAATATGTAAACACAAATTAAGTTTTGAAAATGACTTACAAGTTAATAGCTGCATTTCTACTATTGTCTAAAAGCTTAAGTAACTTTTCACTGTTTGGATTATTTTTTATAGACTGCTCTAAGATATATTTAGCCTCATTAGTGTTACCATTTTTTATAAGTATATAATAATGGTGCTCTATAATCTCAGGATCTTGATCTTTTGAGTAAGCCAAAGACGAGTATTTCACAGCTTCTTTATAAGAACCTTTTAAATATAAGACCCATGCAAGACTATCCAAGATAGCTGCTTGTCCGGGTCGGAGAGTAAGAGCTTTTCTTATAAGCTTTTCAGATTTATCAAGATGAAGCTTATGCAAAGCAAGGCTGTAGCCATAAGCATTTAAAGCAATTGAATTATATTTATTAAGTTTAATCATCTCATCAAAATCTTTACTCATATTTGAAATATTTCCTTCTTTTTCATAAGCTAGAGCACGGCTGTAAAGAGCTCTTTCGTTATTTGGAAAAGCTTGGAGAATTTCACTCGAGAGATTTACTATATCAACTAAATCACCTACTTCCTCGAAAATAGAGAGCTTAAGTGATAAAGAATCGAGAAGATTGTTCTGATTTTTTATTTTAATTTCCTTATCAATGTAACTTAGAGCTTTCTCTAAATTGTACTTTTTTAATAAAGCCATAGAAACATTGAGAGTTTTAGTATTTACAAATGTTCCCTGTTGGATTCTCTCATAATGCAGTAGCGCTTCATCATACCTTTTATTTTTGTAATCAATCTGTCCTAAGAAAAAATTAATATTATCTGGTACGTAAAATTTAGATAATAATATATTAAAATACTTTTCCGATAGACTGTACCTCTTGTTGTCAAAACATAATAAAGCAATCCTAAAAATAAAATCGTTATCAGAAGGATCAATACTTATGAGTCTTTCAATGAGTGGGATTGCATGATCCAACTTTTCTTCTTTTAGATAGTACATTAAAAGTTCAAATGATACTTCTCGATCTTGAATAGATGAAGATTTAATAAATTCCTCTAGCGTTAATATCGCTTTATCGGTCTTGTTTAAATTAGATAGTGACTTTGCGTATTTCCTAGTTAATATTCTATTGTTTTTGAAATCAATATTTTCTATATATGAAACAGCAATTTCATCAATGCCATTTTTTTGTAATATATCAATGTAAGATAACAGAATTAATCGATCCTTATATCTAGGAAGATATTTCTCGAAATAATCAACTATATTCTTAGTAATTATATTTCTTAATAAAATGCTTTCAATATCAATATATGATTTATTCTTATTGTTTAAGTATTGATCATACAAAAAATCAAAATGTACGCTTGCTTCTTGATATTGCTCAAGCTCTATATTTGCAGAAAATGCAGCTTTACGAGCAAAGATATTTTGATCATCTAGTTCTATCCATCGATTTACTATCATCATAATTGAATTAAATTTATTCAGCTCTCTTGCTTTATTAATCATGTTAATGAAATCAGATTCATCATTGAAATAAGCTATATTTGATGTAAATGTATTAATCGCATCGTTAGTTCTATCCTTATGAAGCAGTAACTCTATAACTATTTTGAAATATGCATAATTGTATTTTAAATCTGAACTTTTATATGAGATATCCTCTCTAATTTCCCTATGTTCGTAATTAGTTTGCTGGCCACAAGATATAAGAAATAAAAGACTAATTAATGTTACAAATTTCAAATTTTTTACCATATATGTATAATAGCACATGCTAATATGTTAATAAGGAAACAAAAATGACCATATCAGTTATAGGGCTTAATCATAAATCTGCTAGCTTGGATGTAAGAGAGAAATATTCTTTTACGGGCGATACTTGCTCGTTATTGCTTCGAAGAATCAAAAAAATGCCTGAGATAAAAGAAGTTATTGTTATCTCTACATGCAATAGAACTGAGATTTATGCAGATAGCGAATCTGGATCTCATAATATTCAAGAATGGCTAACCTCGGAAAAAGAATATCGAGCTTTTACCAAGCACATGTATGTTTATCAAGAAGAAGATGCGATTAGGCATTTGTTTAAAGTAGTTTCCGGTCTAGATTCAATGGTTGTTGGTGAAAGCGAAGTTTTAGGACAAGTGAAAACGTCATATAAAATTGCCCTAGAAAACAAAACAATAGATAGTAAATTGAAAAGATTATTTGAATATTCATTTTCAGTAGCAAAAAATGTTAGAACAAACACCGATATTGGTGGTAATGCTATATCTTTTATGTACACGTCAATTCTACTTATTAAAAAAATATTCTCTAATATCGAAGAAAAAAAATGTTTATTAATAGGCGCAGGTGAAATGACTCAGCTTGCATTAAAATATCTGAAATCAAATAACGTAAACGACATTACTATATGTAATAGAAATGAAGAAAAAGGTAAAAAATTAGCAATAGAAAATAATTGTAGATATTGTCATTTGAATAATTTATCTAACCTCATTCATGAATTTGATATAATAATTACATCAACATCAAGCTCTCTTCCACTTATAGGCAAGGGTAATATTGAGAGTGCTCTTGACAGAAGGAATAATGAATCCATTGCTCTGATTGACCTTGGTGTGCCCAGAGATATAGAACCTCAAATTAAAAATCTTGATAACGTTTATCTCTATACTATAGATGATCTCGGTGAGATTATTGAAAATAATTATAAGATTAGAGAAAAATCTATCGAACAAGCTGAAGAGATAATCAAATTTAAAATTATTGAATTTAAAAATTGGCTTTCTGAAAATAGTAGCTCCGAAGCTATAAAGAATTACAGAGATTATGTTGATGACATTGCAAAGGGCGTTGTAATAAAAGCAAAAAGAATGTCAAAAAATGGAGATGATATAGACTCTATAATTGAGTATATATCAGAATCTCTTAAAAATAAGCTGGCTCATGAAACCACAATAAAATTAAAAGAGCTTTATCCAAATTTAGATGAAGATAAGGTTCAAAAGCTTAATAATCTTTTCAAAGAAAACTAATGAATCAAGAATTAAGAGCTAAACTTGAGAATCATGTCTCAAGTTATAAGGATATTACTAATCAACTAAGTACGCCTGAAGTCTATTCAGATAGAAATCTTATGAAGACACTTAATCAGAAGCTCACAAAACTAGAGCCTGCAGTAAAGCTATTTCAAAAGTACCTTAATGTTGAGAAATCAATTACAGATACAAAAGAACTTTTGGAAGATGAAGATAAAGAAATGAGAATAATAGCTCAAGAAGAATTAAAAAATCACGAACAACTACTTACAGAAATTGAAAATAAAATAATTGAAGCTACGGTTGAAAAAGATCCCAATGATTCACGTGATATCTATATGGAAATTAGAGCAGGTACTGGTGGTGAGGAAGCAGCAATATTTGCTGGTGATTTATATAAAATGTACTCAAAGTTCTCAGAAAAGAATAAATGGGATATTGAAATTATAAATAGTAATGTCAGTGATCATGGAGGATTTAAAGAAATAATCTTCAAAATCATTGGCTCTAATGTTTATAGCAATCTTAAGTTTGAATCAGGAACTCACAGAGTACAAAGGGTGCCAAATACCGAAACTCAAGGTCGAGTTCATACTTCAGCATCTACTGTAGCTGTATTACCTATTGTTGAACAAGTTGATGAAATAGATATCAATCCTGCGGATTTGAGAATTGATACTTACAGGGCATCTGGAGCAGGCGGGCAACATGTGAATAAAACAGATTCAGCTGTGAGAGTAACTCATATCCCAACTGGCATTGTCTCAGAGTGTCAAGATGATCGATCCCAACATAAAAACAAAGCAAAAGCGATGGAATATTTGCATTCTAGGCTCTTGTCTGCAGAACAAGAAAAACAAAAAAAAGATACTGATGAGACTAGAAAAAAACAAGTAGGATCTGGTGATAGGTCAGAAAGAATAAGAACATATAATTTCCCACAAGGCAGAGTCACAGATCATCGCATTAATCTCACTCTATATAAACTTGAACAACTAATTGAGGGTGATATTGAGCCATTAGTTGAAGCTCTCAAAGAGGAATCTAGAAAATAATGAATATTTTGCAAGCCCTCCAAAAATCTACAAGTTTCGTAAAGAAGATTACAAATCAATCAGAGTTAGAATCTAAAATTGAAGCTGAACATATATTTATGTTTGTTCTACAAGTAAACCGATCAAAACTTTATGAACAATTTAATATTACTCTTACACAATATAATAATAAAAAAATTCAAGGTATTTTAGAGTTAAGAAAGAATAAACCTTTGTCATATATATTGAAGAAGCATACATTTTACAAAGATGAATTTTATATTAATGATAACGTCTTGATTCCTAGGCCAGAAACAGAATCAATTATTGACGAAGTATTAAAGCAAGGCGACCTATTATTTAAACAAAAGAAGAAATGTACTTTTCTAGATGCTGGTACTGGCTCGGGATGTGTTGGAATCACGGTTGCAAATGAAAGGCCGAAATGGAGAGTATTATTATTAGAACTTTATTCAGAGGCAATTGAAGTTGTAAAAATCAACTTAAAGTTATGTAAAGAAAATAATATAAATTTAATCTGTTCTGATTGGCTAAAACCTATAGCTAAAAACTCATTTGATTTTATATTCAGTAATCCTCCATATGTAAGTGCCAATGATGAATCTATTGAACAATTCGTAAGGGACAATGAACCCTCTACATCCTTATTTTCGAAAAAAAATGGCCTTGGAGATATTAATAAGATTATTAAATATTCTCGAGAGGCGTTATCAAAAAATGGAGTTTTGTTTTTGGAAAATGGAAGTGGACAATCAAAAGAAATATCAGCATATTTAGAATTAAATGATTTTACAGACATAAGGGTGCACATAGATTATAATGGGCACGAAAGATTCACATCATCTCGGATAAATAATGGATAAAAAAATAATTAAAAAACTTACTTACTTATCAAAACTTAGTATTCCTGAAAGTGATATAGATGAGCTTTCTAGAAATCTAGATAATATATTGAAGTTGATTGGTGAAATAGATGCTGCGCCCACAGATGGAATGTTACCTATGGCTCACCCTCTAGACTTTACCCAACCTCTTAGAGATGATATTTGTAAAAAGAATATTAATAGAGATGCAAATCAGCACGACTCTTCAAAAACAAAAGATGGTTATTATACTGTCCCAAAAATATTAGACTGATATGATCTATAAATCTGTAACTGAAATTCTTAAAGCAATAAAAAAGAAACAAATTAGTGCGACTGAGCTTACAAAGGAATATTTGAAGCGCATCAAAGCATCGGATGACCTAAATTGTTTCATCACTCTTACCGAGGATACTGCTTTAAATACAGCCAAAGAAATTGATAAAGATGTTTGTAAAAATAACTTTAAGCCGCTTTCAGGGCTACCAATAGCTCAAAAAGATATATTTTGTACAAAAGGAGTAAAGACATCTTGTGGATCTAAAATGCTAGAAAATTTTATTAGTCCATATAATGCAACTGTTGTTGATAAATTGAATCAAGCAGGAACGATAATGCTTGGTAAAACAAATATGGATGAATTTGCCATGGGTTCTTCAAATGAGACAAGTTTTTATGGTGCAGTAAAAAACCCATGGGATCATGAATATGTTCCTGGAGGATCTTCAGGTGGTTCAGCCTCAGCAGTCGCAGCTAGAATATCACCTTGTTCAACAGGAACAGATACAGGCGGATCAATTAGACAGCCAGCGTCGCTTTGCGGTATTTGTGGATTAAAACCAACATATGGAAGGGTTTCGAGATTTGGAATGATTGCATTTGCCTCAAGCCTTGATCAAGCTGGGCTATTTACAACAGATGCACTGGATGCTGCGATATTGTTAAAAGAAATATCAGGTCATGATCCTAAAGATTCCACTAGCTCGACTGTTAAAGTTCCGAATTATTATGAATATTGTATGAATTCTGATAAAAAAAACTATACGGTCGGTATTCCAGAAGAATTTATTAATGACCTAAATGACGACGTAAAAAATTCATTTTATGAATCAGTTAAGATTCTAGAAAAGATTGGATGTAAAATTAAGACAATTAATTTAAGACATACCGGTTTAGGAGTATCAGCATATCAAGTGGTAGCTCCTGCAGAGTGTTCCTCTAATTTATCTAGGTTTGATGGAGTAAGATATGGGCATAGATCTAAAAAATCGGAATCTTTGGAAAGTTTATACAGAGAATCAAGATCCGAGGGTTTTGGTAAAGAAGTTAAAAGAAGAATTCTAGTCGGGACTTATGCATTATCAGCAGGTTACTATGATGCATATTATCTTAAAGCGCAAAAAGTTAGAAATTTAATTGCTCAAGACTTTAGTCAGGCATTTGAAAAAGTAGACTTAATTTTAGGCCCGACAACACCAGATAAAGCATTTAAGATAGGTGAAAAAATGAATGATCCGATTGCAATGTACTTGTCTGATGTCTACACAGTTAGCACTAATTTAGCAGGGCTTCCAGCAATGTCTATTCCAATGGGTTTTAAAGATGGTATGCCTTTAGGATTACAAATAATAGGTAATCATTTTGATGAGAAAGATATTCTTAAGCTATCCCACTTATATCAAAAAGAGACAGATTGGCATAACCAGGAACCTGGGGCTTAGTATGTGGGAAACGGTAATAGGACTAGAAATACATGTTCAACTTGCAACCGATAGTAAGTTATTTTCCTCATCGTCAACTAATTTTGGTTCTGAACAAAATACACAAGCGTCCATTATTGATTTAGCCATGCCAGGTGTACTCCCAGTTTTAAATAAAAAGGCTGTCGATATGGCAATAATGTTTGGGTTAGCTGTAGATGCAAAAATTGCTGATAAATCAATATTTGCTCGTAAAAACTATTTTTATCCTGACTTACCTAAAGGCTATCAAATTTCTCAGTATGAGCTTCCTGTCGTATATGAAGGAAAATTAGAAATAAGTGTAGATGGTAAAAGCAAGACCATAGGTATTACACGAGCTCATCTCGAAGAGGATGCAGGAAAATCTATTCATGATCTATTTGACGGGCAGAGTGCTATTGATTTAAATAGAGCTGGAACTCCTCTTATCGAAATTGTCTCGGAACCTGATATGAGGTCTGCTAAAGAAGCGGTAACGTACCTAAAAAAGATGCATTCAATTGTCAAGTCTCTTGGAATAAGTGATGGGAATATGGAGGAAGGATCATTTAGATGTGATGCTAATATATCTTTGAGAAAACCTGGAGAGGATTTTGGTGTAAGGGCTGAAATAAAAAATATTAATTCCTTTAGATTTGTTGAGAACGCAATAAATTATGAGGTAGATAGACAACAAGATATTCTTGAGTCAGGCGGAGTAGTAAATCAAGAAACTCGTTTATATGACCCAAAAAAAGATGAAACTCGCCCAATGAGATCAAAAGAAGAGGCAAATGATTACAGATATTTTCCTGATCCTGATTTATTGCCTGTTGAAATTACCGAAAAACAAATATCCAAGATCAAAAAAAGTCTGCCAGAATTGCCCGATGCTAAGAAGGAAAGATTTATCGAAGAATATGGATTAAAAAATGATGATGCAGAAATATTATCCTCATCATTAGAATTATCTGAGTATTTTGAGAAAGCTAGTAGCTATGTTTCATTAAAATTCCAGCTTCTTGCAAACTTTGTTCTTAGTGAAGTAATAGGCTTATGTAATAAGCAAAACCTTGATATTTCAGAAGCTCCAGTTAGTCCTAAAGAAACGGCTAAACTAGTTAGCTATGTAAATGATGAAAAAATATCTATAAAACAAGCTAAGGATGTATTAAATGAGTCTTGGCAAAATAAGACCGGTGTAGATGAAATAATAAAATCTAAAAATATAGAACAAATATCCAATGTCGACCTATTATTAGATGAAGCAAAGAAAATACTGGAAAAGCATCCTAAAGAAGTCCAAGATTATAAAAATGGTAAAAATAAGTTAATGGGCTTTTTTGTTGGGCAAATCATGAAAGAGACGCAAGGGAAAGCAAACCCCAAGGCTTTAAATCAAATATTAAATAAATTATTAAAAGGTGGGTAAATGCTTAATTTCATAAAACAAATTTCCGGAATATTTTCAACCGATATATCTATTGATTTGGGGACAGCCAATACTCTTATATACATGAAAGGTAAAGGGGTTGTCTTAGATGAACCCTCTGTGGTAGTTGTTAGAGATGATAGAGGGTCTAATAAGAAAATTGAAGCGGTTGGTATAGAAGCAAAAAATATGTTGGGTAGAACTCCAGTTGGATTAACTGCAATACGTCCACTCAAAGATGGTGTTATTTCAGACTTCACAATTTGTGAAAAAATGCTTCAACACTTCATAAAAAAAGTTCATAAATCTGCATGGTTCAGGCCAAGTCCTAGAGTATTAATATGTGTACCTTGTGGGGCAACACAAGTAGAAAGAAGAGCAATAAGAGAATCAGCAACAGGGGCTGGGGCGAGAGTTGTACATCTTATTGATGAGCCCATGGCAGCAGCTGTTGGTGCTGGAATGCCATTGGATGAACCAAGAGGTTATATGGTTTGTGATATAGGTGGAGGTACCTCAGAGGTAGCAACCATATCACTCAATGGGATTGTCTATGCATCATCTACAAGAATAGGTGGTGATACTTTTTCAGAAGCTATAATAAGTTATGTAAGAAGAAATTATGGTTGTGTAGTTGGTGAGCCGACTGCTGAAAAGATAAAGCATGAAATCGGATCAGCCTACCCTACGAGTGATCTTTTAGAGATAGAAGTGAAAGGGACAAATCTAGCTGCTGGTGTGCCGCAATCATTTACAATTAATAGTAATGAGACTCTTGAAGCTTTGCAGGAATCTCTGCAGGGTATTGTATCTGCAGTAAAAACAGCTCTTGAAAATACTCCACCTGAGTTAGGTGCAGATATACACGAACGAGGAATGGTTCTTACGGGAGGTGGTGCATTACTCAAAGACCTAGACCTGCTTATAAAAGAAGAGACAGGAATGAATGTTCTAGTCGCAGAAGATCCCTTAAGTTGTGTTGCTAGAGGTGGTGGTAAAGTACTTGAAATAATAGATGAAAAAGGGGTTGAATTTCTTTCAATGGACTAGATTGTGTCTTCACCTATTTTCAAAAAAAGTGTAACTAATTTTTATTTATTTATATTTTTAATCAGTTTATCTATTTTAAGTATTATAATTGACTTAAAATATACCTCTACAAATTATCTCCGAACTATGGTGAATGACTTCGTACTAAGTCCTATTCAATATATTGTAAAAACACCATCAGATTTTTTTTATAGTATATTACAAGAAACAGAAACAATTGCCCAACTAGAATCAAAAATAGAGAAACTTGAAAAAGATAATAAAGTGATGAAGATAAACCTTCAAAGAATAAATATTTTAGAGGATGAGGTTTCACGCTTGAGGTCTATTAAAAGAGCAATGTCTAAAAAATTTAAAAATATCCAGATAGCTAAAGTTATACAAGGAGATGTAATACCAAATAAAGAATCTATTAAGATAAACATTGGGTCGAATGATAAAGTAATAATGGGACAAACTGTG
>MDTC01012721.1_pt1 | contig 10496 bp, 9 predicted proteins | sample 811181 | NCBI WGS metagenome assembly MDTC01 (sample SAMN05326644, study PRJNA326480) | marine metagenome | isolation source: seawater | place: Pacific Ocean: North | collected 2011 | reverse complement strand
GAAAGTTGCTATTGTTGGTTCCGGGTATATCGCAGTGGAAATTGCCGGATTATTGTCAGGGCTGGGTTGTGAAGTTACTCTTATATGTCGAAAAGATGGTGTCTTGAGGTCCTTTGACAAGGATATTAGATCGATGCTTCAGGAACATATGACCAAAACTAACATTAATATACTCGAGTATACCGAAGTTTCATGTGTTGAAAAGCATTCAGGTAAATTGAAAATAGAATTGTCAAAAGGGTCTTCGATGATTGCTGATCGATTGCTTTGGGCGATTGGCAGAAAACCACGAACTGCGGATTTAGAGCTTGAAAAAACTGGTATATTTACGAGACCAGATGGCTCTATTGAATCCGATGCCTGGGAGAAGACAGCTGTAGCTGGAATTTATGCATTGGGAGATGTAGTTAAAAAAATAGACCTAACTCCAGTAGCAATAGCTGCCGGCAGGCGTCTAGCGGATAGGGTTTTTGGTGGAATGGGAGATAGAAAATTAGATTATGAAAATGTAGCTTCAGTGGTTTTTAGTCACCCACCCATTGGCTCGGTGGGGCTGACGGAATCCCAAGCCATAGAAAAGTATTCTATAAGTAAAGTGAAAGTGTATAAAAGCCGCTTTATAAATATGTTCTACGCTTTGAGTGAGGACAAACAATTCAGTCAAATGAAGCTGGTAACGATTCTACCAGATGAAAAAATAGTTGGTCTACACGTAATAGGGCGTGGAGCAGATGAAATGCTTCAGGGCTTTGCGGTCGCCGTGAAAATGGGAGCCACTAAGAAAGACTTCGATGATACGGTCGCCATACATCCTGTTGCAGCTGAAGAGTTTGTGACAATGACTTAAAACGCTATTAAAATTGGTCTTTACTTTATATCTTGTAGCATTGCATGGTAGTGTTTAGCTGCATCATGCGGGCTTTTGGAATAAACAATAGCTCTGCCGACATTAGCAATAGTATTGTCACCAAAGACTTTAATTATTGGATCTATGCTGCCGCCTTGAGCGCCAATGCCTGGTACAAGAACTAATCTGTCACCAATAAGATCTTTAACCTGCATTATTTCGCTTACAGCTATATGATTCTTGTCGCTAGGTGCACCGATGACCACACCATCGCCGTCAGCATCTTTGACTGTACTTGCCACCCATTCAAAAACCTTTTTGCCGCACACGGATGAGTTTTTAATAAAAGCATATTCAGGGTTAGACATGAGGGCTAAGGCGATAATACCGAGGTTTCTCTTTTTTGCCTGGGCAATAGCTTGACTTATATTTCCAGGAAAAGGAGTGTAGGTGATTGCGTCGAAACCTTCGATTTTACTGTGGTAAAATGCGGCATCATTTGTGTCGCCAATATCACTAATCTTGCTATCATCTATGGCGACCATACCACATTGATGGATGTGGTTTGTCATCTTTTGAAAGTCTTTTCTCGAGAAGTCCCTAAAATATTGACGGTTTGGCTTTATGCCTGCAGCATAAGGAGCTACCTGTTCAATAATTTTTAGGCAAAAAGCCAGTTTATTTTCTTCTTCAGGGATTGTTTGAGTTTCCCTTTGGTCGTGCGTCGCTGGATCAATACCAATGCAAAGCACGGAGTTCTTTTTCTTGACTGCCGCTAACCACTTTTCTTTAAACGTCATGGTTTTATCCACTTTATTTGTTGACTACCATATTGCTCAAACTCCTTACTCAGGGCTTCTAGAACTTTGGCTGAAGGTGGGTGATTCTTAGCGGCTAATGGCAAGAGCTTGGTAGCTCTAGTGAGAGTGTGATATTGAATTTTATTATTGAATTGGGAGTGGACGGCTTGCTGTACGTTTTGGCCGTCATCGCGGTTCTCCATTCGGTCAGTGAGGGTAACTACTGCAGAAACATCAATACCCAGTTCTGTTAGATGCGTTAGAGTATTTAAAAGTGAAAGGCCTGTGGTTGCCGTATCTTCAATGACAACGGTTTGACCTTTTGGTTCACCGATGAAGAACTTATCTTTGGCTTGTCCGTGAGCTTTTGGTTTCGCCCGTCCCATTGGTATTGTTGCGTTGCCTGGGGCAAAGTTTTCTTGGCGAATAGCCCACTTAAAAGCAGTAAGGATAGCTAGCTTGGTTGCTCCTTCAGGTACGCCATAAATGCAATCCCAATCAAATGGCGCTGAGTTTAGAAAGCTTATGAGGTGGTCTGTGGTTTTATCCAGGAGCCAGGCGTCATTTGTGGCTTTGCGCCAATTAACATAGAAGTGGCTTTTACGTCCACTTTTTAGGGTGATCGCTTCCTCAAAAAATCCTATAATTTCATGGTCTAAGATGAGTTCTTCTAGGGTGTCTTTTGACATAAAACCTTGCCCTGCGAAAAATGAATACTCTGGTCATGAAGTTAGCTTTGAGTTTACAGAGGCTATTCATTACCGACTGGGCTGCAGTCTATCTAACTCATGACTTGAGATCAAGGTCTCAAGGTAGCCTCCTATTGGCAGCTATTGTTGTGGCGAGATATATGGCAATCTTACTCGTCTTACTAATACTGTCGTAAGAAATTTTTTCCATAGTATCGGTTGGTTTATGCCAATGTTGGAGGTTGCTGAAGTCTATGAGGTTGATTGCAGGGATTCCTGCTTCTATAAATGAGATATGATCGTCCTGAACAGCGGTCCACCCTGTTTCTGGGAAAAGCGGCGGAGTGTTAGTGTTGCGATCGAAGCTCCGTGCTAACTCTAAAAGGCGTCTGTTACTGTTGCTTTCATTAGTTAAGATAATATTTGGATTTCCTATCATGTCCATTAGAACTAAAGCCATGAACTCTTTTTGCTCGCCATCAAATGTAAAGCACTTTGCCTCACCGCATGCGTATAATGTTGCTGCTAGGTGACGACTGCCATACCGATTGTCGATAATTTTTGCAGGATGCTTCAGCATTCCATCATCCCAGTTCGGCAACCTAGCTTCTTCTCCATCAAAAAAGATTCCAAGGAATGCACAAGGTAGTTTTTGTAGTTCAGCCTTTGATTCGTTGAAAAATTGGAGAATTTCAAGCAGAGCTACTGTAGAGGAGCCACTATCGTTCGCACCCGGCCCTAAAGCTTCTAAGCCACCTTTTGAGTCATAGTGGCTGCCTAAGGCAACCACACAACTGGCTTTAGGACTGCCCACATAGGCTATTATATTAACTGTTTTGGTCGGAATAGTAAGTGGTGCAGGTAGGTTTGGGTTCTGCAAGAGTAACGGGTTGGGAACTTCGGATTCGAATGTTTGGGTGATTGTTTTGATACCAGTATTTTGTAAGAAGTCTGAAATGTAGAGCTCAACAACCCTCTGTTGCTCAGACCCGTGTGGGTGTGGGGTGAGCGCTATTGCATTCATATGCCTTTTGGCGCGCACTTCATTGAGTGAAAATTCTTTTGTGATATCATATGCATAAGTGTTTTTTTTGCTTGGGCTATCGCAGGTCATGGCGCCTAGAAACATCAGGCCAAGAGCCATGATGGGGGGGCTGTAGTGTGGCATAACGTTTTGCTCTCCCTTAATAACGTTGACCCAAGTATTCAAGGCATTCTAAAATAATAGAGCTTTTTATATTTTTGAACAACAGAGGATGAAAGCTATGAAGGCAAAGGCTGTTATTTTAGCTATAATGCTTGGGGTGGTTTTGTATATTCAATTTTGCTTAGATATAAAAAGCCTTCTTAAGGCTTCCATACAGGAGCAAGATTCGCCTCCTAAATCTGAGAGCATGTTCTAAATCTTGTTTTCTACTTTTTCTTGGTCTTTTTAGCTTTCGACTTTTGAGGTATATCGGCTGGTTCGTTTGGCTTAGGTAGTCGAGAAAACAGGTCTTGCTCAAGGTGTCCATAACCTGTGGGTATAAACTTCTTGTATATGCCGGTGAATAGCAATATTCCGGCGATGACAAATGGTATACTTAGGATTTGCCCCATGTTAAGTGCCATGTTGTCTTCAAAAGTTTTTTGGTTTTCCTTGAAGTTCTCCAGGTAAATCCTTGATGAAAAAATCCAAATCATCAACATACCTATTTGGCTTCCCGGGCGGATATTACCTTTTTTAATGTGGTAGTGCCCGAATAGAATAATGAATAGAATCATGTAGCTTGCGGCTTCATAGAGCATTGCAGGGTGTCTGGGGGTTGGCGGTAGTCTGTGCATTTGATCCCAGCGTGTAAAGATTATAGCCCAAGGGACATCGGTTGCCTTACCGACGATCTCAGAGTTGAAGAAGTTTCCTATTCTTATGCAGGCTGCGCAAAATGGGATAGCGGTAGCAAGGCGATCTGCCAGCCAGCCGTATGGTTCATTTGGGTGCTTTCTGCAGAAAAGCCAAACCGAGATGATGCATCCAAGTGTGCCTCCATGGCTTGCTAGCCCACCTTCCCACACTTTTAAAATTCTTAAAGGGTTTGATAGATAATATTCCGGATCGTAGAAAAGACAGTGGCCTAATCGAGCTCCGACAATGGTTCCTACCATTAGGTGAACAAGAAGAGGCTGCAGTAGTGTTTCACTATGGGATTCTCTTCGCCAGATATCCTCCATCACTTTGTAACAAACCAGAAATCCAAAAGCGAACATTAGGCCGTAATACCTCGGCCCAAAAGAACCTATTCTAAAAATCTCTGGATCAAAGTTCCAAACAAAATAGTCCATTTATCCCACCTTCCTTTTTAAGGTTGTAAATAATTATCTATTACTCCGTCGATCGCTGCTTCAAGTAGCTTGATAACCTTATCGAAACCTTCACTGCCTCCGTAGTATGGGTCTGGAACTTCTTGCTCTGAGGTTTTTTCTATGAAGTCACAAATTAAATATATTTTTGAATGTGAGTCTTTTGGTCGCCGGTTATGGAGTTCCTTGAGATTATTTTGGTCCATTGCAAAAATATAGTTGAATTTATAGAAATCTTGATTTTCCACTGGTCTAGAGGTGCTTATGGGTTGATAACCATATCGCTTGAGTGCGGAAATCATCCGTGGGTCAGCGGGCTCTCCTTTGTGGTGGTCGATTGTACCAGCGCTTTGATAGTTTACTTCTTTAGATGGTCGCTGGTTTTCTATTTTTTTGTGAAAGATAGCTTCAGCTGCAGGTGATCTGCAAATATTGCCAAGGCATACGAAAAGAAAGCTAGTCATTGCAGTCTCCATTTTTTCTGAATTTATACAATAATTATGGCGTATTTTCTGTTCATAACCGCTTGTTTTTTGGTTAGCTCCGTAATTTTTGTATCTGATAAAAATGCCTGCTTTCGGCGATTACTTCTACCAAAAACTCAAGTGCATAGGGATGTTATCTGTGCTTGGTCAAAAGTAGCCTATATTTTTCGTCATTTGAGGCAACAGCTAGGCCCTTTAAGGGAGGTGTCTGTAATCGCAGGTATAAATAGAAATAGGTTTACTTGTTGAGTGAAATAGCTATTATTGGGTTGCCTGAGTGGCGTTCTTTTTGACTTGAATTTTGTGGAGATTTGTATGGATTTGAAACGTGTTGGCCTGACCTTATTTCTTTGCGGCGGTTTTTTCTCGGTAAATGCTTGTGTATCTGATGATTCTTTGGACGAGCCTGTGAGCCTTGAGGTTACTGACGATGACCTTCTAGACGCTACTTTGTCTGGTGACTCTGAAGAAATGGTTGAGGAAGATATTGCTGAGTTGGATGCAGAAAATGATAATGGTGAACTTGAAGATGGAGAAATATTTCCAGATCCGAGTGAAGCTGCTGACCTAAACCAAGAGGATAGCGCTGAATTAGCTTCGGAAACAATAGAAGATACTGCGGTTTTAGAAGACGATAATGCTGTTGATTTAATTGGTGAAGAAACCACGGATGTTATGGACACATTTACTATTAGTGAAAAAACAGTCCGGTTTGCTTACAATTCGTCGAGGCTAAATGGTCAAAGCAAAAAAGCTCTACAAAGTATTGCTGAAAAATTAAAAAGTAACCCTGAAGTAAGGGCTAAAATTGAAGGACATACGGATGCTATTGGTAGCCGAGATTACAATATAAGATTGGGTGTGAGGCGGGCTAATGCAGTGAGAACATACCTGATTTCTTTGGGGGTTAGTGATAGCTCGTTAAGTATAGCTTCCTTTGGTGAGGCTAAGCCCGCTTCTGCAGCTAATAAGCTGAACCGCCGAGCTGTATTTATCTTAGAGTAGTGCATTGATGATAGATATATTTACTATATCTTGCCAGCTTGCACCTCTTGAAAGATCACTAAAAGGTTTGTTCAAACCCTGGAGTAAGGGGCCATAGGCTTCAAATTTAGCTAACCTTTGTGTGATCTTATAGGCGATATTCCCAGCATTTAAGTTGGGAAAAATGAAAATGTTTGCTCTCCCTGGTAGGTTACTGCCGGGGAGCTTTCTTTTGCCTGTAATAGGATCGTAGGCGGCATCGAATTGCAGCTCTCCTTCACACTCAACATCAGGCATTTTTTCTTTGAACCTTTGGCAGGACTCAGCTATTTTCTCAGCCTTAGGGTGGATTGCGGACCCTTTGGTTGAGAAGGATAGGAATGCTATTACTGGTGGACGATCTGGAAAAAGTTTTTTCCATGTTTTTGTAGATGCAACTGCGATCTCTACTAATTGATCTTTAGTCGGTTCTATAACTACCCCGCAGTCAGCAAATAGAAAGGTTTCTCCTGTGGACCCTCTGTGCATGATAAAGGGTCCGCTAATAGTGTCAGCATCTTCACTCGTACCTACTGTTTTCAAAGCAGATCTTATTACATCACTACTTGTGAAAACGCAGCCGGAGACAATAGAGTCGACGCTGTCTTGGGCCAGTAAGAATCCAGCTTGCATTAAATTAGATCTAGAGTTTTTTCTTAAAATATCATCATTAAACTTCTTTAACTTTTTCTCATATTGGGTTTTTTGATATTGAAACACTTGGTCTTCGAGGTGTGGAAAATCATTTGCAACATTGGACACTAGACTGGAGTTACTATTAGTTTCATGCCATGTGTATATTCTCTTAAAAATTCTCTTTTCTAATAAAAATTTTATTGCCTTTTGTATGCGCAGGTCATCTGATTCTGGATAGCCAATAGAGAGGTTTTTGTTTTTTAATACTAAAGATAACTCCTCTATAAATTGCGGTAGTTTGTAGTCTGTTTTCATTTGAGCTCTTCTCTGTTTAATTATTAGTCATGTCGGCACATAGACCATACTACATAAGCTTCAGGACCAAAACGGCATCTTTATCCACAGAAGCTGTGGATTTTATCAAGTGATTTAAGTTGATGATGTTTTGTTTGTCAAAAATAATTATTGGATTTCTAAATATCTGCTTTTTATTTCCGATACTCCTTCAGAACAGTGAATTGGTTATTTTCAATATAGAGATGATGAACGGTTGATTGTTATTGGTACCGTAAAAATTAGTCTAGCTAAAGCATTGAAAGCAGAGCTTAACGCTTTGGGCATGGACAGCCTTATTGTAAGCCCCAAAGATAAAAATTTTCTGGATATCATTTATAGTTCAGATAATGATGCAATTGTTTTAGATATTGACTTTTCAAATCTACCTTGGTTTGTAAATTTAGATATACTTAATAGTATTGGTAGTCGTTGTCCTCTCCTATTGCTTCGTCCTAATAATGCGGCCTTTGCAGCGATTGAATCTAAGTTGATTGATGGGGTTACGATTACGGATTACGATCTTGAAGATGTCTTGACCAACTTAGGTATTCTGGGTGGCCCTCAAAGACAAAGCTATAAGTCTTTTTGTAAGACAATGCCAATCTATAATGTGCAGGTGCCAAGTGAGTTTTTGAAAAAATTTGGTGGTGTTGGGATTATTTCAGTAGATGCATCGTGCTTCGGTAAGATCGGTATCGAGTATGGAGTGGATGTATACTCCCAAGTGAAGGATGTTTTTCAGGCAATCCTATTTGAAACTTGGGGTAGAAAAGGTAGCTTTCGAGCTGACGATATATTATGCCGAAAATCAATATCTAGCAATATTTACTACGTTTTTCTTTCAAGCTCCCGGCGTACCGGTGGCCTGCCGCTCCCTGGAGCATTAGAAGCACTTGCGGATCGCGTGACATCATCTCTGCAAAGGTCGATATATAGTGAGCTTTGTGCTCCTCATGCCAAAAAGCGGATACCGGCTTGCGTCCGGAGTATACCGACCCCTTTAGTGGGTTATAAGGGAATGATCGACAATCCATGTATACAAACAGAAGATATTGTGAATAGTGGCCTTGAAGATGCCCGTAGCGTATCTCTTTCTCAAGGAAAAAGGTTGAAGGAACGGCAGCTGGAATTGATGCAAACCTTGATTCAAGGCGATGATTTTTTGACACCAAACTATCAAGCTATTTTTAAGCTACCTGACATCACCAGAGAACAGGTAGCTATGGCTCAGAAAATCAATAAGGTTTCTCCGCTTAAGGGTTCTCTATTCGGATTCGAGTCATTGATTCGGGTCAATAAGGAGAGGGTGCAGCAAATAACCCACCTAGATGGTCTTAGAATGACGGGGTTAGACTTTAGATTCCTAAACCCTGAGGTTTTGTTTGGACTGGCCAAAATCACTAATGTATCGCTCGAGCTGGATCAAGCTTGTTTGGTGAAAGCTGCAAGTCACTCCAATGTGTTACCGGGAGTGTTGATGGTAAATATTTTACCAAGAAATTTATATTACATAGATCAGCTTCTGGGTATTTTCGGTGACCGCAGGGATGTTATGTTCGAGGTATCTGAGAGTGAAGCCATTAATAACTTCGAATTGATGAAACAAAGTTGTAAGGCGCTTTCTACCAGAGATTTTGGTATAGCTGCCGATGATTTTGGTAAGGGTTTTAGTAGTTTAGAAAGGATTATCAAGATCAAGCCTAATGTTATAAAGTTCGACCGTAGTATGATCGAGAATATTCATCAGGACTCAGTAAAAAAAGCTTACGTTGAAGGTATGGTTCGAGCTGCCAAAATTATTAAAACAGTTGTGTTAGCCGAGGGTGTTGAGCTTTGGGAGGAGGCAGAAGTGTTGCAGCAGATCGGTATTGAGCTGGTGCAAGGCTTCCTTTTTCATAAGCCGCAGTCTATTGAAAATATAATGGCAGATTTAGTAATTGAAGAAGATAGTTTCGGTTCTGCCTCTTAACGCAGTTTAGGGAACTTGTCGGGGTCCCGATCATGCATAATCGAGTAGGCAAAATCGAACATGTCATCTATATTTGGTTTTGAAAAGTAGTCGCCGTCTGACGCATAGGCGCCTCGATGTGGCTGTGAACTTAAAGTTTTTGGCTTACTGTCAAGAAACTCGTAAGCTCCTTGCTCTTCGATAACTTGTTGCATCATAAATGCTGATGAGCCACCTGGTACATCTTCATCAATGAAAAGGACAGCTCCGGTTTTCTTAATTGAATTGGTAATCATGCTTCGAATATCGAATGGTAAAAGAGTCTGGACATCTATCAGTTCCACCTCTACCTGCGCTTTTGCTAGTTGTTCACATGCCTCTTTTGCCAGATTAACACAGGCCCCGTAGGTGACCATCGTTACATCTTTGCCCTCTCTAATGATGTCGGGTATACCTAGAGGCACCGTGAAGTCTTTCAGGTTTTCAGGAATCGCTTCTTTTAGACGGTATCCGCAAAGTACTTCGATAACTAGTGCGGGATCGTCGCACTTCATTAGAGTGTTGTACATTCCTGCAGCCTGGACCATGTTTCTAGGTACGCAGACATGAATCCCTCTAATGCCATTGATAATTGTACCCATCGGCGAACCTGTATGCCATACGCCTTCTAGTCGGTCACCTTTGGTTCGCACTATGACAGGCGCTATTTGACCGCCTGCTGTGCGGTAGTGGAGGGTGGCAAGATCATCAGACATTGTTTGAAAGGCATAGAGGAGGTAATCGAGGTACTGGATATCGACAATTGGTCGTAAGCCACGGATAGCAGCACCAATCCCTTGTCCCAAAATAGTTGCTTCACGTATTCCGGTGTCCGTGACTCTGTGCTCACCATGTCTTTCGGCTAACCCTTCAAATTCAAGGTTCACGCCGCCTAATACCCCTACATCTTCACCGATAATAAAAATCCGCGGATCTTCGGCTAAGTGATGGTCAAAGATTCTTTGTATTACCACCCTGCCGTCAACTATTTCAGGGTTTTCCGAATATATAGGCTCTATGGGCTCTATCACTAGTGGTGAGTGTTTTGTTTCTGATAGAAGGTGGCTGCTATATCGCTCGTTATTTTGAAAGTGATATTCACGGCTGAAACGAATAAGCTTATCTTTTTCTTCAGAATTGTGGTTTCTCAGTTGGATAAGAAGTTGTCTTGCTGCTGATAGGATAGCTCGGCGATTTAGAGTGGTGACTTTTTTGAGACTCTGAATAGTATCCTCAACCGATTTTGGTTCAGCTGTCGATTTTTGTAAGTCAGATAAAAGTTCTAGTAGCTCATCCCGCTCTTTTTCTAGTGGTTTTAAAAAGTCAAGCCACGCAGACTTTTGTTCAATGTCT
>MDTC01278977.1_pt1 | contig 10499 bp, 9 predicted proteins | sample 811181 | NCBI WGS metagenome assembly MDTC01 (sample SAMN05326644, study PRJNA326480) | marine metagenome | isolation source: seawater | place: Pacific Ocean: North | collected 2011 | reverse complement strand
TGATAAAATACCAGGGATAGCACAAGAAGCGCGGACTGCATTCAATAAATCGCCTTTACGAAACCATACTTCTTCACCACGATATAAATCTGTGGCAACCGTTGCAAAAGGCATAGGTAAGTCTTCAATACAAAGTGAAGCAAAATAAGGTTCTAATTCACGAAAGAGCTTATCTCCCGCAAGTAAACTACCACGACCTAGGTTCAAATCAAGGTAAGACATCAAGCTTAAATGCGACATCCCTTCTGCCCACGCTTCTAGTTGCAATAATCTATTATTGGCATAGGCTGCGCCGACTAAGGCACCTGAAGAGCAACCGGCAACGACAGTAGGCCGTATACCTAAAGCCAAAAGTGACTTCAAGACACCAATATGCGCCCAACCTTTCGCAGATCCACTACTTAAAGCGATACCTATGTTCATTGCTTCCTCCTTTTATATAGATCTAAGCCGATCATTCAATGCGCATGCCAAATATTATTGATATAATAAGCGCAGATTTATTTTTTGGAGCTACATCTTGAACCATCCATCTGCTCATGACCAAACCGTACACTTTCAAAGTATGGGACTTGATTACCGTTTGTTAAAAACCATCAATCATCTTGGTTTTACTCATGCAACATCAATTCAGCAACAAGCTGTACCTATTGCTATGCATGGTAAAGATTTAATTGCCTCGTCTAAAACAGGCTCAGGAAAAACCTTAGCTTACGTTTTACCTGCACTGAATCGGTGTTTAACACAGAAAGCGCTATCACGCCGTGATCCTAGAGTACTGATCTTAGCACCCACACGAGAACTCGCACGTCAAGTTTATGCTCAAGTGCGCCTGTTCACTTCGAACACGGCTCTCAAATCAACTTGCATTGTAGGTGGCGATAACTTTAATGACCAAGTAAAAGCCTTGCAGCGCCAGCCTCATATTATTGTCGCAACAGCGGGGAGATTAGCGGATCACCTTGAACATCGTTCTGTCTTTCTCAATGGTCTAGAACTTCTTATTCTGGACGAAGCCGATCGTATGCTTGATTTAGGCTTTGAAGCTGCTTTAAGACGCATTCATAATTGTGCCGATCACAAAAAGCGCCAAACTTGCTTATTTTCGGCCACGCTTGATCACGCCTCTGTTAACTTGTTAGCCAATGAGCTTCTAAGCGATCCTGTTCGTATTAAAATTGGAGAAGCTGCTGAAAAACATCAAGATATTGAACAAAGCTTCTTCTTTGCTGATCACTATGATCATAAAATCGACTTACTCGCGCACCACTTAAAAGAGCTTCCTATCAAGCAAGTCATGATTTTTACGGCAACCCGTGATCATACTGAACAGCTGGCACAACACTTAGAGCAACAAGGTTATCGTGCCCTTCCTCTGAGTGGCAAACTGTCACAAGCTAAACGTCATCAAATTATGGATGATTTCAGCCGTAATAAATACCAAGTCTTAGTCACAACTGATGTCGCAAGCCGAGGACTCGATATTCATACCGTCTCTCATGTCATCAACTTTGACTTGCCCAAACACGAAGAAGAATATATTCACCGCGTAGGAAGAACAGGACGAGCAGGTCAAAAAGGTGCTGCGCTCTCTTACATTGGCCCCAAAGACTGGGACGCTTTTACGCGCCTTAAAGCGCTTTTAGAGCAAGCTCTAGAAATGAGCGTGGTTGCAGGTCTTGAAGCACAATTCTCTGGTTTTAAACCTCGCAAACAGAAAAAAGCTAAAGCTGTATCTGGATCAGATAAAAAAACCAAAGCTGCAATAGGTCAATCTTCTAAGAAAAAATCGAAAAAACCGCGTAATAAAGACTTTTACTTAGCTCAAGATGCAGGTGAAGCGCCTGTTAAGCGCAAACCTAAAACATCAGACTAATATAAAAAAATCAGCACTTCATATTCAAGTGCTGATTTTCTATAAGCTTTTACAACATATTACATACTACGTTTCAGCATAAAATACGCGTCCTGTTCAAGGCTACTTGTTCGGATAAGGATACATATGATCTTCAAGCAAACCGTTGTTATGTAATTGAACATAAGCTTTTAGCTTAAGTGCTAATGAAGCATCATCTTCTTGACTTATTCTTGGATGCAACAGCTTATGGTTTAATCTCGTTGTCACGACGCCTTCATCTTTTTTATTCAATCGCGTGACCTTGTTATCGCTCACTAAAATATATTCTCGATCTGAGATAGCAAGTAAAGCGTGACCAGGGTGACTTTCATCGATCATACTCCGACCAAAAGGTAATAAAGTGTATTTTTCTTCCTTCATTAGCCCTAAGTAATCTATCAAAGTTGCAGGCAAATCGCTTTGCTGCACGACCATAGATGAGACTCTAGGTTTTATCTCTCCACTTGGATCATAAATAAATATAGGAATATGATGCGCAGCTAAGTCAGAATCAGTTGGATACTCACTCCAGTGCTGACTCGTATGATCTGCACTAAAAACAAATAAAGTATCTTTATACCAAGACATCTTTTGCGCTACTTCAAAAAACTGCTGTATTGAATAATCAGAATAAGACACTGAGCGATAAAACTCATGTGGATAATCTTGAGTATTAAATTTTTCTGCATATTTTTCAGGTATCACATAAGGCATATGCGATGACAAAGTAAAAATCGCTGAGAAAAAAGGCGTCTGTTTTTGCTGTAGATCAAGTGCTACATAATTTAAAAAGTCATCATCAAAGACACCCCATTTCGATGCTGATTGTGCATCCACCTTCTCTGGATAACGCTCAGCGAACTCATTAAAACCATGATACTTTTTAAAGCCAATGCGCTTAGCAAACTTATCGAGGTGCAAGCTACCATTATGGGCGCCATGATAAAAATTCGTTGCATAGCCATACTTGTTTAATATCTGTGGTAAAGCGGTATATGTATTATTGAAATAAGTTGTACGAGGAAACCCTGCTGAAAATAAATGTGGTATACCTAACAGCAATGACGGCATCGCATCAATAGAACGGCGACCATTGGCAAAAGCATAACTAAAAAACAAACTCTTATGGGCAAGCTGCGCAACAAAAGGGGCTGGCGTTCCATACTGCGGATGTGCATACAGCATATCACGATGAAAGCTCTCTAAAATAAATAAGACGATGTTCTTTTCTGTTCTTCGACTCGGTATCGTACCACTTGATTGCCCCTGATCAGCCAATACTTGATAAGCTTCTTCATGGGATTTGAACCAGGAATAAGACTTCATGGCTACATTTTTCACTCTAATAAGCATATATGGTGTATTGAGAATCATAGGAGCCAAGTCAGGATGAGGCCAATCATAAGCGTGCAAGATGGATAGAGGCTTTTTCTGTAAACCACCTCGTATACCTATCACCGACAAAGCTAAAACACATAAACTCAAACCTAAACTTTGTGTGAAAGAGACGCGCCAAGTTGTTCCTCTCACCTGAAAACAGATCCAAGCAAAACATGATAACAAAACTGTACTTGCCAAAATTTCCCATATATATCGCAGCACAATGTGATCCATCTGCTCCATCAGATCATGAAGGTAAATCATCACCTCTAATCCTGTGCGCCGACCTGTGAAAGGATAATAGGCCAAATCACATAAATTGGCGATCATACAAGGAATATTAAGACAACAAAAAAAGAAAGCTAGATGTTTGGGTTTAAAATAACTTTGATGTGCAAATCCTAAAATAAGACTTAGTAAAATAAGTGGTGAACTGGAAAGAAGTACAACATATAAGTCAAACCGCAAGCCATGGAGAAAAGCTCCTAAAATGGTTGCTAGATCGTATGTACTCGCTGGAATATGTGCATTGTAAAATAAAAGTCGGGTTAAACTATACATCAACATAGTTAAACCCATCATATACAAAAGTTGGCTGAGGTAATCTAAACGCATAGGCTTAGACCACACACTTTTCTTAGTGCGCTTCATATAAAAATCCTTTTTTATATTTTATGTGATGCTATGTGCACAATCCTGAATTGGGCTCACATAACATAAAAAAAATCGCTATTCCAAGGAATAACGATTTAATTTAACTCTCACTTGATGCGATGCATTAAGCAACAGCTTTAGCTTTCTCAACTAATGCTGAAAAAGCATATTGATCATAGACCGCAATATCCGCAAGGATTTTACGATCAATCTCAACAGATGCCTTCTTCAGGCCGCTGATAAAGCGACTATAAGATAGACCGTGAACACGTGCCGCAGCATTGATACGTACAATCCATAATTGACGGAATTGACGTTTCTTCTGACGACGATCACGGTAAGCATATTGACCCGCTTTAGTTACTGCTTGAAAAGCAACACGATAAACACGCGAACGTGCACCGTAATAACCTTTAGCTTGCTTTAAAATCTTCTTGTGACGAGCACGAGCAGTTACTCCACGCTTAACTCTTGGCATTATCTATTCTCCTCAACTTAAGCAAAAGGTAACATACGATCAATTGCTGCAACATCTGCCGCGGCAACCATACATTTATTACGTAACTGACGTTTACGCTTCGAAGACTTTTTAGTCAAAATGTGTCTTAAGTGGCTTTGTTTGCACTTGTAGCCACCCGAAGCAGTCTTTTTAAAGCGCTTTGCAGCACCTTTATTTGACTTCATTTTTGGCATGGGAATACTCCACATTATTTTGTGTAATTAGGCGTATTGCGGTTATCACAATAACTTGTTAGCCTAAATTACTACTTTTTTTTTGGTGCTAGCACCATCACAGCTTGACGCCCTTCCAAATATCTTAAATCTGGAAAGGATTCAACGCTGGCATATTCACCTAAATCATCCTTAACTCGGTGTAAAAACGTCTCATGTTGTTGACGTTGATTCATTTCTCGACCACGAAAACGTAAGGTCACTTTAACTTTATGGCCACTCTCTAAGAAGTCTATCAATTTACGCATCTTAGTTTGATAGTCGCCAGTATCGGTACAGGGTCGAAATTTAATCTCTTTAATTTGAACTTGTTTCTGTTTTTTTCTTTGCTCTTTTTGTGACTTAGCTTTTTCAAACAAAAACTTACCATAATCCATAATGCGACAGACAGGTGGCTCCGCATTAGGGCTAATTTCAACTAAGTCAAAACCCAATTCTTCAGCTTTGGCTTGGGCTTCATTTAAGCTCACGACACCTAAAGTCTTACCATCTACATCACTAAGACGGACTTCTTTTAAGCCTCGAATCTCATCATTTATGCGGTTTGCGGCTTGTTTTGCCCCAGAACCTCTTTGATTGCCTTTTATAACCTATTCCTCCAGCAAGTTAAGTTGACGCTGCATCGCTTGATGATTCAGCTGATCGATCAAACGATCAATGGTCATTTTGCCTAAATCAACGCCATTTCTAGTACGCACCGCAACTTCACCACGTTCCATCTCTTGGTCGCCTACGACTAATAAGTATGGAACACGTTTTAATGTATGCTCGCGAATTTTAAAGCCTATTTTCTCATTTCTCAAGTCTCCAGCCACTCTTAGGCCCGATTCTTGAAGTTTATTCACAATTTGGTGGACATAATCAGCTTGTTTATCCGTAATGCCCATAATTACAGCTTGTACAGGTGCTAACCATAGTGGAAATTTACCGGCATATTCTTCAATCAAAATACCGACAAATCGCTCTAATGATCCTAAAATAGCACGATGAATCATCACAGGCGTCACACGCTGCCCTGCTTCATCTATATATTTTGCACCTAAGCGCTCAGGCAAGGCAAAGTCAAGCTGTACTGTACCACATTGCCAAGCTCTATCTAAGCAGTCTCTCAGTGTAAATTCAATTTTAGGGCCATAAAAAGCACCTTCTCCAGGTTGCAAAGTATAGTCGATATCAGCTAAATCTAATGAACGTGCCAATGCAGCTTCGGCGCGATCCCACATTGTATCATCACCAATACGCTGCTCTGGTCGTGTTGATAACTTGACTTCAATCTGGGAGAAACCAAATGTTTCATAAATATCATACACCATTTTGATACAGCTGCTTACTTCTTCCTGTATTTGATCAGGTGTGCAGAAAATATGTGCGTCATCTTGGGTAAAGCCTCGAACACGCATAATACCATGTAGTGCACCAGAAGGTTCATTACGATGACAACAACCAAACTCAGCCATGCGCAGAGGTAAGTCACGGTACGACTTCAACCCTTGATTAAATATTTGTACATGACCTGGGCAGTTCATAGGCTTGACTGCATATTCACGATTTTCTGAGCTGGTTGTAAACATGTTCTCTGCATATTTACCCCAGTGGCCTGAACGCTCCCATAGGGAACGGTCCATCATCAAAGGGCCTTTTACTTCTTGGTATTTGTATTCTTGTAACTTTGTACGTACAAAGGATTCTAGTTCGCGAAAGAGAGTCCAGCCGTTGTGATGCCAAAACACCATACCTGGCGCCTCTTCTTGCATATGGAAAAGATCTTGCTGTTTACCTAGCTTTCGGTGATCACGTTTGGCAGCTTCTTCTAGACGGAATAAGTACTGTTTAAGCTGTTTTTTATCTGTCCAAGCTGTGCCATACACACGCTGCAACATCTTATTTTTTGAGTCACCACGCCAATATGCACCGGCAATACTCATCAACTTAAAGTGGTGGCAAAAACGCATATTAGGTACATGCGGACCACGACACATATCTACATATTCTTCATGATGGTATAAAGCAGGAGAAGCTTGCTGGCTGATATTTTCATCAAGGATCTGTGTTTTGTAAGGTTCCTGACGACTTTCAAACATGTCTCGCGCTTCTTGCCAAGAGACTGTCTTTTTGACCACATCATAATTGGTTTTGGCAAGTTGAAGCATACGTTTTTCAAGTGCATCGAGATCATCTTGAGTCAGCTTGTGCTCTAGATCTATATCATAATAAAAGCCATTGTCGATAGTCGGACCAATAGCCATTTTAACTTGAGGATAAAGCTGCTTGATGGCATGGCCAAGTAAATGAGCGCATGAGTGACGAATCACCTCAAGACCATCTTCATCCTTACTGGTGATAATTTCAAGTTGGGTATCGGTTTCAATAAGATCCAGTGCATCAACACGTTGGCCATTAGCACGACCAGCAACACAGGCTTTCGCTAAACCTGGACCAATATCTGAAGCAACATCTAAAGTAGTGACCGCACGATCAAAGATTCTTTGGCTTCCATCAGGAAGAGTAATTACAGGCATGATATTCCTTAAATTGTCAGTGGTGACTCATACCAAGAGCCACTTGAAAGCAAGCTATACTAAACTGTGCTAAATTTATCTGTTTTTTAGGCAAAAGAGCATAACAAAAAACCGCATAAATAGCTAGCCAAAAGTTGACTATTTACTTGCACACACAATCAATTGGCGATAGATTAGATGCTGTTCTTTCATTAAACTTCGAGATTTACTTATGCCCGTCACACTCATTACAGGCGCTGCCAAGCGTTTAGGCGCAGCCATGGCACGCAAACTTCATCAGCACCATTATAACGTCATGATTCATTATAATCGTGCTCATGATGAGGCTTCAGAGCTGTGCGCTGAACTCAATGCTCTACGTCCTCACTCTGCCGCTATGGTTCAAGCTGCTTTTGACGACCCTTCAGCTCTACAACAGTTGATTCCCCGCACGATTGAGCAATTTGGCCAACTTGACTGCTTGATCAACAATGCTAGTGAATTCAATCCTGTTCGATTCCGTGATATCACCATGCAAACAGCGCAAACCACTTTAACATGCAATGCTTTGGTACCTCTCCTCCTCGCACAACAAGCACAACAGCACCTTGAAGCAACACAAGGGTGTATCATTAATCTTGTGGATATACATGCTGATAAGCCTCTTGCCCATCACCTAGTTTATAGCACAAGTAAAGCGGCATTAAAGATGATCACTCAAGGCCTTGCAGTAGAAATGGCGCCGCATGTACGCGTCAATGCAATTGCTCCAGGTGCGATTTTATGGCCCGAAACCAGTCAAGTATCCAAGCAAGCTGAAATTCAGCAAACCATTCCTTTGCAACGTACAGGAGAGCTTGAAGATATAGCCAGTGCTGCACTATTTCTCGCACAGCAGGCGCACTATATGACAGGACAAACACTTTATCTAGATGGTGGTCGCACAGTAAAAGGTTACCAAGGCGCTCAAAACTAAACTTGAGATTGCTGCGCTAGTACACGTTCAACAGTAGAAACAATGGCTTGAGTTTGCGGATCAATTTCAATATTTACAGTTGCTCCCTTACCTTTTGTACTGAGCGTGGTTCGAGATAGAGTTTCTGGGATCAAGTGTACACAAAAGCGCTTATCTTGCACTTCACCAATGGTGAGGCTTATACCATCTATACCCACATATCCTTTTGTTAAAATAAAGCGCATCCACTGTGATGGCACTTCAAACCAGACCTGATAGTTTGTCTCAGTTGCGTTCACTTCGACAATTTCAGCCTGGCTGGCAATATGTCCTGACATCAAGTGCCCACCAATGTCATCTCCAAATTGTGCAGCACGTTCGATATTGACCTGATCTCCTTCTTGTAGTTGCTTCAAATTGGTGACTCGAAGCGTCTCATCAATCACATCAAAGTAAACATGAGTACCTTCTATTTTTGTCACCGTGAGGCAACAACCATTATGCGCTACTGATGCGCCGATCTGTAATCCCTCAAGCCACGCTTTTGGAAACTCTAAGATATGGGTTTGAAACTCTGTTTTGCGGATAATTTTTGAAATAGATGCTGTACCTAAAACAATACCTGTAAACATGCGCGGACCTCTTTTTAGTTAAGCTCAGATCTAAGCTAAAAAATAAGTTTTCACCATTGTAAGTTGATAACCAATAATCATCTTATACTTAGTATCTATAAACGGGCTATTTATATCATAAAATACGCTAAAAAGACCAGTGAAGGACTGCGATGCGGCAACTTATTTATCAAATCAGACAAATCATAAAGCTTGGAGTTCCTGTCTTTATTGGGCAACTCATTCAAACATTAATGAGCTTTACGGATACCGTTATGGCAGGTCATGTCAGTGCTGTGGATATGGCTGCTGTTGCTATTGGTGCAAGTTTATGGTTTCCTGTTATCTTATTTGTTTTAGGGCTGTTGATGCCGATTACTCCGGTGATTTCTCATCATTTTGGTTCGCGTGAATTTCGAAATATACCAGCAACTGTATGGCAAGGTATTTATCTCGCTTTGTTCACCGGCATTCTGGCCATGGCTGTACTGGGTTTAAGTCATTATCTTCTCACACACATGGAACTCGAACCCAGCCTCTATAAACTTTCTATCGGTTATCTCGATAGTATTTTATGGGGTGCACCTGCTTTCGCTGTCTTTCAGATTTTACGTAATTGTGGTGAAGGTATTTCCTACACTAAACCCACTATGGTAGTCAGCTTAATAGGTTTAATCAGCAATGTGATTCTCAATTATACCTTTATCTATGGCCATTTTGGTGCACCTGCTTTAGGTGGTGCCGGTTGTGGTGTAGCCAGTGCTATCACTTGCTGGCTCATGATGTTTGCTATGATGCTTTTTATTCGTTTAGATGACGCTTTCAAAGATATTCAACTTATCAAGTATAAAGTAGGTGTTGATCTCAAAACACAGTTCGGCATGATCAGACTAGGGCTACCTGTTGCTCTAGCAACTTTTTTTGAGGTCACACTTTTTGCCGCTATTGCATTATTGATTGCACCTCTAGGCGCAACTGTTGTAGCAAGTCATCAAATTGCGATTAACTTTTCCAGTTTGGTCTTTATGTTACCTTTATCTATAGGCATCGCTGTCTCTATCCGCATTGGTTACTATCTCGGCAAAAACAAAAAAGAGCATGCTAAAATGAGCACCAAGTCAGCGATTACTCTAGGTGTCTTGATGGCGTTATGTACTTGCTCTTTAACGCTTGTTGGACGTTATGCTATCGCCAAAATTTATACTGATGATATGCAAGTGATTGAGCTCACTATGTCTATTCTCTATTTAGCTGCTTTGTATCAATTCAGTGATGCTGTTCAAGTCATTTGCGCAGGTGTGTTAAGAGGCTATGGCGATACGAAAGCATGCTTTTATATTACCTTTTTCTCTTACTGGATTGTTGGTTTAACACTTGGCTATTTCTTAGCACTTACCGACACGATTATACCGCGCCTTGGTGTCATGGGATTTTGGATTGGTGTCATGGTCGGACTCACTTGCGCCGCGTTATTATTTATTTTACGTGTGATCTATATTGAAAAAAACTACACCGATCATAATTTCATCAAATAGAGCGTTTCCATTTAAATAATACTTGCAATAGCTATGCATCACTATTATTATGCTTTCCGTCTTCAATGCAAGACGCAGTACGACCGTAGCTCAGCTGGTTAGAGCACTACCTTGACATGGTAGGGGTCGGTGGTTCGAGTCCACTCGGTCGTACCAAAATCATCTTTACAACCGTAGCTCAGTTGGTTAGAGCACTACCTTGACATGGTAGGGGTCGGTGGTTCGAATCCACTCGGT
>MDTC01062969.1_pt1 | contig 10499 bp, 6 predicted proteins | sample 811181 | NCBI WGS metagenome assembly MDTC01 (sample SAMN05326644, study PRJNA326480) | marine metagenome | isolation source: seawater | place: Pacific Ocean: North | collected 2011 | reverse complement strand
TCCCAGTAGAGAGATCAGATTGGCAACAGTATACGATATGGGCTAATAACACAGGCGGATCAGTCGGACTTAACATTTGGATTGCCGTTCATGATTTAAGGGCGGACCAGAATGAGTTGTTAAGAGAACTCGATGACGCGGATTGGGAGGGCGGGTCATCACTTATTTTGCCCATAGGAAAATGGTCTTTCCCGCTAGGCAGGGACTCTGAAGACTCAACTGTGGTGGCGGCTAGTCACGTGGGCAGGGGCAAGATGGTTGGCCTCGGACATGAAAGCTGGGTCACACAGAATCATGAATTTAATTTCAGAGCAGTGGAATGGGCCTGTGGAGAGAATGCAAATATCGGCCTAGCTTACGGAGCTGGATTTGATCATTGGGAAGATGAACTCCGGGCCAAGGGCCACTCAGTACAACTTTCGATTACTCCGGATGACCTATCTCAAGTGGATTGCCTACTCGATGAATTCTGGAATGGGCATGATGACCAGGACAACTTGGCTATAGAGCAGTTCCTGCTTGAGGGAGGGGGGTTGATAATGGGAGGTCATGCGTGGTACTGGTCATATTCTAACAGCGATGTCCCATACAACTACCCCGGGAACAAGATATCTCAGACGACCGGTTTGTTCGTATCCTCAGATTGGGGGTACAACGACATTAATTTCGATATCCCTGACCCATATCGCACCCCACACAATGCAATCCAAGGGATTTATGCTGACATGGCCGGGGGGATCGAACTGTCCTCGGAGGAAGCAGAAATCGCCTATTCTTCAATTTCTGACTGTACTGTAATCGTTCCACTGGATTTTTTGGAGTTCTGGAATCCCTTGAGAGAAATGGTAAATTCAACAGGGTGGACAGTGATTCCTTACAGTACACTTTGGAGCTCAACAGGTCATGATCTAGGCGCCGATCCCGTTGCCGATGTGATTCTTAGGTTGGAAGAGGCCCTCACCCAGGGGCTCGATGCCGACGAGTTGCCCGTTCATCCTAGCCACACGGAATTCCCAGGGGAGGTCCCCATCAACGCTTCTAGGATATCTCGTACGGTCTCCATTGATGGCAATCAATCTGGACTCCCCTCGAATTTCGGTTATTCTGGTGCGAGAAACAGCATCAGGATGTCCACAGGACTCTACGCGCCCCCGGGAGAGGTCATCTCAGTTTCAGTTAGTCCGGAAGCTTCCGAGTTGGGGTTCTGGATACTGATTGGCGCACACACAGATGGCCTCTGGGGAAAGGACGTGATCAAGAGGCACTCTAAGATTCACAGGTACTGGTGGATAGACAACACAACCGCATCACTCGCATGCGATGACTCAGGTGTCTGTACTCCCTCAGCAGAGGTAGGAAATGCATTCGGTGGGCCAATTTATGTTGCTATACCTGCCGGATCGGAATTTGGAGAATTCGATGTCACCATATCCGGCGCAGTAAGGGCCCCAATGTTCGTCCTCAATGAGACATCAGACTTTGAGTGGATATACTCGGAGAGGGATAATCCCGCTCCTTGGACGGAGTTGGTTTCCAATAATTTCATAATGACAGTTCCTAGTCATGAGATAAGGGAATTGTACAACGCAGCCGCTCTAATGGAATGGTGGGATGAAGCCCTCTCAATGGAACACGAGCTGTATGGTTATGAGCCTTGGCCGAGGGTAGAGAGAGCGGTTTTTGATGTTCAGATCTCCGCTGGGTGGATGCACTCGGGATACCCCTTCATGGCGCATGACCTAAGTGTAGAAGATGTGGTCAACCTCTCATATATGGCTGAGAACGGCGATTGGGGGATGTTCCATGAGTTGGGACACAACCACCAATGGATGCCATCCACTCTTCCGGGGACCACAGAAACTGGCTGTAACTTCGCCAGTGTTTACCTGATGGAGGAACTGGTCGGTATCGAAGGCCACAGCGCAGTTGATCCCGAACAGAGAGCAATTAGGATGAATTCATACTTCAATGATGGTTCGAATATTTCCAACTGGTCTGTATGGACAGCCTTAGATACCTATATCCTGATCAAGGAGGAATGGGATTGGGGCCCAATAACCGAGGCATTGACAGTGTACTACACACTCTCTCCAGCCGAGGTTCCGTCTACTGATGACGAGGAGTTCAACGCATGGGTATTGCATCTCTCCAATGCTACTGGCTACAACTTAGCCCCCTATCACGCAGCTTGGGGGTTCCCACTAACTCAGGATACTCACGAGTCTCTCGCTCACCTCCCAGTATGGGTAGATGACCCCCTCAGGGAGGAGTTCTTTGTTTATGATGCCATAATTCGCAATATATCATCACCCGATCCCTCAGGGGCTACATCCACCACAATTTCCTGGGAGACATATGACAATGGGACAAATACGAACCTCACTTTCTATTATGGTATGGCGGATATGGGAAATCAGACATCCGGTTGGAGCGACAGTATCGGCTTCGGCGGCGCATCCGTTGGAAACCACTCACAAACAGTTTCAGGATTGACATGTTGTGGAACAACATACCACGGTAGAATTCAGGCCACAAACGAGGAAGGATCAGTCTGGTTCGGACCAATTTCATGGTCCACAGACTACCTCGTCGACTGACTCAGTTTCCGTAGTAATCCCTCTAGAGAGATTTCAGGGATTAACTCTTGGTGTGCCTTTGCCAAGGGAATCCAAATCAATGTGTGGCCGATAGTAACCGCGAAAGCAGGAACTAGTTCCAATCGCGGCTCTCCTTGCATTGCATAAGCGATAAGCCCCAAAACGGCGAAATGTGCGACATAAACTGTCAGAGTTATCTTTCCAAGCGGTTCGAGGAAGGACAGTCTATCGCCTCCAAAAGGCTCGCCACCGGAGCTTTCCTCACCTTCCAAAATTCTATGCGCTAGAAGCGCGAAGAAACCCGAAACTACCAGAAAGGCAGAACTTGCAGGAAAGAAAGTCAGAACTGCATCTCCCTCAGTCAGTGCCCAAGGGACTTCCTGCCTCACGGAAATCAAGAAGGTAATGATGGTCGATACCAAGCCAATGGTGATGATTCGTTCTCTAGTTCTAGGACTGTCAGATAGATCGTATACCAGAGTCCCTAGGAGAACGTAGAACATCCAAGGAACGGCAGGATATGTCCCATTCCAAAGAAGTCTCGATAGCCATTCTGACATGCCGTCAGAGGCTACTCTATCCCACCAAGACCAATCAGTACCCAAGGTATCCCCTCCTATTAGCAAGGGGGATGAAATCATCACCAGCATCAAAAATATCCTGATTTCCATCCCAAGTCTAACTAGTACAGGTGCCAGAAGTGCAGCCATTGCAAGCAGGGTTAGTACTCCCGGGGTATGTACTTCGAATCTACCTCCTCTGTCTGCATTCAGCAACAGGTTAACCAAAAGCTGGCACGACACCAGTAATGCCACTCGGGGAGCCATCCATGATGCCCAGTCATTCACACGGGCATGGCCGCTCATCATCCTTCTAGAGGCACTCATGTATATTCCCCATCCTGAAATCATCACGAATAGTGGGGCGGCCATTCCTCCAAAGGCTGCGGCAACGAAGGCCGCAGGGTCTCCTACTGACATGCCGGCCGGTGGGATAATGGCAGCAGTATGGACTTCCACCATGCATAAGACCGCTATCGCCCTGATCCTATCGATATGTGAGAGCCTCATCTGATAACCCCAACAATTCTTGAAATTGTTTCTGGCTCAGAATCAGAAAATGAGTAAGCAGACTCCAACCTCTCCAGAATAGGGGCAATATCTCCCCCTTCCCTCCTAGGAGGTGCCGTTCTACTGGAAGGCCAGAGGATAAGGGATAGTAGCACGAGTAGGGAAAAACCCCACCTGTCTGCCTGCATGGCACTCCGTTCACACAGAGGGGTTCAAACCCTTCGTGCCAAACACTAGGAACTCTGAGAAATCACTCGTCTTGATTCTCTATCAGGGACTCTCCATCTTCGTCCTTCATCACTAGTCCGCCGTATGCTATCAGTCCAATTCCGATAACATAGAACATTGCCTGTGCCACAGAAATCACGAGCAGGATACCACCGACGCTACCACCGAAGTTAGTCCATCCAAAAGGTCCCATGTTATCTGTTACCTGGGCATTGAAGTCAGAAGCATCCTCATCAGCAATCTCGCTGTAGGTGTGAATCTCGAATACTGGCATGGTATCTTCTCCAATGACGGGGTCCGAAGAGCCAGTTCCTCTCATATCTAGGTGGAAAGTAACCTTCACTTTCCCATACATCACGGCATTAGAGATCGGCTCGACCTTCATGTCTATATCAGCCCCAAGGTATACCGGTAATGCCCCAGGTAGGGCATCTACCCAATTTGAGGCGCCAAGAATCTTGCCCTGAATCTGGGTCTGAGCAGGATCGAGGCTCACAGTATGGTCAACCATTGGAATTCCTTTGAATGTGGTCTCTTCCCCTACTACTGATGATGCTATTGCATAACCAGCGACATTCACCATGAATGACTCACTGGGGCTAGCCAGAGGGGCAGAAACTCCTCCAATTGTTCCCATGAGGGAGGTATCTGAGTTGCCAGCATGGCCTGTAAGGAGTCCTAGTGAGGCATCTTCTCTGTGAGGGGCCCTCCAAGTCAGGTGCTCGGTCATCCCATATATCTGGCCATCTTCGCAAGGAAGATCATACCCGATGAAGACCCCATCCGAGCCGTAGTCATAGTCGCACAGACCATCGCCATCTGAGTTCATGTACCCTTGGGCCAGTCTCTGCCCCTTGGTCTCGCCAGCTGTACTCATCTTGTAAACCGAGAAGTCACCAGTTCCGATTCCATCAGAACCGTAGAACGTCAGATTTGTCTCCAAGCTGACCCATGGGAAGAAGCCGAAAGAAGCGCTTGCGGCATCACTGAAGCCGAACAGCCAGTGTGTAATAGGCATCGAGTAATATTCGGTGTTTCCACTGAGGAATGTAATCAGGACGGGCATCACGACCTCAAAGACGAAATCCCCAACCCATGACCTTAGGGCGGCCGCTGAGTCCTCATCAATATCGTATAGATTTGCGACGTACGCATCATCCCAGACGGACTGAACCCCATTCTCATCGGGAAGTGACATTCCAGCTAGCTCGCCATACACGAACTCTCTTGAGAAAGTAGTCTTCAGTCCAATGTTCTCATCATTTAGGATGAAGTCAGCCTTCTCAGCGGATAGTGCCGCCATCCCGACATAATCTCCGATATTCAGTCCCACCTCGATATAGGTTCCAGCTAGCGGGTCTAGGCCCCCGAAAGCACCCATCCACCACTCCCCAGCGGTCAGGGTACCCTGTCCTCCTAAGAGAATATTCTCGAACTCAGTCGGCGATCCTAGTAGGCCCAAACCGACCCATGTCTCTGCATAGCCAGCAATGTCTACTACCGTAAGTAGTCCGACGTTGTATGTCTCCATTGCGGTGAAGTAGTCCCCGCTCTGAAGTGGAAGTAGGAGTCCTACGACCATCCCTGGAAGAGTAACCCCAGACAGTGTGAACGTCCCCAGCAGTCCGTTGAAATCATCGAAAAGAAGGAATTCTAGTGTATCTGGGTTGATTATATTGACTCCGCTTACCTCTTGGAACCTCTCTCTTAGTTGAGGCGTCTCATTGTTTATCTCGTCGCCCCCTCCTCTAGCCAGGAAAGTGTTGGCGGCCAAGGCATAGACCCCTAGGTCAATTGCCGATAGTTCTGGCTCGCTCCTATCGCCATATCCGTATAGGGCGGCTCTTGTCTGAGTAACTTCTCCGCCATCAGGAGCCCCCATTCCAGCCACAATGACTGGGCCTATGTCACAGGTTAGCGCGATGCAAGTATCCGGATTGGATGGATCAACTGCATCGTACATCACTGACTGCTCAAGATTTTGGAAAGCCAAGGCCATGTCATTAGATCCTCCAGCTGCAAGATATGCGCCAGCTAGAGCCGCATCCCCAGTCACGGTATCTGTCATCATTGCGCTGATGTCATCGGATGCCCATATGCTAGGGGCCCTGTTGGAGAGGTCGAACTCGATCATCTGTGCCGCGAACATGCCCTGGGCGAAAATCTCAAGATACTCGATACCGGTATTCATTCCAGCGACTCTCTGGGTGTTCCAAAGAATATTCACTTGATTTGTGAGGGTATCTCCCGATACGGAAGCGTGCTCAACGCCTTCATCATCCATCCAAGTACAGTTCTCACACCACTCGTAAATCTCGTACCCAGTGTATGTTACCGTGTCATCTTCGTAATCGAAGTTCAGTACCTCTCGTGTGGTGTTTTCGTAGTAGATGAAAGGCCCAATCATCTCATACTCAGGATCTGTTCCGTTAGCTTGCACGTCTTCAAGGTTTGAAATAGAGTTAGCAAAGTATGCCTTTTCAGACGAGACATTTAGCCAAGCGTCATCATAGTCATAGGTATAGTCTTGATTCCCATCCTCGTCCAGACCGTCCATTCCATCAGAAACAGCGCCTTCTACAGTACTCTCAATTTGCCCATCGACAAAACCAGTAACTATCAGTCCTAAATTAACCAGCAAGAGCAGAACCCCTATCCCAATTGCCATTGTCCTTTTGTCCGTCATTTTCGCCACACTCCCTCCTCGGGAGTCAAGTAGTAGACATAAGGGTTACAGTGGCCGAATTTTCCTATGAAGCCGATATTTTGAAGTAATTACATACATGAATCCGAAGCTATCGAAGGTTTGCGAGATGTGCAAGGCATATGGGAACTGACAAGAACCCCAGGGGAGGCGCTCGACACTTGATGTCCCATTCACTAACTAGCAGGGTTTTCTTCGGCAAGGTTCTTGACTCCATGGCCGGCCACAGGAGACAGGACCCGTAGCTCAGTTGGTTAGAGCGCTCGGCTCATAACCGAGTGGTCATCGGTTCAAATCCGGTCGGGTCCACCACTCTTACCCAACCCTTCGATTACGCCATTTTTGTATGCGCCGGGGGCGAAGTCTAAAATACGGTCTTGAAGGCCACTAAGCTGATGTCAAGCCGAAGCTCTGTGAGGACTAGCATGTTGATTCTCATAGTGTACTTCTTGAGTACGTGGTCAGGGGCCGCGGCAGTACATGCCCAAACTAACCCCACCCCGGACATCACATTGACCTGTGATAACCCTCAGCCAATTGAGGTATATCCCGGTGCTACAAGGACTTCAATAGTGTACTGTACGCTTCAAAATCCAACTGTCCACAGTGAGAAAGTAGACCTACAGATTCAGTCTGGTGCACTGATTTCTGCTGGTCCAGCTTCCATGTCAGTAGGCTCAGGGGCGGATGTAAGCTTCCAGGTCATACTCAGGGCAGATTTGAGGATGCCCGAGGGTCAGCACCAGATATCCATTACTGCTCAAGTTGTTCAAGCAGATGGGATAACATGGCCAAACGGTGCGCCAACTACGTACAAGGTCTTGGCTGTAATCAAGCAATTCAGTAGGCTGAGAGTTGCATCCGACTCCGCATTCATGCAACTACGGCCAAAGGTTGACGTCATGATGTCTTTCGATGTCTACAATGATGGTAATGCCATGGATAGATTCAATGTCGAAATCGTAAATTATGACGAGCTAAACGATGAGGGATTCCAGATCAGCCTCCCTCTAGTTTCTGTAGAAATAGAGTCATCTGCTCCTGCTGAAAAGGTAAGGGTCCAGATCCGAACCCCAAAGAATCAAGGATGGACTGATAAATTCTTTAATTTGCAATTCAAGGCAACATCTGAGTATTCTGTACGTACTGAAGGCATACCTAATTACATGGTCCAGTCGATGACGATATACATCCGTGGAGTCTACCTTCCAGGTTTCGAAATGCTTGGATCGATGATGATGACCGCACTAGCCGCGGCCGCAATCGTTGGAGGAAGGAGAGATGAAGAGATTCTAGAAGTGAGTGAAGACGGAACTTTAACCCCTCTAGATTCTAGGATATTCTGAAGTATTATCATTTTCTAAGCCCCCATTCGGCAACGGGTTGATAACGGGTACTCCTCCCTTTATTGTCAGAGGTATTGCGATGAGTGGCGGCGGACTGTTGGAGAAGGCTATGGGACAGCAGATGTCACCTGATGGTGAGTCGATGGTTGATGAGGTAGTGGCAGAGGCACTACCACAGTCCATGGCGACTCCAAAACTAGAATTCCCAATATCCGTTAAGCTAGGTGCCGGAATCGGACTAATCGCCTTTTTGTTAATGTGGTTCTTGGACAGTTACACTCTCCAGGATTTCGTCGACCCGATTCCATTCGGATTAATTCCAGTTATCATGTTCGGAGGCTCATTCTACTTGGTCTGGAGCGGCATGGGTAAGCAGAAGACCGTGGTCCTAGTGGTATGCTACCTATTGATGGCAGGGGTCCCATATATCGCTGGAATGTCTTTCTCGGAATCAATCACCATATCGGAGAGCGAGCTTTCTGATGATTCCTCAGAAATCACTCTAACCATTCGTGGCTCGTCCCCCGCAAGTAATGCAGACGTTTCTATCGTGTACGATGGGTCGCTGGTCTATGAAGAAACAGTCGCGTTCTCGATGGACAGAAAAGATGGGATAGGGGATTATGGTGAAATTACCCTCTCGGTTTCAGATTGGTACTCTGGAAACTCTGGCCCAAATAACGATTACACCGTAACTGTATCAGTAGGTTCCAGCGAATCCTCGTTCCTTCTCCAGTCTCTACATCTTCAGAGGACTGTAAATGACGTTAAGAGCGCCACAGCGGCCTCTATCGGAGAAGGTGCAGACTGCGATAGCTCGAAAGACTCATGCGTAGTTGGCGTGGGACTAACTGCATGGGCAGGATTAGACGCATTGGGTTCAAACCCTCCTGGGGGGATGCCATTCGCTGATTATACCTTGGAAGCCTCATTAATTCACGAGAGTGGCACAGTGGCGATATCATACCCTACTGTTACGGTGGTCAACGGCCTAGCTGAATGGGACTCTAGCAATGGGCAATATGGAGGAGGGTCTGCTATCGTCGGTGCAGAAGGCTCACAGCTTCCTCTAGAGGGCTCAGTAGATGACTTCGATCTCAATACAAGGTTTGTTCCTATCGAGGACTGGGGTACTGATGATTATGGGTGCTATGAGTTCACCGTAACGGTAACACAGACTTCGCCATGGTCAGACGGCTCTGAGATTTCATACACCTCATTCTATGATTATGAGGAACAGGGAGGGGATCAAGAAAATGACCCTAACAATACAAACCCCCAAGATACAGAGGAGTCTTGGACAGTAGCAACCAATTGCTCTTGAATGAGACTCGAACTTATTCTTCAGAGGGTTCTCATAGGTAAACCCGCTCGGATAAATATGACTCACGATAACATGTATTACAGGATGATGGGGAACACTGGCATACAGGTCTCGGTCATATCTTATGGTTTCTGGGCAACTTATGGGGTCAAGGGCCGATTATCCGGAGACGAGGGAGTTAGGACCGCCAGGGAACTGATGGGTATCGTCCGTAATGCTGGTGTAAACTGCTTTGATCACGCCGAGGCTTATGGGAATCCGAATGGAGAGGCAGAGAGAATATTCGGAATCGCACTGAAGGAGCTTCAGCAGGAAGATCCAGCGCTATGGCGCCGCTCAGATCTAGTGATTACAACTAAGTTATTCTGGGGGGGACAGGGAGTAAACGAGTCCGGCCTCTCCCTGAAGCATTGCAGGGAAGGATTGGACGCATCTCTGGCAAGACTCCAACTGGACTACGTCGATCTACTATTCTGCCATAGGCCAGACCCCCATACTCCCACCTCGACAGTTGTGAGATCCATGACTCAAATGATACGTTCCGGTAGGGCGACCGCTTGGGGTACCAGCGAATGGTCAGCCCAGCAGATTACCGAAGCATTCTGGATAGCTAAGAATGAGGGACTCGAACCACCTCAGTTCGAACAGCCCCAGTACAACATGCTACACAGGGATAGGTTTGAGAACGAGTACTTCCCAATGTTCAACCAACCCTACAATATCGGTACTACCATATGGAGCCCTCTGAGGTCCGGTTTCCTCACAGGAAAATACCTAGGAGGGGTCCCCGACGATTCTAGAGCTACTCAAGAGGGGTATGAGTGGCTTCTAGAAGATCTCGAGGAGCGCAGGAAAAGAGGGGAGTACGAAGTAGTAGCAAAACTAGCGGATTATGCAACCGAGATTAACTGTACTCCTGCCCAACTGGCACTGGCATGGTGCCTGAAGAATCAAAACGTCTCTACAATTCTGATGGGTGCGACGACCCCTGAGCAGATTGAGGAAAACTTGGGATGCATAGATGTCGCCAAGAGTCTTACAGATGACGATTTGTCAAAAATTGACGAGATACTGGCCAATAAGCCAGATTCCTGGATGGGGCCCGGCGGTGTTGGCACTAGGCAGTTGAAAACCATCTAATGAGGGCATAAGCACTGCCAACAAATTAACAAAGCGGAATAATAATATTCTTATTTGGTATTATTAGTCCTCATTAAATAGTCGATATGT
>MDTC01271410.1_pt1 | contig 10500 bp, 2 predicted proteins | sample 811181 | NCBI WGS metagenome assembly MDTC01 (sample SAMN05326644, study PRJNA326480) | marine metagenome | isolation source: seawater | place: Pacific Ocean: North | collected 2011 | reverse complement strand
TCCGCCGGGGTGGCGATGACCTTGACCTGGTCGCCCTTCTGGATGCGGTCCGGGGTCAAGGTGTCCTCGGTGACCCCGCTCACGCCGGTGCCGTTGACCTCCCAGCGGTAGACCCAGCCCAGGGTGTCGCCGTCCGCGTCCGAGCCCGTCGCCGTGGCGGTCAGCGACGAGAGCGTGGTCGGCTCGGTCGGCGAGATGGACACGCTCTCTCCGACCGGCGGGGTGTTGCCGATGGACACCGACGCCGTCAGCGGCACGGTCTCCTTCTTGCCCGCCACCGCCTGGACCGAGACCTCCCAGGTCTCTCCCTTGGACGTGCGCGCGGCGGGCACGGTGTCGCCGGTCAGGTCGTCCACGACGGTGCCGTTCATCGACCAGGTGTAGGTCCAGGTGACCTTGTCCGCATCGCCGAGGTCGCCCTCGATGTAGGCGGTGAGGTCATCGTCGGTGAGCGGAGCCTCGGGCGACAGGGTCAGCCCGTTGCCCTCGGGAAGGGGATTGCAGGCGGCGAGGGCGATCAACAGGCCAATGGGCAGGGTGCGCATGGTTCCTCCTGCAGGCCAGTGTGGCACGCCGGCAGCGGGCCGTCAGCGCAGCGGATTGCCCTGGGTCGCGATCGCGGCGTGGAGCGCCTCGGGCACGTCGTGCGCGCGGTCCCGCTGGCGCTCCAGGCTCTGGAGCAGGTCCGGGTCGACGAGGCGATAGCGCCGCAGGCCCTCCAGGGCGTCCACCAGCGCGCCCCGCCACGCGGCCCCATCCCCGACCAGCTGCAGCGCCTCTGCACGAAGAAGCTGGACGAACGCCAGGTAGTGACCCGCCCCCATCACCTCCAGGCGATCCCCCGCCCGAGCCAGGTGGGCGAGCGCCGCGGCACCGTCGTCCCGCTGGAGCGCGACCTGACCCAGGTTCACGTCTGCCAGCGCCGCGTTGATGTCCATCCCACACGCGTCGAGGAGGTCCCGCGCCTCGGTGAGCCGTCGCTCCGCGGCGTCGAGGTCACCCGCCATGCGCTCCAGGTCTCCCAGGTTGACCAGGTAGGAAGCCTGGGTCGGGCGATGGCCCAGCGCGCGGCCTGCGTCGAGGCCGTCGGCCAGGTGGATCCGCCGCGCGTCGATGTCGCCGTGGTGGCGGGCAACGGAGTCCTCTGCGCCGGCCAGGGCGACCCGCACCCGCGCCGTCCGCGGCGTCAGCGCGCGCGCACGCTCCAGGAGTGCCTCGGCGCAGGCCGCATCGCCGTCCCGGACCGCGAACCCGACCGCCGTGCACACCGTCCAGGCCTGTGCCTCCACCTCCACGCCCGGCAGGTCGCAGGCGCGCACGAGCAGCTCCCTGGCGGTGGCGAGATCGCCGAGGCGGGCGTGGGCATCCGCGATGACTCGGAGCGCGCCCGCCTCCAGCGTGCCGCCGAGGTGGGCGCGGACCACCCGCCAGGCCAGCTCCCGGGCCCGCTCGGGATGGCCGCGCTTCATGAGCAGCTGGGCGCGCCGCTGGAGAATCCGCGCCTGACGCGGATCTTCGTCGGGAAGACCCAGCTGGGTGGCGCTCGCGGCGGCCCGGTCGAGCAGGGCCAGCTGCTCCACCACCGTCGAGTAGGTGCCCGGGTCGTCGACCGCGTCGCACAGGGCGTCGATCGCCGCCTGGTGGTCGCCGGCGGCCGAGAGCAGCGCGCCGAGGATCCCCGGTCCGAGCCGCTCCGCCCGGGCGACCTCTGCACAGCGCGTGCTGGCGGCGGAGAGGTGGGGCTCCGCCAGCGATCGCGCCGCCTCCCGCACCGTCGGCGAGGCCCAGACCAGGGCGTCGCCGCTCGCGCGCACCAGCTCCGCGTGGGTCAGGCGATCCTGGATGACCTCGCCGAGCTCCGCGACATCCTCCGGCAGGGCCCTCCGCCAGCGATCCCCTGCGAGGGCGTCGCCCCACGCGACCGCCACGGCGAGCGCTTGCTGGACCGCATCCTCGGGCAGCCCGCGCAGGGCGAGGGAGAGGCGCTCCCGGGGGATGGCGGTGAGGTCGTCGGGGAGCCGGGGATCGCCCTGCCGTGCCAGGCGCAGGCCACCGGGTCCGCCGACCAGCACCCCCCGGTCGACCCACCAGCGCAGGACCTCGACCAGCACCCCGGTGGCTCCGCCGGTGAGGCGGTAGAGGGCCTCGGCCAGGCCGGGCTCCAGCGGCAGCAGGCTGGCGACCAGCCGGGCGTACTCGGTGGGCGCGAGCGGCGGCACCTCGACGACCTCGCCCCGACCGGGATCGAGGCCCAGCGCTGCCGTGGGGGTGGTGAAGACGGTCAGCACGGGCAGGCTCGGGCGAGTCCGGGCGAGTCGGCGCTCCAGGCTGGCCGCCTCCTCCGGATCGTCGGCGAGCAGCACCAGCGGCTCCCGCGCGCACCGCTCCTCGACCCAGGGGATGAGCGCCGCGATCGCCTCTCCGGGTCCCTGCAGGGTGATCGGCACGTCCACGCTCGGCCGGACCGCGCGGGCGAGCGACCACAGGGTGCTGCGCCGCGCGGCTCGCCCTCCCAGCTCCACCGCCATGCGGTCGAGGAAGGTCTCGTCGTCGACGCCGGACGCTCCTGCGCACAGCGTGACGACACCAGCCAGACCCAGGCCCGAGAGCCCAGGTTGATCGCCGATGGCAAGCGCGTGGCCACCCTCGCGCACCGACTCCATCAGCCAGCGCGCGACGCCGGTCGGATCCTCGCCCCCCACCCCGGCGAGCGCCACCCAGCCCGGCCGGGTCCGCACCGCCCGCGCCCGAGCCAGCAGGTCCGCCCGCAGGTCCTCCCGTCCGACCTGGGGCAGGGCGCGCACCGAGAACAGGCGGAGGTGGCTCCCTGCCGCACCAGCGCGGGGGCGGGCAGGGCTGGCGGCTACCGGCGCGCGGGGGGACCCGGGGCGGCTCGGCAGCGCGATCGTCCTGGTCTGGTCCAGCCGGGTGAGTCCGGTGGCGAGCGTGGCGCCATCGTCCGTCGCCTCCCGGAGCTGCTGGCGCGGCGCGGCGGCCGGGAGGTGGGCCAGCGCGTGCGGGGCGCTGCGGAACCGGTCGACCGGGTGCAGCGCGACCAGTCGCTCCAGGAAGGCCTGCCAGTCCGGGTCGATGCCGGTCAGCTCCACCGGGCTGCGCGCGGACAGCACCGGATCCGTCGACGCCTCTCCGCGTGGGCTGCGCCCGGTGATCAGGCGCACCAGGGTGCAGCCGAGTCCGAACAGGTCGGTCCGTGCGTCCACCGGGCTGTCGCGCCCCACCTGCTCGGGAGCCACATATCCCGGCGTTCCCCGGACACTCTCGCGAGCTCCAGCGACGCCGGCGCGCTGCCCGATGCTGAAGTCCGCCAGCCAGACCGGACTGTCCGGATCCGCGCTCGCCAGCAGCACGTTCGCCGGCTTGAGGTCCAGGTGCAGCACGTGGCGCGCGTGGGCATGCGCCAGGGCGGACAGCAGCTGGCGGGTCCACACCAGCAGCCGCTCCGGCGCGAGGCGATCGACCAGGGTGCCGCCACGCGCCGCGGGCATCACCAGCCAGGGGGGCGTCGCCGCATCTCCCGGGCTCCAGTCGAGCAGGCGCACCACATGGGGGTGGTCCAGCGCGGCGATCAGTCGGACCTCGGAGCTGCGCCCGGACAGCGCCCGGTCCAGGACCTTGACGCACACCTCGCCGCCGGCGCCCTCGGCGAGCCAGGCGCTCCCCGAGCCGCCACTGCCGAGCGGTCGGACGAGCCGATAGGCGCCGAGGACGTCCCCCGGCTTCTGTTCCCGGTCCGGCGCGCCCACACGCAGAAGATACGCTCTGCCGGATGGACGAGACGACCACCACGCTCCTGCCGGACACCGACCCCGCCCTCGCAGCGCGAGAGCGGCGGTTGTCGCTGGTGATCTTGTGGTACGGAGCCGATCCGTCCCGGGTGGGTGAGGCGCTGCTCTGCCCCGCCGGCGACCGCGGCGTCGTGGGGCGCGGGCGCGGGGGCACGGGAGATCCCGGCGTGCGCCTGCTCCCGCACCGCATGCGCCCCGGCCGAACCCAGCGGCGCGGCCCCCTCGCCGATCGCGCGCTGTCCAGGGTGCACTGGGTGCTCCACACCGAGGAGGACGGGCACGCGCTGTCCGTCCAGGCCGTGGGGCGCCGCCCGACCCTGCTCAACGGCCAGCCCATCTCCGACGCCGTCGTCCGGCCGGGTCACCAGCTGCACATCCCCGGCGTGCTCCTGGTCCGGGTCGAGCGACGCGAAGATCCCCTCCCCCCGCTGCGCCCCGGGCTCGCCTACCCCGACCACCCCTTCGGTCAGGCCGACGCCTTCGGCATCGTCGGTGAGTCGCCCGCGGCCTGGGCCCTGCGGGAGCGGCTGGCCTTCGTCGCCGGCAGGCCCGGTCACGTGCTGGTGCTCGGACCCTCCGGCGCGGGCAAGGAGCTCGCCGCCCGGGCGATCCACGCCCTTTCGCGGCGCGCCGACGGCCCGTGGGTCGCCCGCAACGCCGCGACGCTCCCGGACGGACTCGTCGACGCCGAGCTGTTCGGCCACGTCAAGAACTACCCGGACCACGGCATGCCCGCCCGACCCGGCCTCGTCGGTCAGGCGGACGGCGGCACGCTGTTCCTCGACGAGATCGCCGAGCTGCCCGCCAGCTCACAGACCCACCTCCTCCGTGTGCTCGACGACGGCGAGTACCAGCGGCTGGGCAGCGGCCGGTCGAGTCGCTCCGACCTGCGGGTCGTCGGGGCAACCAACCGCGACATCTCGCTTCTCAAGCACGATCTCGCCGCCCGACTCCTTCAGCGGGTGCACCTGGCCGGGCTCGAGGAGCGGGTGTGCGACGTGCCCCTGATCGCGGCCCACCTGTTCGGACGCATGGCCGCCGAGGACCCTGTGCTCGACGCGTTCATGACCGAGGGCCACCCCCGCTTCGCCAGCGCCCTGGTGGAGCGGCTGATCCGCGACCTCGCCCAGGACCAGGTCCGTGGCGTGCAGCGCGCACTCATCGAAGCGGCCGGCGCCTCCCGCGGGACGCTGCTTCAGCCGGCCACCCCCGATCTCCCGCGCGAAGACGACCCCGCCGAGCCGGTCGAGGAGCCCGACGCCGACACCGTCCGGGCCGCCCTCGACGCCGAGGACTGGGTGGTGTCGCGGGCCTGGAGCCGCCTGGGCCTGCGCAACCGCTACCAGCTCTACCGGCTGATCCGCCGCTACGGCCTCGAGCGCGGCTGACGGCTGTGCGCCCACTGTGCGCACAGCGAGCGCACAGGGCACACGCACAGGGCGATCCCGTCCTGAACGGGATCGAGGATCGCGCACGCGCTGGCCCGGGTCTTGCGAGTGGGGTGGGCGTTTCCGCTCCTCGATCGCCAAGAGAATGCCGATGTCGTCGCAGGCCCGCCGTCGCTCGCCCGCCGTGTCCTCTGACCGGCGGACCGCTCCCTCCCCCGCCCCGCCGCAGGCCGAGCAGCACGCTGCTGCCGACATCGGTACGAGCGATGCGGGCTCCGAGACGGCGGTGCTCGACGCCGCCGAGGCTGGCGTCGGTGGATCCGGTGGCGGAGGCGCTGGCGACGGCGGCGATGGCGCGGGAGACGGCCGCTACCAGCCGGGCGACGAGGTGCTGGTGCACCGTGGCGATCGCTGGTCCCGGGGCCGGATCGCGACCGTGGCCGAGCCGGCCGATCCCTTCGCTGACGACTTCCTGTTCGGCGATCCGGTGGGCATGGACCTCGGCGGCGCCCCCCTGGACTGGGGCGCCCCACCTCCGGCGGGCGAGCCCTCCTACGAGGTCGTGTTCGAGCGTTCCACAGGCACCGAGCGCGGCACCTACACCGCCAGCGAGCTGCGCAAGGCCTCCCCCCTGGCCACGCCAGGCCCGACCCTGCCCGGTCCCGCCGCCGAGGAGGACGGTGGCGAGGCGGGCGCCGTGTCGGCCGAAGCTCCGGCCGAGGACGAGGCGGCGGTCGGCGAGGGAGAAGGAGAAGGCGAGGAAGAAGGCGAGGAAGCGGCCACGGAAGAGGGTGAGACAGAGGGGGAGGGCGAAGGGGACGGAGCGGGCGGCGGTGAAGGACTGCCCCTCGCCGTGGAGCCTCCTGCGGGAGCCCCCTCCCCCACCGGCGAGCTGTCCGAGCCCGTCGTCGCCGAGCCGACCCTCTCCGAGGGCGAGCGGCGCTACGTCGAGCAGGTCAGCGGCGTGAGCGTCGAGGCGAACGTCGAGGAGGTCACCGCCGGCGTCGACGAGGTGCGCAACGTCGCCGGCTCGGAGCTCGACGCCTCCCTGGCCGAGGCGCGGGCCCAGGCCGATCGGGCGGCAGCAGAGATGGCGACGGCCTCCGCCCAGACCAGCGCGGTCAGTGCCGCCACCAGCGATCAGCTCGCCGGTTCCGGCGCGACCGCGGAGGAGCGGGTCCAGGCCGCAGGCGATCAGCGGGTGGCCGAGGTCGAGGCCCAGGTCGCCGCCCAGCAGGAGCGCGCCGAGGCGGCCGAGCAGACCGCCAGCGCCGCGGTCGAGCTGTCCGCCACCGAGATGACCGCCGCTCTCGAGCAGGCCGAGGGGACGTTTGCCGCTGCGATCGACAGCGCCATCGACGGGGCGATCCAGACCCTGCGCACCGAGCTGGGCGCCCAGGTGACCGCGCTCGAGACCAGCGCTGACGCCGACGAGGCGACCGCGAAGGAGAAGGCCGAGCACACCGGCGTCTCCGGGGCGATCGCCGCGGCGGAGGAGGCCGCTGGCCTGGTGCAGACGGCCAAGGTGAAGAAGAAGTACGCCAAGGCGATGAAGAAGGTCGTGGACGAGGCCATCGCGGTGCTCGAGGCCCAGAAGGGCGAGCCGTCCGAGCTCATCGCCGGTAGCCTGCACGCCCCCACCATCGAGCAGATCTACCCGGCGGCCGAGCAGTACCAGGCCAACCTGGAGGCGCACAAGGAGAGGGAGAAGGCCGAGTCCGAGGCGGCCAAGGCGGAGTTTGGCGCGATCACCCTCGACCAGACCGCGGTGCGGCGCCAGGAGACCGCCGCGACCGCCGCGGCCGCCCAGGCCAACCTCGCCGCGACCGACGAGGCGGTCACCCAGAGCAACGAGGCCGCCGCCGCCGATGCGGAGCGCCAGAATGCGGAGGTGGGCGCAGCGCTCGAGACCGAGCTGCAGGAGCACATGACCCCGCTGGAGGAGGCGGTCGCGAGCCAGCGAGACGCTCCCCCGGCCGAGGTGATCCAGCCCGCCCTCGACGAGGAGCGCGCCGCCCTGGAGGAGCGCGCCCAGGAGGTCCGCGACGGGGTCGCCGAGGGGACCCAGGCCCAGGTGGACCAGGTCGCAGACGCCAATGCCCAGGTGCAGGAGGCCGCCCAGACCCAGGCGACCGCCGTCGACGAGGGGCTGCAGCAGGGAGCTGCCGAATTCGAGACCTGGTCGACCGAGAACGCCGAGGCGCGCGTGGCCGCCGGCGAGGAGCGGACCGCCACCGCAGAGGGCGCCGCCCAGGCCGCGACCACCGAGCACGCCACCGCCGTCACCGACGAGCTCGCGTCCGTGTCCGAGGCGGAGAAGGCGATCCTCGACCAGGGCCTCAAGCCCCACCTCGACACCTATGTCGCCGAGGCGCGTACCCAGCTGCAGACCATGGTCGGCCACAAGGACAAGGCGGTCGAGAAGGCCGCGGAGAAGGGCAAGAGCAAGGAGAAGGCCGACCGGCGCAGTCGCTCGTCCAAGGTCTTCAAGGCCTCCGACGGGTGCGGCACCGACGAAGACCTCTTCATGAAGGCCGTCTCCGGCGTGACCCCCGCCCAGGGCTTCGCCCTGCAGGTCGAGTACGACAACGGCCACGCCCACTCCCTGCCGTGGACCATCGACGACGAGACCAGCGGCAGCCTGAAGCGCTCCCTGACCGCCTGGATCATGGGCGACGAAGAGACCGCGGTGAAGGAGGCGATGAACTACGCCGCCAACGAGTCCATCTGGGGCGCGGACACCGACGTGGCCAAGACCGCGCTGGAGGGCCTGTCGGACGAGGGGCGCAGAAACCTCCGGGACGACCCCGAGTTCGACGAAGCGATGGACCGCCTGAACAGCCGCATGGAGCGGGACTGGACCACCAACGAGCGCGAGTTCGACGCGATCACCACCCTCGCCGACATGGACAAGACCAAGGAGGAAGCCGAGCTGATGGCCGACGCCATCATGCTCTACGACGCGTTCCACGGACTCGGCACCGACGAGCAGGGCGCGTGGGATCTGCTGGCCAAGCGCGGCGGCGCGGACAACGAGAAGCTGGCCGCCGCCTACGCCCAGTACGTCTACGAGAAGGAGCTGATGGCCTTCAACGACGGCGTGCCGTGGTCGGAGCTCGATGAGGAGACCCGCAAGGCGTACGAGGAGAACCTGCTCGACCGGCACATCGACAGCGAGTTCTCCGGGGCGGAGGAGGACCAGGCCGTGGCCCTGCGCGAGGGCAACCTGGGGGCGGCGCGGGCGGCCCGGCTCCAGCTGTCGAGCGAGTACAGCAACGACGTCAACGGCGCGATGGCGGCGATGGAGAACCCCGACATGTTCGACGGGGACGACTTCCTCGCCGGGGTCGAGGCCACGCAGCAGCAGGCCGACTTCATGGCCTCGGTGGCGGCCTACGACAACGGCGACGGCCCCAGCGACGACGACATCCGCGGGTTCGACAGTCGCGCGAACCAGGCGGCGAACGTCGCGAACTGGGCGGACAACCAGGAGGCCACCTCCCAGTTCATCGAGGACGAGTTCGCCGGCAGCGGCACCGGGCGCACGGGCAACGAGGACAGCGACGACGTCGCCAACCGCATGCTCCAGGACATGCTCCTCACCGGTCAGGCCGACGAGGCCGACATGATGGCGTTCGGCATCGAGGACGCCGGCACCCGCGAGGACATGGTCACCAAGGCCCTGGAGCAGATCGCCGGCGCACCCGACGCCGCCACCCGCCTCAAGAAGCTCGACGACCTCGGCGCCTACTGCGGGAGCTACCTCCGCGAGCACGTGCCCGAGCCCCAGCGCGGCCCCCTGCTCTCCCGGGCCGACTCGACGATCTCGTCCAAGCTGCCCGCCTACATCGACGCCATCGACAAGGAGGCCTACCCGGACTTCCGCCCGCACCTGAAGAACGTGCTCGCGGCCATCGACTGGGAGAGCGACGGCGGCGAGCAGTTCGACTTCGAGCTGCTCATCGTCAAGGCCACCCAGCGCGAGCACAACGCCAACGACAAGCTGCACTATGCCGAGCAGCGCGACCTCTCGATGCTCGACCAGGGCGACCTGAAGGACGCCCGCGACTCCAGCGACGTCACGACCTTCGTGGACATGACCGAGGCGGAGCGCCTCGCGCGGCTGGACGCCGAGCGCAAGTCCTACGAGGAGGGCGGCGCGGACGAGATGGAGTACGCGTCGGGCTTCGACGACTGCGAGCTGGTGCTGGCCGGTCAGTACCTGCGGGTCGAGAAGCTTCACCAGGAGGGTCAGGGCGCCTGGTTCGACGGCGAGACCGGCTTCGTGAACACGAATGCCGCCGGCCAGATCGAGGCGGAGAACCTCACGAAGTGGGAAGCGTTCAGCGACATGGCCGAGCGGGTCGACACCGCGGCGAGCGAGCTGGATCAGCACAACCAGAACATCGCCAACGCGGTGAACGTGGTCATCGCGACCGTCGCCGGCGTCATCATCACCGCCGTCACCTTCGGCGCGGGCTCGGTCGCCGCCGCGGGGCTCATCTCGGCAGCGGTCTCGCTGGCCGCGGGTGCGCTGACGATGACGACCAAGCTCATCGTGCACGGCGACCGCTACGGTGCCGAGGAGGCCTGGCTCGACTTCGGCAAGGCCGTCGCCGACGCGCTCTCCAACGTGGCGACGCTGGGCATGGGCAAGTTCGCCGGGCTCGCCAAGACCATGGACGGCTTCGTCGACGGCGCCCAGGGCATGGCGAAGGCCGCGCGCTTCATCCTGTCCCAGACGGTCCAGGCGCTGCCCGGAGAGGCCGTCAACGTGCTGTTCGACGAGAAGATGTGGGACGCGGGCAGCTTCGACAAGATGTTCGTGGACGTGCTCGCCAACATCCTCAAGGCGAACCTCTCCGCGGCGGGCGGAGAGCTGGCCAAGGGCAAGCTGGACGACATCCTGAAGCTGTCCGACGGTCTGGCCAAGGACATGATGGAGAACGTCGTCGACACGGTCATGACGCTGGCGACCGACCCGAGCCAGTGGAACGACGAGCTCATGCAGAACGGCCTGAAGGCGCTCGCCGAGGGCGCGGTCGGCACGGCGCTGGGGCGGCGGATCAAGGGCGTGGCGGTGGGGCGCTGGAATGCCCGCGGCAAGGTCGAGGCGGCCGACCTCGAGTACGTGGCAGCACTCGGCACCGACTTCCAGCGCCAGCTCTCCCCGGACGTGCACGCGAGCCTGAGCGAGCTGGCCGCCAACGGAAACAACAAGGCGATCGAGATCCTGGCCGGCCTTGCGAGTCCCGCGGCGAGCGGTGGCACGAGCGACGGAGCCGGCGGCGACGGGGGCGGCAGCG
>MDTC01152906.1_pt1 | contig 10500 bp, 14 predicted proteins | sample 811181 | NCBI WGS metagenome assembly MDTC01 (sample SAMN05326644, study PRJNA326480) | marine metagenome | isolation source: seawater | place: Pacific Ocean: North | collected 2011 | reverse complement strand
TGAACATGCACACCAATCTTCTTGAATGCAACCATGATCTGATCAAATTCATCCTTTACTGCATCCCAATCTGCATCAGGATATGCATTCATCAAATCAATAGATGAGTTGATGCGTTCTACATCCTTGGTACACTCTTTGAGGAGCATACAACCCATTGCATCCATTGTGTAATAACCTTTTGTGATCTTGTCTTCGCCCGCCATCGCGGGTACTAGACTACCATGTAGCATACCAAGCAGGGCACCTGCGATGATAGCATCCTTCATAATAATTCTCCAAGAGATTTCAGTGTAGCACTACTTATGTGCTTTGTCAAATGGTTCCCAGTGTTCCCAACCATACTTATGCACAAGATGCATACCAATGATAGGAACAAAAACTAAAAAGAACCCCATGACACCTAAGCACCAAGGGGTTTGCATGACAGTCCTAACGAACAGTTGAACGTGGTTCATCGAAATATGCAGGCAGAGGACAACCTTTGAACTTGTCTATCTCATTGACAGCGGCAACAAATATAGTTGCACATCCTAGGCAGAAAGCAAAAAGCATCTGGGGAAAATTATAGTTCCCCATATATGCTGTAGGATCAGGTTCATCATCATGAGGATGAATCATCCTGCTTATCTCCTCGGAGGATCTTTTCGACTTGTCGTCGGACTCGATCCCTTGCTTCTTGGTTTTCGGATTCTTTTCTGGAGTATCCATGTTTCTGATGGTAAATGAAGTGACCTTGACATATCATAGTCATTCCAAACAGGAATAGCAATACTACTCCCACCCATTCTAAAGTCATGCTGGGTAGTCCCAATTCGTTATGAATTGTGTTTTGTGTGTTGGTCCCCAGTGTCCCTTATGATAGAGATAAGGAACAGTACGAATGGCACACTTGTCACCAATACAGAGAAGGTCACCCACAATCCTCCAGGATTCCAGGACTTCATCAGCATGAACAAAGTGGGACTGATTCCCATTGATAGCATCATAGAGAAGTTTTTCATATCCATCAATGGATCTTTCTTGTGGATAAGCATGTGTAAGTGTTGCTGTCTCAACGTTATCGTTGAAACCTGGGGACTTCATGTCAATACGAATGTCTAGGTGAGGATTAGGTTGAAGTCTAATCACAATCCTATCATTATATTCATGTCCCTCAAATAATTGTTGCGGTGGTGCTTTGAGTTTGATAACAACCTCAGCACATTGATATGCTAGTGCTTTACCAGTCATGAAGTGAAAAGGAACTCCTTCCCAACGCCAGTTATCGATGAATAGAGTACCAGCACAATAGGTAGGAGTGTCACTGTTAGGATCAACACCTTGCTCAGACTTATACGATTCATATTGACCAAAGATGATGTTCTCTGATAGTCTAGTGGCGGCGAGCACTTTTGTCTTCTCACGTCTGAGTTCCCTAGCATTTAGTTTGCAGGGTGCCTCACATGCTATAAGTGATAGAATTTGTAGCATGTGGTTCTGTAGCATGTCGCGTACAGCACCAGCAGTATCATAATATTGGGCACGACCATCGCAGTCGATAGTTTCAGTTGCAAAGATCTGAACCTCATCGACATACTGTCTGTTCCACAATGGTTCCAACAGAATGTTGCTAAACCTAGTAGCAAGAATGTTATTGACAGTATCTTTTCCAAGATAATGATCAATACGATATACTTGCTTCTCACGAAGGTTTGCCGCTACAACATTCTGTAGATGCTCGGCAGAGCGTAAGTCTGTGCCGAATGGTTTTTCGATGACAACTCTACTTGTATCCTGATCTTCCAGTAATCCTGCTTCTTTGAGATTTACAATTGCACTCTCATATCTTTCAGGTGGTACAGATAGGAAGTATGTAATATCATCAAGATATTTTGGGAGGTTATGAAGAGTCTCCACATTATCCAAATCAGCACATTGATAATCTAATTGATGTAAGAACTCTTCAGGATATTCTCCAAGAGATTCTTTCCACTGTTGTACTGTCGGTTCACGACGAGCAGATCCGAGAATCAAAAAATTCTGTGGTAGAAGATCTTTCTCCCACAGTTTATGCAGTGCAGGGATGAGTTTCTTTTTACAGAGATCACCCGTGCCACCAAAAATAACAATGCCGCTAGTGCGCGGTTCCGTTGCCGTCATAGTCATCCGAGTCGTAGTAATTGTTTTCACCTTTATATCGTCCAAATGCGATGGTGGCACATACAAAGGGTATTGCTGTCCAAAGTAAGACATCAGCGAACATGATGACCTCCGAACATGTACCTCATGCCATTCAAAATCTTTCCTGCGAAAGTTGATGCACCGCGAGAACTAAATCTTTGATGAAGCGCGGCAGATATAACAGGAGTGGGTACACCCAAATCCACAGCGGAATGAACAGTCCAACGACCCTCACCACTATCGGAAACTCCTCCAGTGAACTTATCAAGTTCATGATCGCTGCGAAGTACATCCGCAGTAAGGTCAAGTAACCAACTGCCAACAACGCTACCGCGACGCCATAACTCAGCGACTTCAACAGTGTCAATGTCGTATTGATAATTGTGGGGATCAGACATAGGAGCAACCTCGGCGTCTCCTTCCTGAACATACTTGGATCCTGCATTTGCCTCGTGAAGAATATTGAAACCTTCGGCATATGCTTGCATGATGCCATACTCAACACCATTGTGAACCATCTTCACAAAGTGACCAGCACCGTAAGGACCACAGTGCAACCAACCATGCTCAGCAGATGTTTCATATGAGAGAGCATCTGTTCGAGATGCACTACCAATTCCAGGTGCAAGTGCTCTAAAAATAGGTGAGCAAACTGATACTGCTGTGGTGTTACCACCAATCATCAGACAATATCCTCGGTCAAGACCATAGACACCACCAGATGTACCGCAATCAATAAATTGAATGCCTTGCTTCTCCAGTAGTTTACCACGTCTTCGCGAATCTTTGAAGTTACTGTTACCATGGTCAATGATAATGTCACCTTCCTTAGCAACGTCTAGGATCTCCTGTAAGGTGCCTTCTACGTTTTCTGCTGGTACTACCATCATAAAGATAGCGGGACCACCCTGACGGCGTATTACCTCAGATAGTTGTGGAATGGTATAACAAACACCATCCACATATCCTTTTTCATACGCTTCTTCTGCTTTCTTTAGGTTACGACGATAACCCCAAGTTTCGATCCCCGCTTTCATCAGACGGCGGGACATACCCTCTCCCATCCGACCGAGACCAATAATTCCAACTTTCATAACTTTTGCATTGCCTCTATAAGTTCTTGATAATGATGAATCTCGTCATTCATTATATCGATAATTTTCTGATCGTCAGGGTGTCTTGTCAGGTATTCCGCATATGTAGTGCTCGCGTGGAGTTCTACTTCAGAATTCAAATGATAAGCATACCTAGGCAACACAGAATAATAAACCACCATAGTCCAATAGTAGACAAGCACCAGATGATAAGCAAAGAACCTATCAATCCAAGCATCATGTCCACCACGGCGTTCCATCTCCTCTAAGTGAGTTGTTTCATTCACTGTTTGCTCAAAATGTTCTACCATCAGGTCAAAGTGTGCTTCGGTTCTAAGACCGAGAGACTCTCTGAGATGTAGAACAGATAAAAATGCAAAGTAGGGTGCGCGAGCAATAGTCTCAAGCACCCAGAATCTTTGTATGTCTCTTCCTTTGTATAGGAAATCTAGAATTGCAACAGTGATGTTTAGGACAACAGTGTTGATTTGTTTCATTGGACGTGTACTGTACCGATCATGCCTGCTCCTTTGTGAGGACCACACCAATAAGTATAGTCACCTGCCTCGGGAAATGCAACATCAAACTCTTCACCAGGCATCATTGCTAGTGCTTCGTGACCGAGTTCAGGATGATCTTCAATGATAACATTATGTGGTGGTAGCATGTTGTTCACAAAATGTACCGACTCACCAGCAGAGATAGTTACCTCAGCAGGTGAAAATACTAGGTTACCATCGGCACCCATCATTACGTCAACTGCCCATGCTGGAGCAGAGAAAAACAGTGTAGCGAGAATAGCAAAAAGAAACTTCATCAATCTTTACGCAACTGCTGTATCTATGTTAGATCTCCACAAGTCTATCAAGATGTTTACGATCTAGAGCACTTTCTGTTAGGATGTCAACACCGAGTGTGACACGAGGATGATTACCCTCATTATGTGCAGTTGTCCAATGGATGAGATACTCTGGGAACATTGTGATGTTGCCCTGTTTATTATCAAATGCTAGGTTATCTAAACCATATGGATTTTGATATACAGTCTTGGTATTTGTTGCTTGCAATGTGATATTAGCAGACAGATAACTGTATTGATCACATGCATGTTGATGTGGACGAATCGCTTGTCCACGACGTAGAACATTTGCCCACATCTGTGCATAAACTTTTTCATTTAGATCAGGATGCATCTTATCAATGCACTCTCTAAGTTTCTGCTTGATCTTTACACATACATGGTTATCTTCCCATTGTAGCATGTTGTATGCTTTGAACTTTGCAGTTAGAGAATCACCACCAAGTCCTGTACCACCATCATCACGATACTGTCTATTGTTATTGATGATGTCACCTTCCTTTAGTAAGATTGCTTCTGTTAGGTAGATGCATTCTCCTGGTTCTAGAATCTGTTCCTCAAGAACTCTAACACTATAACTGATAGCAAATGGGGTCAGGGGATCTTCTTCTTGGTAGAAAATTTTATAGATGTTATCAGTCATTTGCCACTCCTTTTGGATCACGAATCCCCATCCCTACTAGGGAATATCTATATTCATCAAGGAATGCTTCCTCAGGAATGTATGGTGAGTGGAAGAATCCACCATCATAGATTAGGCAACTATTGTATTCAATAGGAGCAATAGTATCCAGTTCCCAGTCATCATCACCACGGAAATTTCTCCATGTCACTACAGGTTTCTCCTCAATAGGATAGAGTTCTTCATACTCTTCCTTCGTGAGTTCTGCAACGTATTTTTTACCTTTATACTTCCAGAATGCTGTACCACCAATGCCTTGATTCAACCACAGATTGAATACAAAATTGATAATGTTTAGTCCACCTTCAGGATCTACAAACGTATCAGCATGTGGCATGTGAGAGTCTTGCACCATTGGCATTTCACTATTGAAGATGTTAGTGAATACACGAACTGGTGCGAAGTCTACATCTTCACGAATTTTTTCTACGATAGTTGCTGCTGCCCATGGTGGGATCTCTTGTCGCCACCCAGGGGCAAAACCTCCAGTCTTACGCCATTGTGTAGAGATGATAGGAAACTGTTCCATGATCTCACCAAACAGATCAGGATACTTCATAAAATTCCTGTACATCTTGAAGGAATTCATACCGTCAACGTTGACATCTACTAGTTCAGCGTCAGGGTTGACTTGTACTGCCTTCAGGAACTTTTCTTCATCAATCCAGTTTAGGGTCATGTCTAGTAATTTTGAATGTGTACGATCCACGAGTATCTAATACCTCAGGTAGAACATTGAATGAGATACTGATACGATTATCAGCATGACTCTGTTCATACGAGTGGATCAGGTGCGATTGCCATAACATCAGGTCACCTTCGTCATTGTCTAAGATAGCACCGCCTGCATTATACTTGGTTTGCTTGCACTCTGTCAAGTCAAAGTATGGTTTGCAACTGTTACCAGGCAAATGCCTACCCTCAGTAAATGCTAGGTGAGCGTGCTTACCTTTGATAAAATTGACATAGTATGTGCCAGAAATAAATGAATTGCTATGACAATGTGGGAATTGAAATCCACCTTCAGAACAGTCATTCAACCAGCAATCAGTAATAACAACACTATCACATTTATATCCTAGAGTGTTGTTGATGTAATCAATACTACATTGCTTGATCCAATCTTCAAACTTATCAAAACTACCATGTTCTAACAATGACATGCCAGATTTGTTGAAGTAGTGCTCAACATTTGGAGTTTGTCCGTTGAGTTTTACATACTCGCTGTCATTGTATTTGTCAATAACATCAAAGCACTTAGTTTTCATATCCTCGATGCCATTGTCAGGCATACGATACCGACCTATGGCAGTCGGAAAAATTTCCATTACATTATTCATTTTGTATTCAATCGATTGAGACCATGACCATAACCTAGTTCACCTTTGAACCAGATGTTGAATGAGACACTGAAACGTGGTTCAGTAGAATATCTATTAGGGACAGTTCCATGCTCTAACCAAGAAGGGAAGATCAACAACATACCTTCCTTGGGTTCGATGTAGATTTCACCAGAGTTTATCATGTTCTGCTGTGTAATCTGTGGCATGATCTGATACTTCTGTGTAACAGGATCAATAAACTTTAGAAACCCACCTTTAGATGCAGGATCTAATTGAGGTGTCTCAGGATACCACACACCAGAGTAGAATGAATTGCTGTGTCCATGATCATGGATGTTAGCATTCTTTCCTAGAGAGTTTGCCCACATGCTAGTGATGTAAGGTTGGATGCCAGTGAATGCCATCTTATCCCATACATCCATAACACCAGTCAAAATCTTGGTGCAGAGATTAGCATACAGAGGATCTTCATTGAGAGTATCCTCTGTGCAATAGGTTTCTGTTACTGCCTTGTCCATCTCGCGTGTTTGCCACCGAGCGTGCATGTCAGCACAAATTTCTTGTTGATTATCTACAAAACAAGGAAACTCAAACAGAGGAACCTGAAACAGCGTATGAACATGAGCGTTCATAGGACTGTTAGGTCCATCATAATAAAAGTAGGACATTACTCTTGGTTATCAAAGTCTGGATCGATAGTGCCGTCAGGACGGATACCATCGTCTCCAGATTCTAGCATGTTTGTAATTGGATTGGAACCCCCTGCAATCATGTCATGCAAAGGAATGCTCAAAGCATCCTCTACATGATCCCAGGTAGGCAGACTGAAGTTGTTAGGATCACGCAGGATTTCGTTAGCAGCAGGTTTCAGAGCACGCTCAATCTTTTGTAACTGAGCACCTAGTAGGTTACTATACTGGAAACCAACAGACAATGCCTTGAGTTGATCTTCCTCAGGCATCATAGAGATAGAATCAAGGTTACCTACGCTGATTCTACCGAACGATAGGATATCCATCGCTGCTTGTTTGCCCATACGAGCAATCCAATACTTCTTCTCTTCCTCGTCATCATCATTCCAATAGCGCAGAAGATCTTCTTCAGTCTCACATTCTTCTTGCACCATCTTGATAAAATGTTCAGACTCTTTTACCTGGCGCTTGTACTTACGCTCAGCAATCTCCACATCAATCTTTTTATCTTTGTGGTCAATCTCTAGCAGTTTACGCTCATACTCATTATTACATTCTTCCAAACATTGCTCAATGTGTTCGATGTGAACTTTCTCACGTTCAATCTCAAACTCAATTTTTTTCAGTGAGTGTGTGCGGTTCTCAAGTTCAAGTAGTGCTTGTCTTACTTGACGATACTTAGTAACGTGTGTCTTGCCGACAAAAATCTCGTTTTGATACTTTGTTTGTCCGCTAGCATACTTTACTGAGTAATCTAAAATCTGCTCAGGTGTTAGTGCCATAGTGTAAAATAATCTAAATTATGTAGTTCAGAAAGTCAGACCCTTTCCCAGTACAACGGTTCGGACTTCACGACCATTCTCTTCATCGAGAGTCAGTCTACCATCTGCAATTGCTTGCTGGAATGGCATCTCTACGCTGAAGTAATCTTCATAAAATCTGTTCATTGCCTGTACAGTGGTGCAGGACTTGTATGCCTGCTTCACTTCTGCCATCTTCTGAATCAACTTAGTAACTCTAGTTTTGTGATTGTTCCTTGCAGTGTCGATTTTAGCAACCATCTCAGCAACTGTCAAGTCCCTTGCGGTAGCAAGTGCTGACAATAGAGGTGTAGCAACGGTGTTGTCTGCTTTCCACGCTTGTGCTTCTTCATATTGGTATACAAACGATGCATCTTCCAGGGCATTGGATAGGTCTGCCTTGGCGAGTCGCTTGTCAAATTCTTCTTCTACCACCGCCTTCGCTACCATCTTCATAGCAATAACAGCAGAATCAATACGCTGCTGATCCATAGGCATCGTAACTTTGGTAGGTGATACCTCAGTTGGTGCAGTAACTTTTAGTTCTCTAGTATCTGGATCCCAAGTAAATTGTGCTGAGTCAAATGCAGTCGATGCTTCTTCTTCAGTAGCAGTATTGAAGAGAACGCTCTGACCATTGAAGTCCGTACTTAGAACCTTGACACTATCTCTAACCTCAGCAAAGGATCTAAAACCTTTGATAGCAACTAGTTCATTCAGGATATAGTGGCGGTTCTTGGGTAGTACCTCAGAATATTGTTCCTCAAAGATACGATAGTTATCACTATCCAGAGAGAATGCCATCCATTCCATAGCACCACCATAGTTCATGAACTCATCCGTCATGGAGTTCATCCATTTACCAACTTTTGCTAGAAAGTATGTTCTTGCCATTGTTATTCCTATTAGTATGAACCGAAACCACCGTCAGCGCCGAGACCGTCTGCGAGAGGTTCGCCGCCAGGTTGTTGATAACCAGATCCAGTGTAAGTCATGAACGAACGTGGTTGAATACCAGCACCGATCATGTCTCCTGCTTCCCTACCAACACCAGAAGAGGATCCAGGGATGCCCTTACGATATGTGATAGTAGAGTCAGCAAAACGAATTGCGTCAATATAGAAGTAATAAATCCAAGAGTTATTATTCTGTGCTCCGTTATAGTTAGAGATGCAATAACCCTTGTTCATGCCCATGTGGATGTTCTCTTCACCACCGTTTTCTGGTTTTACGATACCAGAACGTAGAACAGCAGCATCAGAGTCACGACGCTTAGTAACACCACGAGAGGTATTGTTACCCTCGGAGCAGTACCACATACCAATTCTAGATCTCATGAACTTAGCGAATCCATCATTGGTAGGAACAGGAGCGTAGTTACCCCAAGATGAGTAGGCTTCAGTAGAGAATTCAAATCTATATTTACCAGTGGATACCCATGCGTAGTATTCACCTTCAGCGTGTGATACGTTAGAAACAGAACCACCAATATCACTCAACATTACCTCAGTGTTGAGGTCAAATCTGTCAGTGTTACCATTACCAGAGGTACAATATGCTCTATTTCTACCGTTATTGGTGTACCATTGGTTGCCCAAGAAATCTTGCCAAGCACCCGCATAAGAACGGTTTCTTGTTAGGTTCCAGTTACCATTCTGACCACGGTTTGTTTCCGTAATCATTGAGAATGAACAGGAGATTGTAGTTGCAGGCAACCAACCATTCTGACAACCAAACACAAAGAGGTTGACAGCGTTACTAGCACCACCAATGTATGCAGCAGATCTATCAATAACGTCACCTAGAGATAGTGTAACGTCAGCAGAGTGTGTTGTGCGGTTACCATTACGATATGGAGCAGCGTTCTTATAACCTGCAATCGTATAACCACGGTTGATAATAAATCTAAATGTCCACTGAGTAGCATTCTCTAGTCTATAGTTAGAGTCTAGATCGTGTGTCCAGTACGCCTCATAGTTGTCGTTATTCCTTGTAGTATCACTATCATATGCAACACCAGATGCACGACGAGTACGCAAGACAGCACCTGCGGTGTCATCGTTCATTGGAGGAATACCACCACCAACGTCTGCCCAAGCATTAGAAGCATCATACACTTCCACCTTACCAGATGTAGTGTTATACCTCAGCATACCTTGAGTAGGTGAACCAGGTCTCTGAGCATCAGTACCTTTGGGGAGAACCATACCATCGGTCGCTCCACCCATGTCCATGGAAACTGATGGAGATGTCGTACCAACACCAACGCGGTTGTTAGTAGAGTCAACATACAGAGTACCGCTGTCGAAATTGAAACGACCGTTACTGTCAATCTCCAGTTCGGGAGCACCCGATCCAGCGGTTAGACCTGAGATTCTATCAACATTTAGTCTAGACATTTAGTATAGTTACCTCTTCTTGTTTATTTATGAGAATCCAGGTTCCTCTTCTCGGAAATAGAACTCCATATCCTGAACTGCATTGTCAGGACCGCGTGATGCTTCCAAATTCATAGGGTCAGCGTGGAACCATTGGTTCGCTTGATAACCATTCTCTTGAGTCTCCCAGTACAGAATAGAACGACGAACTAGGTATGTTTCAAAATTTCCTGCATTATCATTGTTAGCATTGAAACTAGAGTTCCAAGCAATACCAGGATATGATGGTCCATTCTCATAACGAACACGGTCTGCTTCACCTGCAATATAATCTCTAGAGACCAGACCCATAGGTCCTTTCTTGCTCATCTTACACTTACGAATTACAGTACCGATGTTATTATTAGGGAACGTCCAGTTAGTATTGGCTGTAGTTCCAAACTGATTTAGGATAGTTGCTTCCCATATAAAGATTTTACTTTGACATTC
>MDTC01092244.1_pt1 | contig 10500 bp, 7 predicted proteins | sample 811181 | NCBI WGS metagenome assembly MDTC01 (sample SAMN05326644, study PRJNA326480) | marine metagenome | isolation source: seawater | place: Pacific Ocean: North | collected 2011 | reverse complement strand
GTATGAATTGATTCACCTTCAGCAAAGTCAAAATTCTTATCCCCGACACTAACTTTTTGATCTTTTAAAGAGAACAAATGCATTTCAATTCTATTCTTATCTTTATTGAAAATAGCTTTGTGCTTAAATTGCTCAACATCAAAGTTACCATTTAACTCGTCATTTATCCGTTTCAGAATATTCAAGTTAAAATTGGCTGTAACTCCTTTTGCATCATTATAGGCTGCAATCAGAACAGACTCTTCCTTCACCAGATCTAGTCCAATAAGCATGCCGCCATCATTTTGAACCAAAGACCTAGCTTGTTTCAAAAGAGATATCGCATCCTTGCTCTCTAGGTTACCTAAGGTGGATCCCGGAAAAAAGACTATTCTTGAATCATTTAGATCATCAAGTTCTGGTATGTTAAAGGTTTTAGTATAATCTGTACAAACTGGAACAATATTGAGTTCGGGATAGTCCATCCCCATTCTTTCAACTGAAAGTCCCAGGTGCTCTCGACAGATCTCCATAGGAACCCATGATTTAATCTGATCACCTGCATCTAGTAACTTACGTACTTTAACACCTGAACCACTACCATATTCCAACAAAGCAGTTGACTTTCCTAAAGTAGACACGATATCAGTGGCGTTTTCACTGAGAATACCTAATTCGGTGCGAGTGACATAATATTCATCAAGTTCACATATCTGATCAAATAACTTAGAGCCCAACTCATTATAAAAATACTTTGGTTCCAAAGATTTCTGGTCAGAACTCAGCCCAGCAACTGTATCCCGATAAAAATTTTCTTCCGGTAGCACCTTGTCTCTAATTTCCACATCGTACCTTTCTATACATCCTTAACGATCCGCATTCCTGAAAACTGCCATCTGCTATGGGCAGGGTAAAAGTTACGATAACTTGGTCTGATATGGTCTTGAGGAGTAGCAAAACTGCCTCCCCGCAATACATACTGGTTACACATAAATTTTCCATTATATTCACCAAGAACTCCTGGCTCCGGTGAAAAACCTGGATATGCTCTATAGGAACTAGAAGTCCATTCCCATAAATCCCCGTACACCTGATTAAACTCTGCAGGTCTCGGATGCAAATAAGGAGAAAAATCTGCGTCGATCTTGCCTGGGTACGCCAGATTACCGGTCACAGCATGCTTACGGGCATATGCCTCCCATTCTGCTTCACTCGGTAAACGACAACCTGACCAACGTGCAAACGCATCTGCTTCATAATAACTAATATGACTAACCGGTAAATCGTGATCTATGGGCTGAGGCCCATATAAAGTAAATTCATAGAGACCATCGCTGAAGCGATCCAATTTAATCGGATGATCTTCAGCATTGAACCAATACAGAGGACTTTTAATGCCATGATTTTGAACCCAAGACCACCCTTCGGACAACCACAACCGCACATCATGATAGCCACCATCATTAATAAACGACAGCCATTCTCCATTAGTAACCAACCGAGAACTGATTTCTATGTTATGAGTTAACTGATTGTGGGCAGGTCTTTCATTATCGTAAGAAAAGTCGGGACCATCATAACCAATAGAACAAATTGATTCAGGCTGATGAAGCCATTGTTGTTTACTTGCAGTTTTTTTAGTGATTCCAATCTCATCATAAGACTCATACACTGGTAATAAAGGGTTAGACCAAAAATTATATTTGATATCCATCAACATCAATTCTTGATGCTGTTGCTCATGCTGCAAACCTATAGCAACCAAAGATAAGATTTTATCACGATCTTCTAAATCAGAATCTGAAAGTAGATCCAAAATTCCCTTATCGACTGAATGACGCCATTGCAATATTTCTGACAAGGAAGGTCTTGACAAGAGGCCGCGCTGTGTCCTCGGATGAAACTGCCCGGATGTTTCATAATAAGAGTTATAGAGATATAAATAGGAATGATTTTTGATCACCCATCTATCAGGCAGTAATTTCAGAATAAAATTTTCAAAAAACCAAGTAGTATGAGCCAAATGCCACTTAGGAGGACTCACATCAGGCATGGACTGAACAACATAATCTTCCGGCTCAAGACCTTCACAGATTTTTAAAGATTTACGACGCACTCCTATATATTTTTCGCTTAGTGCATCAAAACAAGTAAATTTGGCTGGATGTCTCGAAGAAGGAACATCTATGGCTTCAAACATCTAATAACCTTGGCTTAAGCTGACAACTGCTCATAAGATTTGCAAAAAGGCCAGTAAATATCGAATGATATTAGCGGAAAGGTTTAATAAAAACCATAGAAATTCAACTGATAAAAATATTAAATTCAGCCCTCAAGCAAAAACCTCTACTGAACTGTTTTTATTTAGAAAAAAAAGCTAAACTCAAATATACCAAAACATCATTTTTATATGCACAAGAATTTGATTGATCATCCGATAGCAAACCGAGTTTGTTAGAAGGAAATCAACTATAGGGAATTAATCCGATGGCTATACTCAAGGAACAATCAAGTCATGTTGAAATGATATTCGCTGATACCTTAGCTTATTTCAATATCGATCATAATATGGAGACAGACCCAAAGATCATTTGCGATATCCTGGCAAATGACATGTTTCTGGAAGGACTTGAGCCATTAGAACGCCTATTAGGTGATCTGCTATCTAAACCCCAAAGTATGGGTCCAATGTTCGATAAGCTGCGTTCAGGACTTGAGGACAAACACCCTGCGACAATCGAATTTATGGAAGTTGCTCTGAATGATAAGCTTTACCCTGATGTAAACGAACACCAAAATGAGATCATTCGTTTTGCCCATCATATGATGCTACTTGATCAGATTGTTATTAGCTTGTGCGAAGATCCGCAGATGATGAATGAAATAGGTGAAGCTTTCCTGAAGAAAAGAGAAGCCTTAGGTATCAAACGTACCTTTTGGAAATCACTATGGGGTGTTGCAAAGGCTTTAAACTTTGCTTTATTCGAAGTAGCTAAATCAAAGACATTTGACACCGTTTACGAGTTCTATATTAATATTCGTAAACAGGACGCAGTCACTCCTGAAAATATCCAATGGCGAAGGAAAAGTCTGCAACTGAATATTATTGAAGCAGTAGTAGCAGATTGGGTGAAAGGGAAAAAGAACAATGTATGTGCGGGTGTTGCTCTCTTTATGAATCCAATAGAAGACCTTAGGCTAAAAGGGGAAAATAAAGTAGTAGAAATGATCACTCCGGAAGGCTGGACAAGCCTCTATTCAAATTGGAATACCGCATTCTGTATTGGCTACATGAATAACTTGGATACGATCTTACCAAAGCTATTAGTTCCTAGTATTCTTTGTGCTGAGTCTGAAGATTATTTATTTAATCGAGGTCTTGGCTTATGGTTAACGATTAATTTTTATTTGCTGCAGAAGATGCATAAAAGGCCGGTAAAAATAACCCCAAATAGTCAAGTACTAGCTCTTAGATACGGTGAGATTAATGCTCGCTATGCCAAGGATTTTACAACTAAGCATAATAAGTTCGCAGTTAAAGGTATCGGAGATCTCTTCTTTAAGAAAAAATTACCTGAAATCAACAATAGTTGATTTTACTTGAATAGTGACGTTAATATCTAAGCAAAAATATATTGATTAACATTGAATATATTAAGGCAGATTACTGCTGATCTATCTCACAGAATAACTTTTTTGGCATCGACAAACCGGCTATTTTACCCATTGACCATACTATCATTCTTTCCATTTAAAACGACTTCTTACTCCATAATCAACTTGATCTATATTAATAAATTCATGACATTAACAGGTCTACATGATTATTTATTGTTTAGTTCTAAGCTTTAAGAACCATAAGCCGATAGCCTGGAGGAGAGATTTTAATCATGAGTTTCAATTAGGACTTCCGCTATGAAATATAATTACAAGACCTTATGGTTTTTTATATTCATAACCTGCTTTGGTTTAGAAATTAAGCTATTGGGCTTAGAGACAGAAACTATCCAACTTAATGAAGAATTTCTCAGCACCCATGATCCTATTGGTCGCTACATGGTCACGGCTTCAGATGAAGAAAGCCTAATGAATCCTGAATCAATTATGGAAGGAAAGTTTGAAGATTCATTCACAGGACTGGAAGGAAAGAAAGCAAAAGGCTATGGCGCTGATAGACCTTGGCCTCATTGGGCATACTTTAAGATCAACAACCCAACCGATCAAGTGATTCTTGTCTATCTTGAAGCCAGCTATAGTGCTTTGGATAAACTAACTCTATATACCGTAACTGATAACGGGGTCATCTTATCAGAAGAAACTCTGGGTGATAGAATTGCTTTTTCGAAGAGGCCTATACAGTATCGTCATCCCATCTACAAGCTAACCCTTCAACCTGGTGTTAACCATTTTTTAACTAAAATCGATACCGCTTCTATGGTTGTGATGGATTTTACGATATACTCTGACGCTGATCTCAAAAATACTAAATTAAAAGAACTGGTACTAGTCGGATTACTATTAGGTGGTATTGCTACAATTTTCTTTTATAATCTCTTTCTCTTTGTCACTACACGCGACCGTAACTACGGCGTATATGTTATCTATGTTGGGAGTTATTTCATTTTTGCTATGAGCTACTATGGACTAGCTCCTTACTTCCTCTTTAATGAAGCAGAGCAAGCCCCATTGACCGGATGGGATCTTTATTGCATGATCGATTTAATTTCGATTGGGGCAATTGCATTTACCCTTTGTTTTTTGGAGGGTCTTAAAAAGCATTCACCAATATTATTCAGATGTCTCCAATTTTTCCTAGTAGTAGCTGTGTTAAATGCCGGATTGAATTTGCTAATCCTACACGGTTCAATACCAGCCACCAAGAAAGTGACTTTAATTGTCTCATTGCTCATGGGTATTTTCCTAGTGAGTGCAGGAGTAAGAAGAGCTCTTCAAGGATATACGCCAGCTATTTACTTCTCTTTTGCTTGGGTTTTTGTGATCACGGGTAATGTTATGGTTCTCATGAGTAGTCAAGGGATACTCGAACGAAACTTTTTAACCGCATGGGGACAATTAATTGGTGCAAACCTAGAGATGATTTTATTGTCATTTGCTCTGGGTGCCCGCATAAACCTGATGAAAGCCGAAAAACTAAAAGCTGAGCAGGACTCATTAAAAGCTGCAGAAGAAAAGAAAAAATTGCAGGCCGAACTTATTACCACTCAGGAAGATAACATCAGAACTCTAGATGCTAAAGTTAAAGAAAAAACCCGTGCCATTCGAGAAATTTTAACTCATATCAATCAGGGTATTTTTACATTCAAAGAAGACTTAACATTAGGAGCAGAATTTTCAGATCATCTGATTGATTTTCTAAAAGAAGATAGATTGGCAGGCCGACCTCTCGAAGGCGCTCTGTTTGGTAAAACCAACCTATCTAAAGATGATGTCTCCCAGAGTATTTCTACTTTAGATATGTCTTTTGGCCAGCTAAAAGAATTCGGTTGGGACATTAATGAACATGCACTTGCAAAGGAATTTGAAATTAAAGGTGATAATGATACCACGTTATATATCGAAGCTGATTGGGGACCAATTACAGATGATGATGGTTTTCTAGACAAAGTTTTGGTTTCTCTCCGGGATGTCACTGAAATACGAAAATTGAAAGCCATGGCAGAGGCCAAAGGTCAAGAAGCAGCGATGTTATTAGAAATGCTTTCTAATGACCTCGACAAAACTCAAAAATTTCTTTCAAGAACTTTAAAAGGCTGGTACATAGTTGACCAAACGTTGAACAAGTATATGGAAGAAACTACAGAAAGCCATGCTACCTTATTTAGAGAATACCATACCGTAAAAGGCAATGCCCGTTCTCTAGGTTTTAAAGGCATCGCTACCGCAATTCATGATTTAGAAACTCAATTAAAAGATCTTCATGGAGAAGTAAGTGAAAGTAAAGTAGCAGCATTAGTAGTTACATCTAAAGAAACTCAAAAACTAATCAATAAATATCATACTATTTTTGAAAATAAATTTGCGCGCTTTATGGAACTGGAAACTTCTGGCATTAAAGGCCAACTATTCGAAAGTTTCTTTGGTGGTAGTATGACAAGTTCAGTCAATAGTATTGCTAATGATTTAAGTAAACCTCATCCAGTAATCAACATTGAAAATCCTCAGGGATTTATGATTATGAATGATGAGATTGAAGAGGTATTTGTTAATATACTTAATCATTTAACCCGTAACTCATTAGATCATGGGATCGAAGAAGCTGATGAAAGAAAGCGTAAAGGCAAAAATGCTTCCGGGGAAATTTCGATACAAATTTCAATCAATGAAAACAAAGAAGTTACAATTAATTTCAGTGATGATGGCCGAGGATTAAACCTGTCGAGGATTTATGATCTTGGGATTCAGAAAAGGTTGTTTAATGAATCTGTAAATGCCGATGAACTGATAGAAACGATTTTCCAACCAGGATTCTCAACCTGTCAAAAAACGAGCATGATTTCTGGAAGAGGCATAGGAATGGATGCAGTTCGCCACTATGCATTAGGAATGGGAGCTTCTTTTAATCTGATATTAGAACATCAGATTGATGACATCACTTTACAAAAAATAAAAAATGGTCCCGCTGAGGATATTTTTATAGGGTTTTCGTTCGAATCCAATGTAAACCTCAAGTCAAGCGCCGAAAAATGGAAAAAAGCTGGTTGATATTGATAGTATGATACTATCATCCTCTAAATCAAAGATAGCTAACGAGCCCTCAAGCATTTATTTCTATTGAAGCAATATCAAGCTCATTCAGTGAAAGGTTAGGGAAAATCGGTTTATCCGTTAAAATTAGCGGAGACTTTTCAGAAGCCTCAGCCTCATCAAGACAAGAAAAAGAAACTATCCTGCTCTCGAGCAAAAAAGCCACTCCAATCAAAAGCAAGAGATTTGTAAACACCTGCATTCAATTTTTTGACTACTTATTTAAAAGAACAGGCCTAGAAAAAGTCTTACGAAGGATAGCTTCACATATTATTATGACTGTTTATCCCGTAGAGATCGAAGACCTCCCCCCCGAAATGGAAGGTCTCACTATCATGCATCTTAGTGATCTGCATATTGACCGTAACCCTGAATTAGCCAAAACCATAAGTAACAAAACTAATAATGTAAAAGTAGATATCGTTTTTCTCACTGGCGATTATATGGATCATTACCATGCAAATTTAGAAGAAGTCTGTTTTTTAATCAAAAAAGCATGCAAGAACATTGATTCAACTTATGGGTTCTATGCGGTACTCGGTAATCATGATACCTATAATCTGATTCCTTACCTAAGCAAGATTGGTATCAAAACAATACTTAACGCAACCCATACCGTTACTACTCACTATGGAGATCTCATTATCACCGGTATTGATGATTCACATAGTTTTTTTTCGCCTCAAATACTTGAAGCTATGGATGAGGCCCCTACAAGATCTGAAAATGCCATCAGGATCTTATTAGCACACTCTCCTGAAGCTTATAAATGGGCAGCCAATAGGCTTTATCAAATCTACCTCACAGGCCATACTCATGGAGGCCAAATTTGTCTACCAGGAGGAAAAGCTATTATTACTGGAGATTGCGAGCGAAGCCAGATCAAAGGAAAATGGGTTTACAAAAAAATGGTGGGCTTAACTAGTCCAGGAGTTGGTGTAAGTGGCTTAACTCTTAGACTTTTTTGCCCTGCAGAAATACCTATTTATATTTTGAAAACCCAAAGATCATAGATCAGTCATTTTACAACTCAACAAAGCCATGACGAATGGCATATCGAGCCAGCTCAATTTGAGAGCGTAAACTAAGTTTATCCATAATATTAGCTTTATGTCTATCAACCGTTTTCACGCTAATATGAAGATCTTTAGCTATTTCTTTGGCGGTTAAAGCATGGGCAACACAGCACAGGACATCCACCTCGCGCGGGCTAAGAGGATGATTGATTGAAACCGAGGATCTCGATTTTTCCTTCTTCACCTCAGGTTTAGTTCTAATGCTGGCATCAGAAAAATAAGTCTGCCCCTGCGCTACCTGTCGAATAGCTTGGCAAATAGCAAGACTACCTTCAAGCTTTGATATCAAACCATGAGCCCCTATGCGTGAAGCATGGAGTATATTCTCATCACTATCAAAAGCAGTAATAAAAAGAACCCGTATATCAGGTTTTATCTTTTGTACCTTTTTAACAAGATTGAAAGTTGGCGTGCCCATATAAGCATCTAAAAGCAAAAGATCTGGCATGTGCTTCTGCACCAAATCTAGCGCATCACTAGATTGCCCACTGTCTGCTACGACCTCAAGGTCAGACTCACGCTCCATCATATAAAGCAAGCCCTCTCTAACAAGAGGATGATCATCCAGGATAACAAGACTGATATTTTGCATCATGAAAACCCGTTATTGTGTAAGTTGATAAAGAATCATGCATTCATATTTCATGATATGATCTAAATTAGATCAGCATATCATTCATTTTTGCCTGCCCAAAAATTCACCTGCTATTCAGCTTTGTTGTTCAACTCATTCAGATGTATCAAATTGTCTAACACAAAACAACTATAAAATCTCAATCCAGTTTCAGTTATAAAAAACCACCCAAACAAATAAATCTAATAAAAACAGTTGTATATTAAAAATCAATGCTATGGCGGAACGCAGTATTAAGGATAATGACCTCATTACATTCGATACCATCGTAATTTCAGTTTGAAATAGGGTAGCTAAAAAATAAGCAGAACCATGACGTAGAGTAACTAGAGGCACAAAGTGATAAGTGGACTTCTTAGAATCATTGCGTGCCTAAAAGTTCTAAGTTGACATCCGGGTTACCTCTGATACCATACAAAAATATGGTAATTGAGACTGAGGGGGACCTAATGACTGCAACACCGCTATTTCCGGCAGAAGAAGAACTAATACATAATCAAAGCACTATGTATTTAGCGATTTTTGGCCGTATAACATGCGATCAAGCCATCAGCTTAACCCCCCAATTTATGCATTGGAGCGACAATGTATGGCTGCTAAACCTAGCCCCTTGTCAAAGCTACTGGCAAAAAAGAGCTAAAAACCTGAACCTCACAACGACAGAGCTTATCAAACAATTAATCACTCAGCTAAAAGGCGAAGACTGTTGGAAAGTGGTTCTATGTCAGCAACCCTGGCAAGGAGTACTCATGTTAGCTGTTATGAGTCATAAAAACTTGGATGGCTTCATTGATCTTAATAGCCGCTTTGGCTCTAACTTATTTAACCATTTATCCTGGGAAGGTTGGTGGCATGGCTTGGACCAACTGATTGCGCATATGAGGAAAATTAGCAGCCCTAATGTACATCTAAAAACATTTTTTCAGCAATCCCGCCAAATGCAAAAATCCATGACTAAGATGGGCTTACAAAGCCCATGGGAATTAAAAGATATTGCTACAGGCTTAAAGCGCAGGTTTGGTTCGATCATCAGCGAAGCATGGCATTATGCGTTTCAAAACAAGAATCTACCCCATCATGACACATCAAAAATTTTTGCTGCCTGGTTTCCATGGCAACAGTATCCTTTGCCACAAAACACTTTTTGTAAACGAAATCTAGATTTCCCACTACATGACTGGCCCTTAATGAAGCAGTATTTACGAGAAGATCTGAACAACCTTTGTTTGCAACCTTCTCTTAAAAAAGAAGAACGTATCATTCGCCTGGAGTGGTGCCTCATCCTTCATGATATGACCTCACTTACTATTCCCATCTGTTTTCGTCACCCTCACCCACTTTCCGCAGAAGCACCGCATCAGGAAACAGCACTACTCCAGGCTTATTATCAATTTAATCAAGTGACCCAAAAGCAGTACTCTCAAAATCATGAAGAATGTAACCCGATGCCACCTGTTATTGCCTGGAAGCTAATCATCAATGAAAAAATCACATTAAGCCCTAATATATTCGATCTATTCCAAGAAAATAATCATGATCAAAAGCAATTACTACAGCTGGAAAATAAATTATCACTTTCATTAGAATGTTATGAAAATAGCTTAGACTGGCTTCCCGAGGATTCCTTTAGAGAACCTAACTACCAAGATAATGAAACCATCGTAAACCTTAAGAAGATGGCCTATCCATCCCTAGAAGCCATGGGCAAGAGTCGACCATTGTACCTTTATGATCAACCGAAACCATTAAAAGAACCGCAAAATCCTGGCACTTTTTTAGAGCGAATACTGGATAAATGGTGGCAAAAAAGCATTCATGGCCAAAGAGATTACTATCAGTTAACAGATGGTCAAAATCGTTCTTTTTGGGCTTATCACAATCAAAAAGGGAGTTGGTTTGTTCATGGCATCTTTGGTTAAAAAACATCGCTGGTATGAATGGCTTTGCCACAGTAACTTTAGTTTTCTTACCGGATCCTCTCATCCCCATGAGTATGTTAATAGGGCGATCGCATTGGGGTATCAGGGCATAGGCATCACAGATCTT
>MDTC01276247.1_pt1 | contig 10501 bp, 7 predicted proteins | sample 811181 | NCBI WGS metagenome assembly MDTC01 (sample SAMN05326644, study PRJNA326480) | marine metagenome | isolation source: seawater | place: Pacific Ocean: North | collected 2011 | reverse complement strand
GATAGTTGATTCCAGCCCCTTAGTACCACAAAACGATCCTACCTTAATGTTTGCAAATTCTGGAATGGTTCAGTTTAAGAATGTTTTTACTGGTCTAGAGCAAAGAGATTACAAGAGAGCCACAACCGCGCAAAAATGTGTTCGTGCAGGAGGAAAACACAACGACTTAGAAAATGTAGGATTCACACCTAGGCACCATACTTTTTTTGAAATGTTGGGAAATTTTTCATTTGGAGATTATTTTAAGGAAGAGGCAATCAATTATGCTTGGCAATTAATTACTAAGGAATATTCCCTGCCTAAAGACAAATTGTATGTGACTGTTTTTTCAGAAGATCAAGAAGCTTATGATTTGTGGCATAAAATAACAGGTTTTAATGAAGACAGAATAATAAAAATATCAACTTCAGATAACTTTTGGTCAATGGGTGACACAGGGCCATGCGGACCTTGTTCTGAAATATTTTTTGATCACGGAGACCATTTGCTTGGTGGATTGCCAGGAACCAAAGATCAAGACGGAGATAGATTTATCGAAATTTGGAATTTAGTATTTATGCAATACGAACAGGTATCAAAAGATAAAAGAATTAACTTACCCAAACCTTCAGTTGATACAGGAATGGGGTTGGAAAGAATGGCAGCTGTTCTACAAGGAACTCATGACAATTACCAAATTGATTTATTTAAAAAAATTATTCGAGATACGGAAAGTTTGTTTGAACAAAAGTTATCTGAAAAAAATACCTCCAGTTACCGTGTGATAGCAGATCATCTTAGAGCTTCTGCTTTTTTAATTTCGGATGGCGTGCTACCATCCAACGAAGGTCGTGGTTATGTATTGCGAAGAATAATGCGCAGGGCCATGAGGCACAGTAATGTTTTAGGCAAAACAGATCCAATTCTATACGAAGTGTTACCAACTATTATTGAATTAATGAAAGACGAATACCCTCAATTAGAAAATGCAAAAGACTTGGTAAAAGAAACAGTTGTTACAGAAGAAGAAAGATTCTCATCATTATTAAAAAATGGATTAAAAATTTTAAATGATGAAGTATCGAACATAAAAGATAAAACTTTACCAGGTTCAGTTGCGTTTAAGCTTTATGACACATATGGATTTCCAGTGGATTTAACTCAAGATGTTTTAAAAGAAAAAAATATAAATATTGATCACGATGAGTTCAAAAAAATAAGGGAGCAAAGCAAAGTAGAGGCTAGGGCTAGCTGGAAAGGGACAGGCTCAGTAGGAGTAGATAAAATTTGGTTTGAGATTGTATCTGGTCAAAAAAAAGAAAAATTAGTCGATACGGAGTTTTTTGGCTATGGATCTGACCAAATCGAATCTAAGTTATTATCTATAGTAAAAGAAAACAAAGCTTCTCTTGAAATTAAGGAAGGAGATTCTGCAAGTTTAATTTTTAACCAAACAGTCTTTTATGCAGAATCCGGTGGACAGATATCAGACACCGGTACAATTGAGTCTAATGGAGTTTTGTTTAAAGTCAGCGATACCCAAAAAATTTTTGGAACGTTTTATGTGCATTCAGGTGTGGTTAAAAAAGGAACCCTTAAACCAGGAGACAATTTTATTTTAAAAATCGACAAAAAAAGAAGAGACAAGATTAAATGTAATCACTCAGCAACTCACTTGCTGCATGCTGCACTAAGGGAAAAGCTTGGAAAACACGTATCTCAAAAAGGCTCTTATGTTGGGCCAGATAGGCTAAGATTTGACTTTAGTCACTCTAAACCAATTAGTGAACAAGAGATTGTGGAATTAAATGATAATGTAAATACTGTCGTAATCAATGGTGGAGAGGTAAAAACTACACTTATGACACCTAAAAAAGCTATTGAACAAGGAGCTACGGCACTTTTTGGAGAAAAATATGGGGATGAGGTTCGAGTAGTAACTATGGGTAATTTTAATAACAAGACTTTTTCAATAGAGCTTTGTGGAGGAACTCATGTAACGGACGTGTCTACAATTGGTAATTTTGAGATCATTAACGAGTCTTCCATTGCTTCTGGTGTGAGGAGAATAGAAGCATTAAGAGGAGAGGAGCTCTCTGTTTATAAACAATCTTTATACAAATTGGCTAAAGAGAAAGAAGCTAGTCTGAATTCTCAAATTCAAGATTTGGAAACTAATATTAAAAAACTAAATGGTAACCTAGAAGACCTTAAAGATTTATCGCCAGAAGTAAAAGCAGTTAAACTAAGGTCTTTATATGAGTCTTTATATAAAAAAACCATTCTTCAAGATTCTAAAAAAAATATTATTAAAGATTATCCATTCAAAGATATGACAGTTCGAATTCAGTATATTTATGGTCTTTCCGGAAAAGATTTGAGAACCATAGTAGATGATCATAAAAAAGAAATTGGCAGTTCTGCTGTTTTTACTTTTAGCGAGTTTGATAGCAAATTAAATATAGCAGTTGGTATCACCAACGAACTTACCAGTAATTTGGATGCCTCTTTTTTTGCTAAAGAAATATCTAAATTTCTCAATGGTAAAGGAGGAGGGGGAAGAAAAGATTTTGCCCAAGCTGGAGGAGACCCCCTATCTAATTTGAAGATTGTTTATGATTTTGTTTTAAAGTTAGTAGAAACAAAAATTAACTAAATATTCTTTTCAACAAAATCTATAATTTTTTGTGAGTCTAAATTGTCAATAGTTTCTTTATTTTTTTCACAATCATACACAAAAGAATTGTTTTTGATTGGTCTAAATTTATCAGAACTTTTATTAAAAAATGCAAATAATTTTGGATTTGCCAGGGTGAGCATATGCATAACTCCATTATCAATAGTAATATTAAATGCCATTTTATTTGCAATTGCAATTACAAGAGATGGGTTTTTTAATTCTGAACAAGCTAGGTGTTCAGGAAAATAAGCATTTATAATATTTTTTTTTATTATGTTAATTTCTTTTTCGTATTTTGGTTCTATAAAAAATACAGGTATGAAATTTTTTTCTACAAAGTGTTGAGCGGTCTTAATAATTTCTATTAATTCAAATTCTTTTATTCTAGTTTTGTGGCCTGCTTTAATAGAAAAACCAATGTATTTTTTATTATCATCAAGCAATCTTTTAGCTTCTTGATCATAATGTTGAGAAATTGTAACTTGAATATTATTTATATCAATTTTTTTTTTTAAAAATTTTTCTAAAGAATTAATTACTCTTAATTGAACATGCTGTTGTTTTTTTTGAAAAAATTTTATAGGCTTGCTTAGTATTCCTCTCAAAGAGAAGCTTATTAAAAATTTGTGAGGTATTCTTTTGTATATGAGTGTATTTCTAAACTTTGACTGATTATCAATAATTAAATCATAAAACTTTTCATTTTTTATTTTTTTATCAAAAAAATGTTTTAATCTAAAACCAAAATGGATAGGAAAATGCTTGATTGTTTGAACATTTTTTATCTTTAGAGAGTTTAATTTATTCTCAAACCAAAAATTATCTATATCACAGGCATAATAATCAATATTTGGATTTTTAAATTCTTGATTAATTAAATGAAATATTTTTACAAACTGAATAGCATCTCCAATTCCACCACCTGTATTAATGATTAGAATATTTTTTATAGGAAATTGCAAAGTTAATTTAATTTGCTTTGTAGGTTTTTGTTGATTGCTTCTAAAAATTGGCTGGTCGTTAAAAACTTTTGTTCTCTACCAACTAAAACAGCTAGATCTTTCGTCATTTCACCTTTTTCAACAGTTTCTACACAAGTTTGTTCAAGAGCATGAGCAAAATCTATTAATTCCTGATTACCATCTAATTTACCTCTGTGTGCCAAACCTCTCGTCCATGCAAATATCGAAGCAACAGGATTGGTTGAGGTTTCATTTCCTTTTTGATGTTCTCTGTAGTGTCTAGTAACTGTTCCGTGCGCTGCTTCCGATTCAACAGTTTTTCCATCTGGAGTCATTAAGACACTAGTCATTAGCCCTAAAGAACCATACCCTTGCGCAACAGTATCACACTGAACATCGCCATCGTAATTTTTGCAAGCCCAAACATAACCACCACTCCATTTCATTGCACAGGCTACCATATCATCAATAAGTCTATGCTCGTATGTAAGTTTATGTTTTGCAAAATCATCTTTGAACTCACTATCAAAAATTTCTTGGAACAGGTCCTTAAACCTTCCATCGTAAGTTTTTAAAATAGTATTTTTAGTTGATAAATACACAGGCCATTTTCTTAACAAGCCATAGTTCATACAAGATCTAGCAAAATCTTTAACCGATTCATCCAGGTTGTACATTGTCATGGCTATTCCAGATCCAGGAAAGTTAAAGACGTCATGTTCAACTGTATCGTTACCATCTTCCGATGTCCATTTAACCGTAAGCTTTCCTTTGCCGGGAACTTTAAAATCTGTTGCTCTATATTGATCTCCATAGGCATGTCTTCCAATAACAATTGGATCTGTCCAGCCCGGAACTAATCTTGGAACATTTTTCATAATTATTGGCTCTCTAAATATAGTTCCACCTAAAATATTTCTAATAGTCCCATTGGGAGACTTCCACATTTTTTTTAATTTGAATTCTTCAACTCTAGCTTCATCAGGAGTTATGGTCGCACATTTAACGCCTACACCATATTTTTTTATTTCATTAGCGCTATTTATGGTGATTTGGTCATCAGTTTTATCACGACTTTCCATTCCTAAATCAAAGTACTTTAATTCTACATCAAGATAAGGAAGGATTAGTTTATTCTTAATAAATTCCCAGATAATCCTGGTCATCTCATCACCGTCAAGCTCTACTACTGGATTTTTAACTTTTATTTTTGCCATGTTGCTAGTTAATTTAAGAAAATGTGTTATATACAAATCAAAAAATTTAATCAATTATAATTTAATGTTAGAAATAATTTTTCCAAAAATACATAAAGAAGGTAAAAAGATATTAATAATAACTCTTTCCATCAATTTTTTGGTATTTTTTATATCTGAGACATTGGGATTGTTACTAATTATTATTAATGTTTGGGTTTATTACTTCTTTAGAGATCCTGATAGAGTTTCTATAGGTGATGACAATTACCTTGTTAGTCCAGCAGACGGAAAAATTAGCATGATTACAGAATGCAATGGTCCCAAAGAAATCGGAATGGAAGAAAAAACATTTACAAGGGTTAGTGTTTTTATGAATGTATTTGATTGTCATGTAAATAGAGTTCCTACTAAGTGCGATATAGAAGAGATTTTTTACAAGCCTGGAAAATTCATCAATGCCTCCTTAGATAAGGCCAGTGAACACAATGAGAGAAATATTTTAAAAGTAAAAGGAAAAAATGGAGACGAATTTGCAATTGTTCAAATTGCAGGTTTGGTTGCTAGAAGAATTGTTTGCGAAACCGATGTTGGAAAAGAATTGAATCAAGGCGATAGATTTGGAATTATTCGCTTTGGAAGTAGAGTTGATTTGTATTTTGATAATAGTTATGAAATTTTTGCAAAAATCGGCCAAACAGTTGTTGCTGGCGAATCCTTATTGGCTAAAAAAAAATAAGTATATAAAATATACGTGCTATGAAAAAAGCAATTAGTATAAGATCAGTTATACCAAATATTATTACCGTACTGGCCTTGAGCTTGGGTTTAACCGCAATTAAATTTGCCTTAGTTCAAAATTTTCACAATGCTGTCATATGCATTGTATTAGCTGCAATTCTAGATGCGGCTGATGGTAGAATAGCGAGATTAATAAAAGGAACTTCAAAGTTTGGCGCTGAATTAGACTCTTTGGCCGACTTTGTAAATTTTGGTGTTGCTCCAGCTTTGATGCTTTATATTTGGAATTTAAATGTTTATGGAAATTTAGGATGGGTGATTACATTGATTTATATTATTTGCTGCTGTTTAAGATTAGCAAGATTTAATCTTACATCTAACATTGTCAAAAACCCAATCTTAGATAATTTTTTTACAGGAGTCCCATCACCAGCTGGAGCAGGTATTGTACTTCTTCCTATTATTATTAGTTTAGGAAATTTCTCATATCTTTTAAATGAAGCGCAATATTTCCCAGTTATTATTATCATTATTTCTTCATTTTTAATGATCAGTAAAATTCCAACCTACGCCTTTAAAAAAATAAAAATTACTAAAGCTTACGTTTTGTTGATTATGTTGTTTTCTGTTTTATTATTTGGTTTCTTGATTACCTATACTTTCAATACTCTTTTTGTAATAGGAGTTATGTATTTATTGTCAATTCCTGTAAGTTTTTTTCATTTAAGGTATCTCAAAAATAAATATAATTTAAAAATAGATTCTGATGAAAGTTTGATTTCAGAGGATGTCTTATAATACAATTTTATTTGCATTATTATTTTGAAAAAATTTCAAAAAAAAAATTTAAGTCATAGTTCCAAACTTTGGTTAACCAGACAATTAAATGATCCTTTAGTAGCTGAGGCTAAAAAAAAAAATTACCGATCTAGAGCTATATTTAAGTTTCTAGAAATTAATGAGAAGCATCAATTTTTGAAAAATAATTTAAATATAATTGATCTTGGAGCTGCACCTGGAAGTTGGTCTCAACACACAAGCAAAATTAACAAAGACGGAGTTAATATTGCGCTAGATCTATTGGATATAAAACCCATTAATAATTGTAAAATTATCAAAGGAGACTTTACTTCTGATGATGTACAAAGCAAATTAGTCAATTTAGTAGAAGGAGAAAAATTTGACATAGTTTTGTCAGATATTGCAGAAAACTCTACTGGGAATAGATCTTTAGATTCCATGAGAAGCAATATCATCACAGTGGAAGTGATAAAATTTTCTTTAAAGTATTTAAAAAAAAATGGCAAGATTCTAATTAAGACATTCTCAGGAGTAGGCAATGAGGAGGTTGTGGATATGGCAAAGAAGAATTTCTCAAAACATATCTTTATTAAGCCAAAATCAAGCAGGAAAGATTCAAAAGAGCTCTATTTATACTGTATTTTATAATTTATTGACATTTGTCTGTAGGCAAAATAAATAGGTTTATGGAACTAAATAAAGGCCTTACTTTTGATGATGTACTGCTAGTACCAAAAAAATCATCTCATTTACCCTCACATTCTATCACTAAAGCATTTTTAACTAACAACATTGAATTAGGTATCCCAATTATATCAGCCGCAATGGACACTGTTTCCAACTATCAGTTGGCAATCGCGATTGCTCAGCTTGGTGGAATGGCATGTATTCATAAAAATATGTCTGTTGAAGAGCAATCACTTCAGATTAAAAATGTAAAAAAGTTTGAATCTGGAATGGTGATTAATCCAATCACTATAGGACCAGAGAGCGATATCTCTGATGCTATTAAACTGATGTCATCTAATAAAATTTCTGGAATACCTGTTGTCGATAATAACAAAACATTAGTAGGTATTATTACGAACCGTGATTTAAGATTTGTTAAAGATACGAAAGCAAAAGTTAAATCTTTAATGACTAAAAAAGTTGTAACTGTTGTTCAGGGTGTGAAGTTAGAAAACGCCAAAAAATTACTACATGAACATAGAATAGAAAAATTAGTTGTAGTAAATAAAAAATTTCAATGTGTTGGCTTAATTACGGTAAAAGATTTGGAAAAATCACAATTGTATCCGGACGCCTCTAAGGATAGTAAGCAATCACTGAGAGTGGCAGGTGCAATAGGTGTTGGTGAAGAAGGATTAGTTAGAGCAGAGAATTTAATTAATAGTGGTGTAGATGCTTTAATTTTAGACACGGCTCATGGACATTCTTCTTCTGTTCTAACCGCACTAAAAAATATTAAAAAGAAATTTAAATTTAAAAATATTATTGTAGGAAATGTTGCAACAGCTGATGCTGCAAAAGAACTTGCTGATTTAGGAGCTGATGCAATCAAAGTAGGAATTGGTCCAGGCTCAATATGTACAACTAGGGTTGTTGCAGGAGTGGGCGTTCCTCAATTCACAGCTATCCAAAATGTTGCTAACGGATTAAAAAATTACAAAACTAAAATTATAGCAGACGGAGGAATAAGATACTCTGGAGACATAGCAAAAGCTATAGGTGCTGGAGCTGATATAGTTATGGTTGGATCTTTATTTGCAGGAACTGACGAGGCACCAGGTGAAATTTTTTATTACCAAGGCAGAAGTTACAAGTCTTACCGAGGCATGGGTTCCTTAGCTGCAATGGCAAAAGGTTCTGCTGATAGATACTTTCAACAAGATGTATCAGATGCTTTAAAATTAGTTCCAGAGGGAATTGAGGGAAGAGTTCCTTATAGAGGTCCTGTAAGAAATATTATCAATCAGTTAGTGGGAGGATTGAAGTCATCTATGGGCTATGTGGGAGCCAAAACTATTGCAGAGCTAAAGAAAAAAGCTACGTTTGTTGAAATTACTAATTCTGGAATTAAGGAAGGTCATGTTCATGATGTTCAGATAACTAAGCAGTCACCAAATTATCCAACTGAAAGCTAAATGAAGTTTTTTATTATAGTTATATTTTATTTATATAGTACCATTTCATACTCTGCAGAGAATAATTTTTTTGCTAAAGGCAAAACTTTATTTGATCAAAAAAAAATTACAGAATCAAAAGTAGAGTTTGAAAGAAGTATAGTCTCTAACCCTAAGCACGTTAATAGTTATATTTTTTTATCTAAAATTTTTTCAGAAATAAAAAAACAAGACGAGGAAAAAAAAAATTTAAAGACCGCTTTATTGCTCGACTCTAAAAATGAAGAAGCCCTTTACTTGATGTCATTGCTTAATATTAAAGAAGGGGATTATAAATCTTTAGAAAAAAATTATGCTATTTTAAAACTTAACTGTTCTAACTTTTGTGACAAGTTGGACGATTTAAACAAATCAATTAAAAAATTTAACAAATCATGAGTAAGGCAATATCTAGCCAAAAAGTCTTGATTGTAGACTTTGGTTCTCAAGTAACTCAACTAATCGCAAGGAGAGTTAGAGAGCAGTCTGTTTATTGTGAAATTATTAGTTTTCAAAATTTCAATAAACTTAAATCTATCGAAAATACCAAGGGAGTTATTTTATCAGGTGGACCATCCTCAACATCTGAAATAAAATCTCCAAGAATTAAGAACTATGAATTGCTAAGAAACATTCCAATCCTAGCCATTTGTTATGGTCACCAGCTAATAGCTAAAAAATTTGGAGGTAGGGTTAAATTTACAAATAAAAAAGAATTTGGAAGATCTGAAATTTATGAAAAATCTAATTCATTGCTTACAAAAGGTTTTTTTAAAAGCAAAAAAAATACTGTTTGGATGAGTCATTCAGATCAGGTGATTAAAATGGGAAATGGCTTTTCAGTTGTAGCTGCTACTAAAAATGCAAAGTATGCTATTACTCAAAACATTAAACAAAAAATTTATACTGTTCAGTTTCATCCTGAAGTAGTTCATACCAATCAAGGAAAGGTTATTTTTAAAAATTTTATTTTTAATGTTTGTAAATGTCAAAAAAATTGGACAGATGAATCTAAGTTAGAAAAAATAATTTTTGAAATTAAAAAAACTGTAGGAAAAAAAAAAGTTTTATGTGCCTTATCAGGCGGTGTAGATAGTAGTGTGCTAGCTCACATATTAAAAAAAGCATTAAGTAATAGAGTGTACTGTGTTTACATAGATACAGGGTTGATGAGAAAAAATGAGAGCAAAGAAATTGTTTTAATCTATAAAAAAAAATTTAAAAAAAATTTCATTTACTTAAACGAAGGACGACTATTTCTAAAAAATTTACATAAAGTTTCTGACCCCGAGAAAAAAAGAAAGATAATAGGAAAAACTTTTATCAAAGTATTTGAAAAGTTTTCTAAACAAAGCAAAGGTATTGATTTTTTAGCTCAAGGAACTCTTTATCCAGATATAATAGAAAGCCAAAGTTTTTCTGGAAGTCCCAGTTCTAAAATAAAATCACATCACAATGTAGGTGGTCTCCCTAAAAAAATGAACTTTAAGTTAATTGAGCCATTTCGTGAAATGTTCAAAGATGAGGTTAGAAAGCTTGGAAAAAAAATGAACATTGAAAGCACTATTCTTGACAGACATCCGTTTCCTGGACCAGGCTTGGCTATTCGAATTTTGGGCTCCATTAGTGATAATAAAATTAAAATTTTACAAAATGCAGATAATATTTTCATAAGAGAATTGAAAAAAAAAGGTTTATATAAAAATATTTGGCAAGCATTTGCAGCATTGCTACCTGTAAAATCAGTTGGTGTAATGGGGGATAGTAGAACCTATGATTTTGTATGTGCCTTAAGAGCCGTTACCTCTACTGATGGTATGACAGCTGATTTTTATAATTTTAATTATAAGGATATTTCTGAGATTAGTAACAAAATTGTAAATGAAGTGAGTGGTATCAATAGAGTTGTTTACGATATTACCTCCAAGCCACCAGGAACAATAGAATGGGAGTAAAATAATTGTATATCTCAGTAACAGG
>MDTC01238370.1_pt1 | contig 10501 bp, 7 predicted proteins | sample 811181 | NCBI WGS metagenome assembly MDTC01 (sample SAMN05326644, study PRJNA326480) | marine metagenome | isolation source: seawater | place: Pacific Ocean: North | collected 2011 | reverse complement strand
GAGTGCGAACAGTGCGGATTGACGATACACGAACGAGACGCAAGATTTTGTCGGCGGTGCGCGCATCGTCTCGCGCCGGCGACAATGATGGAGACGACGACGTACGCGCGCGCGCGTCGCAAAAAAGCCAAACCGCGGACGAAGAAACCGGTGGACCCCATGCAGTTACCGGGAATGCGTCTGGGCATAGACACCACAAACGTCATCACGCGGTCGATGGATGAGATTCGCCAGTCTAAAAACAAGAATCGCCGTTGACGTCGAATGCATTCATTCATGCATGCATCCATCCATGCATTCATGCATGCATGCATCCATGCGTGCATTATTCATCACATCGCGCGCGCGTTGTAACGGAAACCGTGTTGACGCAACAGACAGAGTTGGGAATCGAATCGAATCCCCTCCCCCCCCCCCCGCCGCCGTCGTCGTCTACGTCGTTCGCGCGACGCCCGCTCTCTCTTCGCAGTCCCAGACTGAGCGCGTACGCCGTCCCGCTCGCGACGACGACGACGCTCCACGCGTATCCTTGCCAACGACCGTACGCGCGCATGGCGTGTCTCCAGAGCGCCGGAAGCGAGTGTTCGGACGACGACGACGACGACGACGACGTCATGACGACGACGACGACATGCGACGGGACGCGCGCGAGAGGTGTCGCTCGTCGACGGGACGTACGCCGCGCACTGACGACGATGACGTGATGAATGATGCGTCACGCTGGATGGAATCATGCATTCATGCATTCATTCATTCATCACCAGTGCGCGACGACGACGAATGAACGATGGACCGCGTCTCCACCGCGTGGGTGCGCGCGGCGGACGTGCGCGAACAATTGCGGCGATTGGGACGGGACGACATCTCGGACGACGCCATCGAGCGGTTTCTCACTCGACGACGACGGGACGCGAGAGCGAGACGAAGAGAAGATGACGACGACGACGACGTTGACGACGTTGACGCGACGACCGTGGACTCGGATTGGGACTCGGACGACGCGCCGCGACGACTCGGTACCGCGACCGTCGACCGTCGACCTCCGTGGAACGGGGACGCGTTCGAGGTGATTCCCGCCGAGCGCTCGCCGACGTCGTCGGCTCGATTGGACGCGCTTCCGCGGAGAGGAGGAAAAATCGACGTCGTGCGGATGAACGCCGAGTACGCGCGCCTGTGGTCGTCGAAAGCGGGAGCGCCGGCGGTGGTGAGCGGGGAGACGCGTCAAAAGGTTGGTTTCGCGGAAAAATTTCGAGCGGCGCACGAACGCGAGGCGCTTCGAACAAAGGAGGCGGCGGCGGCGCGGCGACGACGAGAGCGACGCGACGTCGCCTCGCGAGGGTAGAGTTCTAGCGATAGATTAACAATTACAACGCTGTAGTATTATACATGTATCACCACTGAGGCGGATTGCGCGGATTCGGCGGCGGGAACGGTGGAGGCGCGCGCATCCCCTGAGGCAACGGAGGCATCGGCGGCATGTTCATCGGTGGCACGCGCGGCGCGCCCGGAGGCATCGGCGCTGAAAAGGCTGGAGGAACGTTTTGTGGCACGTTTGCGAATCCCAACATTTGACTCACTTGCGCGGGTGTCATCTGTGGCACGAAGGGCAACGAATTCGGGGTGATGTTTGGGTGCTGAGGTTGCGCAAAGTCGTGCAACGACACGCCGCCGTCGTCGGAAATTCCGAGCGCCGACATGTCTTGTTGCAGATCTGCCCACGACTCGGCGCTCATCAAACCTTCATTTCTCTTGGGAGGTTCGTCATCTTTCGCTTCCGTCTTGAATCCGTGTTTCTTGCCGAAGCGGTAAATCTCCAACAGCTCCGATTCAAACTCCCCGCGCGCCTGTAAATCGAGATACTTTTCATACAGTTTCACCGCGGTGCGCGCGTCCTCGATCGAATCGTGCGTCTCTCCCTGAATGTCTTCTCCGAGGAGATAAGTGGCCAAGAATTTGAGCGACAACTTGCGCTGACGCTTGAAATGGAACAACTCGACGGTGTCGATGACTTGTTCCGGCGGGACGACGATGTTGATCATCTTAAAGTCTTGCTTCAAGCCGTGCCCGACGAAGATGCAACCGGCGTCAATCAAATATCGCAGTTTCAAGTATGCGTGTTTCAATTGCGTGATGAAATGCGGACTCACGGCGGGATCGAGATCGCCCGGCACGAGACCGCTGAATCGAGTGAGATAGTCGTGCACCGGTTCGACGGCTCGTATATAGTCATCGATGATCGGGGTCAGCTTTTTGTCGCCGTGACCGCGAACGACGGAGACGCGAGCCAAGCCGAGACGCGCCGGAACGGATTCGTATTCCGTGCCGTCGTCACGCATCGCCATGATCGGCGGGGCCAACGAAACAAACTCTGCGTCGATGCCGAGCAAAACACCGGGTCCGGGCGTATCCTCACCGACACACGCGAATGGCTGAAACAAGTCGGTGTTCGGCGGAGCCAAATCGAGAGTGATTCTCTTGTAGAGATCGAACGTGATCGGTGAGGCTGGAAGCGGCTTCGGTTCCGGCTTTTCGACCTTTGTGAACATGCATAGGCACGGAACTTTCAACTGGCCGTACAACTGCGTCACTTCGTCCTTCGAGACTTGGCTGACGACGAAGTCGTTGAACAACAACCACTCACTCGGATTACTGGGCGCCGCCACGCGCGACAGTGTCGGCGTGCTCGCAACCGTGGATGAGGTGAGCGACGGTACCGGCTTCGCGGACTTGTTATCGTCGTACTTCTGCTGCGCGCCGGTCGTGGCGAGAGGAGACACTCCCGGCGTGTTTCCAGGCCTCTTCGGCGACGCCGTGAAGTCGCCGGGAATGTCCACGTAGGGCGGCTTCACCTTGATGAAGCTCACGAGATGACCCGAAATGTCAGTAGTCTTCGTTTGACGCAAGTCGAAACCTTTCTTGATCTCTTCATCGATGTTGCGACTGAAGACGACGAGTCCAGTCAACTCGTACACGACCGAGTTTGGGGAATCTTGAAACTGAGACGTTTCCAAGGCGTGCTTCGCCACGAGCGTCTTCTTATCCGCGTCGAGCGTGAGCTGAATGTAATGCGGGAGCCAACGTTCCTCGACTTTGCTACTGAACGCATCCATCGTCGGGTGCGCGTGCGTGTCGATGCCCCACCAGTGCAAATCCTTCAGGTCCGCCATGCCGAGGTTGACGGATAACACCGTCGGAAGCGATGACGGCAACTTATCTTGTTTCATCCGGGTGTACGCCTTGTGTCCATCACACCACGCGCGCATCTCTTGCGTGACCGCGAGTGATTTGCTGAGTAAATCGACAAACGCCGGACGCTGCCCCGAAAGCACGGACGGGTAATGTAAATCCACCTGGAAATTTCGCATTTCTTTCGACGTAGTCACCGCGCACTGCGTGCACTTCAACGTTTCCCGTGAAATGGTACCGAAAATATTTTCGCACGCGGTTCGATCGGTGGACGCGTTACCTTCGTTCGCCTCTCGCCTCTCCGATAGCTCTTCCTTGTTCAGCTGTTCCAAGATGAAGCGAAGAAAGGCTTGCACGCGTCGAATCGGAGAGTGTTCGGCGCGCGCCTCGAGTTCGTCTCGACCTTCGATGAGACCAAGAGCCGCAGCCTCGCGCACTTGACGAAGCGTGCGTAAGAAATTCAACGGTTGCGTCGCCAAACCTGATGGGCAGATGCGCAACATGTGAGACAAAAAGCTCATCTCGCACGTCAGGCAGAATTCTCGCTCGCACGTGTGTCCGACGACGTGAGAACGCAACTCTGGAACAAAGTTTAGCATCTGCAGCACGGGATTCACGTAGCAATTCGCGAGATCATTCGTCAAACCCGGAAGACGAGTCTTGTTATACGCCGCAAAGTCAAACTCCTCGTAACGACGTTCAGCCGTCATAGACGACTTGTTGCATTCCGTGCGAGTGTAAATGTCCGGTAATCCCTTCTTCTTCGTGTCGATAACCTTCGCCCCATGCAAGCTCGAGTTCGATTTGAACTCCGCCTTGGCTGGATTCACTTCCTCGGCCGTCAAACTGCAGTCTAATAAATCGTCTGGAAGTTCAAACTTCTGTTGTGACAACGCCGCCTCGTCCACGGGCAGCGTGGGGAAGGACTCGTTGTTCACGTACGGTTCTTCGTTCGAGCTGTAAATGTGCACCCAACCGGAATCGTCGTTGAAGGCGATGATTTCACCCGTCGAAGATATACTCTGTCCCATTATAGCGGCACCGTGCGTATCAATTTGATAGTTGAACGGCGCGATCGCGGGGTTCATCACATCGAGCGTTTGCACCGCACCCGTCGTTCCGACGATGCTCAACGTGGGCGATTCGTAACCGTGATTGAATTCCACCGACACCGGCCCAGACGTGAACTGAATTTGATTCACCAATCTCGCGTTGTATCGCACGTCAAACACTTTAATGAATTGATCCAAAACAATCTGCCCGGCCCTCATCGTCGTCCCACAGGTCACCACAAGGTCCCCCTTCGCCGTGACGCATTTCACGCTCCCGGATCCGTGAGCGGTCGCCACCAGCTCTTGTCGCATGCTATTACGCGTATCTCTGAAACTCAACTCCCCATTCGCTCCGCCGACGACGAGCAACGCGCGCTGCGTGCCCCAATCCAACGTCTCTGAGCCTCCGTTTACGTCAACCGACTTGACGAGCACGCCTCGCGTCAAGTCGTACTGTTCCACCACCGGCGTCGCTCTCCCCACGAATAATTTCCCAGCCATGCGTCCGCTCGGATGTTGATACACCATCGCTTTCAACGCGCTCCTCTCACCGTCGCACTGCGCGCACGTGAGCGTGCGCACGCCGCCCGACGTGTGAAAAGTGATGCTCGATGCGCCCAGACTCAGCGCCCCGGACGCAATGGGGACCACCTGGGTGATTGCGTGCGCGTGCGCCTCCACCGAGACGTGCCTGCCCAGAGTCGGGGCGTACATGGCGGACAGCCATCCGTCCTCGGTCCCGCACCACAGTAACTCTTCCCCTTGATCGAAACCCATCGCGGTCACCGCCGGTGGGAGATGACCTTCGTCGAGAAGTTCGCTCTGGAGCGTCGTCGCCGCGTCGTACGGGTAGGACGGGAGCAACCCCTGAGAGGGCGCTTGATACATCCCCGATTGCGCGTGCGGCGCCCCACCGCCGTGGGCGTGCCCGTACGGGCCCGCGTAGGTCGGGTCCATCGTCCGCCTCAATGTCACGATCTCGAGGGGAGCGCGTCACCCGGGTCTGTGTCGTCGTGTCAGTTTTTCAATGTTGTATGTATGTATGTATTCACAGATGCGAGTTACACTATGTATGTAATTAGATTGATGCATTTTGCCGCGCGAGACCGCACTCGGCGCTCGGGCGTCGCCTAACGTTGTCTTCCCTGCTCCGCCGGAAAACTCTCGAACAAACCATTCATTCTCCATCCGCGCGCTTTACGCTCCGCACATGACGCATTCGTCCTTGTTTTGCAAGGAGCATTGAAGTTTCGCGGCTAAGTAAGCTTCCTTTTCCTCTTCAGTCATCTTGTCAAGGTCAGCCTTGGTCGGCTTGCGCGGGCTCGCCGGCGCCGTGTTCTCCTTTTCCACTTGTTGCTTCTGCTTGACGTCAACCGTGAACTTGATGGCATCCGCCGCCGCGCGAGAGCGGAGGTAGTACATGCCAGTCTTAAGACCCTTCTTCCACGCGTAGAAGTGCAAAGACGTGAGCTTACCGCTGTTCGCATCGCTCATGTGCACGTTGAAGGACTGAGACTGGTCGATGAACGCGCCGCGATCCGCCGCCATGTCGACGAGGATGCGCTGCTTGATCTCCCACACCGTCTTGTAGATGGCTTTCAAGTTTTCAGGAATGTCCAAATCCGCGACAGAACCGTTGTTGCCAATGAGAGCGTTCTTCAATTCCGGATCCCACAAACCAAGCTCGGTGAGATCAGACAACAAGTGCTGGTTCACGACGGTGAACTCGCCCGAGAGCACGCGACGAGCGTAAATGTTCGACGTGTACGGCTCAAAGCACTCGTTGTTGCCGAGAATTTGCGAGGTGGACGCGGTCGGCATCGGCGCAACGAGCAACGAGTTGCGAACACCGTGCTGGGCGATCGCAGCGCGGAGGCCAGCCCAATCGTGGCGGTCTCCACCCGGCATCGTCGTCAAGCCCCACATATCCGGTTGCAAGATGCCCTTGCTCACCGGAGAACCTTCGTACGTTTGGTACGGTCCCTCGACGACGGCGAGTGCGTTGGATTCGGTGAGCGCCGCGAAATAAATCGTCTCAAAGATTTCAGCATTCAACTTTTGGGCCTCCGGGGAATCGAACGGCATGCCGAGGAGAATGAAGACGTCGGCCAAGCCTTGCACGCCGAGACCAATCGGGCGGTGGCGCATGTTGGAACGCTTTGCCGTCTCCACCGGGTAGTAGTTGACGTCGATGATGCGGTTGAGGTTACGCGTAACCTTGCGCGTGATTTCAAAGAGCTTGGAGTGATCGAAGTGACGCTCCTTCGCCTTCAACGAACCGACGAGCTTCTTCGTCTCCGTGCGTCCGGTCGGCGAGGACGGGTTGTTTTCGATGACAAAGCGCGGGAGCGCGATGGACGCCAAGTTGCACACCGCGGTTTCTTCCGGGCTCGTGTACTCGACAATCTCCGTGCACAAGTTGGAAGACTTGATCGTACCGAGGTTTTGTTGGTTCGACTTGCGGTTGCACGCATCCTTGAAGAGCATGTACGGGTTACCTGTCTCGACTTGAGACTCGAGAATCGCAAACCAGAGCTGTTGCGCCTTGACGGTTTTCTTCCCCTTGCCCTCGGCTTCGTACTTCTCGTAGAGCTTTTCAAACTCTTCACCCCAGCAGTCTGCCAAACCCGGGCACTCATTCGGGCACATCAACGTCCAATCACCGTTCGCTTCGACTCGCTTCATGAACAAATCATTCGTCCACAAGCCGTAAAAGAGATCGCGCGCGCGCGCCTCCTCCTTGCCGTGATTTTTGCGCAAGTCGAGCCAGTCGAAGATGTCCGCGTGCCACGGTTCGAGGTAGATGGCAAAGGCACCCTTGCGCTTACCACCGCCTTGATCGACGTAACGAGCGGTGTCGTTGAACACGCGCAACATTGGAATGATACCGTTGGACGTACCGTTGGTGCCGCGAATGTACGAGCTCGTCGCGCGAATGTCGTGAATGGACAAACCGATGCCGCCGGCGGATTTGGAGATGCACGCGCACTCCTTCAAGGTGTCATAGATGCCTTCGATGGAGTCTTCCTTCATGCAAATCAAAAAGCACGACGAGAGCTGCGGGCGCGGCGTACCGGCATTGAACAACGTCGGAGACGCGTGCGTCATCCAGCGTTCGCTCAACAAGTGGTACGTGTCGACAACCTTTTCGATATCCGTCTTGTGAATGCCGACGGAGACGCGCATGAGCAAGTGCTGCGGACGCTCAACAACCTTGCCGTCGATGCGAAGCAAGTACGATCGCTCGAGCGTCTTGAATCCAAAGTAATCGTAATCGAAATCTCTGTCGTAGACGATTTCGGCATCGAGACGTTCGGCGTTAGCGACGATCACCTCGTTGACGTCGTCGGCGAGCAACGGGGACCACTTTCCGTTGCGCTCGTTGACGTGATCGTACATCATCTTCATCGTCTCACTGAACGACTTCTTGGTCGTCTTGTGCAAGTTCGAGACCGCGATGCGCGCCGCCAATTGCGCGTAATCCGGGTGCTTGGACGTCATCGACGCCGCCGTCTCCGCCGCAAGCTCGTCCAACTCGGACGTGGTCACCCCGGCGAAGACGCCCATGCACACCTTTTGCGCGACGATAACCTACGACGCGACGCGAATGAGACGATCGGGTCAGTCTTCGCTCTCTCTCTCTCTCTCTCTATCGCCCTTTCATTCGTTTCCACACGCATCCGCGCTCTCGCTCGCTGGATTTTCAAAAATCCACCAAAAAATCCATCGCCCGGCCGTTTAAATTTTTCAAACGCGAAGCTGTCGGCCGATGGGGTGGCGACACGGATGCGGAACGAACACGCGCGCGGTGACGCGCACGGTGACGCGCGACGATCCCCCGCGCGCGACGAATCGATCACGCGTATTCTCGCGCATCCTTCTCACCGTCCCGCGCGCGACGATCCCCCTCGCGCGCGTCTCCGTCTCCATCCTCGTCCTCGCCCATCTCCGCCCGCGATTCAAACGAATGCGCGCATCCGCGACGTGTGCGCACGCACCGGGTCGCAAAACTCTTGGCTCAGCCCGTACGCGAGCTTTTTGATGCGCGCGGTGATCTTATCGAAAGCCACCGGTTCTTCGCGACCGTCGCGCTTGACGACGTAGAGCCCTCCCATGGTGGATGTCGTCCGTCGTCTTCTGCGGGCACCGCGATGGGAACGCGAGGCTCGTGTGGACGGGAAACCAAACATGGACCTTTCGAGTCGGGTCGCGCGACGACGCGATTGATTCGATTCGATTGATTGACGCGGATGGAGTGATGTTACAAGAGATGCCCGCGATTGAGGAGAGAGATCATACATACTGCATGCGTGCACACACGTTCGTCCGACGGCGAGACGACGACGGATGACGGTGGACGTGTTGTCGACGCGCGCGGGTCGATTTCAAATCCGTCGACGCCGACGCAGAGTTTCAAGAAGCGCGGGGTTCATTCACACCGCACCGTCCTCCATGGGAAAGTACATGCGCTCGGTGATGAACGCGTCCATGTCACCGGGTTTCGGGTAGAGCTGGGCCACCTCGATCTCGTACGCGTGTTTCGCCACCGCCACCGCGACTCGGCGAGAGATGTCGCGAATGATGGACACGGATGGGTAGATTGTTCCCGAACGAACGTCTTCCTCCGGAACCACCTCGGCGAGCGCGCGGGCGGCGACGATGAAAAACGAGTCCGGGACATACTTGGCGCGCACAGAGACGGCGGCGAAACCGACGCCCGGGAAAATGAACATGTTGTTTCCTTGACCCGGTTTATACGTCTTTCCCTCCACGGTGACGGGATCGAAGGGAGACCCCGCCGCGAAGAGACACTTGCCTTTACTCCACGTGTACGCGTCGAAGGCGGTGATCTCAGCCTTGCTCGTGGGATTGGAGAGAGGGAAAACGATCGGCTTTCCGATGTGTTCGCACAGCAACTCGATGTGCTCGCGAGTGAAGACGGGTCCAAAACCTGACAATCCGAAGAGCGCGTGCGGCTTGACTCGCGCGATGAGCTCGGCGAGATCGTCGCACGGAGCTTGACCAATTTGCGCAAACTTTTGTTTCTGTTCGGAGAGACCGTAGAAATCTTCTCTCTGATCGGTGATCAAACCTTTGCTGTCCATAAGCCAGATGGCCTCCTTGGCTTTGTCTTCGCTCAGACCCTCGCTCATCAACAGGTGCACGATTTGCGTCGACACGCCGATGGCGGAGGAACCGGCGCCAAAGAAGATGATGCGCGCCTCCTTCGCGGGCGTCCCTTGGGAACGAAGCGCGTTGATCAATCCGGCCAAAATAGTCGCCCCGGTGCCTTGAATGTCATCGTTAAAGCATAAAACCTTGTGACGCATGCGCTCGAGAATTCGAAAGGCGTCCTCCGTTCTAAAGTCTTCGAATTGAATCAAACAGTTCGGCCATTTGTCCTTGATGGCGAGACAAAACTCCTCCACGACAGCCATGTGCGCCTCCCCCTGAAGTCTCGGCTCGTCCGCGCCGAGATAATAATCGTGCGCGCGCAGACCCTCGTTGTTTGTGCCCAAGTCCAAGCACACCGGCATCGATTTCGCCGGATCGAACCCTCCGCTGGCGACGTAGAGGGACACCTTGCCGACGGAGATGGCCATTCCGTTGGTACCCAAATCGCCCAGTCCGAGCACTCGTCCACCGTCGGTGACGACGACGATTTCCGCGTCATCGGACGGCCAATTATCGAGCATCCGTCGCATCACTCCGGCGTCTTTACGCGAAAAGTACATGCCGCACCTATTCCGGTACAGCGCGTCGAAATTGATGCACGCCTCGCCGACGGTTGGCGTGTACACGATCGGCATCAACTCCTCCAAGTGTTCCACCAAAACGCGATAGAAGAGTCTCTCGTTTTGCATGTGTAAATTCTCAAGAAATATATACCGATTGAGATTGGACTCGAACTCATTCAACTGCGTCCACGCTCGTTTCACTTGCGTCTCCACCGACTCGTACTTGCGCGGAAGCAACCCGCGCAATCCGAGTCTCTCTCTCTGCGTGAACGTGAACCCGGTCCCTTTATTCAGGGACGGCGAGTCCAGCACCTGCGCCCCGCGCGCGTTTTGTAAATTATCCATCGATCTCTCCTCTCGATCGATCGATCCTAACGCTCGAGTCGATCAGATCGATCGATCAGACTCAGACTCAGACCGACCGATTGATTGATTGATTGAATGAATGCACCCACCCACCCACCGCGATCGTCGTCGTGATCGTGATCGTCGTGATCGTCGTGATCGTCGTGATCGTCGTGATCG
>MDTC01199889.1_pt1 | contig 10501 bp, 15 predicted proteins | sample 811181 | NCBI WGS metagenome assembly MDTC01 (sample SAMN05326644, study PRJNA326480) | marine metagenome | isolation source: seawater | place: Pacific Ocean: North | collected 2011 | reverse complement strand
TGAATTTATATGGTATTTATAGAGCAAACTTTATAAATAACTTGGATTTAAAGACATTATGTAGAAAATCAATGAAATTAAGTTTGAAAACAAATTAACAAATTAATAAATTATAAATTATAAATGAAAACTGTTGTAATAACAGGAGCAAGTAAAGGCTTTGGATTTCATTTAAGTAAACAATTTGCAATAAATGATTATAATGTTGTTATGAATTCTCGTAATTTAAATTCATTACAACACGCTAAAAAAGAAATTTTAAAAGTAAATAACAACGCCAACATTATCTGCATTCCTGCAGATATCTCCAAAATAAACTCATCAACTTTAATTGTGAAAAAAACAAAGGTTGCTTTTGGGGATATAGATTATTGGATAAATAATGCAGGAACGCTTGTATATAAACATGATGATTTTATGAAATTCAATGAAGATGACATTTATAAAATTATCAATACAAATTTAACAGGAACTTTATTAGGAATGCATTCTGCTATTGATACAATGTCAAATCAAATTGGTGGTGGAGTAATTTATAATATAACAGGATGTGGTTCAAATGGAGAAATTATACCTGGTTATAGTATTTATGCAGCCTCAAAGTTTCCTATTGAGTATATTTCTAATGCAATCAATAAAGAGTTATCTAACACTAACGTAGAAGTTAAATTAATTTCACCTGGTTTATTGTATACAGATTTGTATAAAGCAAATAAAAATATTGAAAATACAATGGTTCACCATTTATGTTGCAATCCAGAGATTGTTGCTGAATATACATTTAAACAAATAGAACAAAATCAAAAAGCTAAGATCGGTTACTTATCGGGGGTTCGGTTTTTGGGTGTAATCTTTAAGAAAATTGCCAGTTTTCGGGTATCTTTTTTTTAACGCTTTTTTATAATTATTTGACCACATTTGATCAAGATTTACATCTAACATAAACGCAATTTGAAATAAATAACTAAACACATCTCCCAATTCATCTTCAACTTTGTTTGTTTGTTTTGGGTTATTATACAGATTTTTGTGCTTTCTAATACATGTAGCAAGCTCCCCTATTTCTTCTGTAAATAAAAGCCATGTCTCTTCTATAGTATTTTTGTTCCACCCTTTCATGTCACATAAGTCTTGTGTCGCAAATTTGTAAAGATTCAAAGACATCTTATGTTATTAAGATTATTGTCCTTTAAGTCTTTAAAAAGTCAAATAATAATATTATTATTTTTATTTTTTATTATTCAAAATTTTTAAAGAATAATAAAATAATTAAAAATGCCTATATGTCCAAGATGTGGAAAATCTTTAAGTACAGACCAAGCTCTTACATATCATTTGAATAGAAAATACAAATGTGGTCATTGGAAATGTGAAAAATGTGAATTAAATTTTGATACAAAATTTGATTTAGGGATTCATAAAATGACTTGTGATAAATGTGTATTTAGTTCTGATATTGACTTTACAAAATTTCCATGTATATTTTATAAAGTTAATGAGAAACATGAAATAATTTCTATAAGTAATCAAAATTTATTTGATTTAGATTCAAAACTTATTTTAGGAAAAAATATTAATTTGTTTGAAAATGAAAAATTTAAAAGGGTTTTTAAAACACCTTATGTTATTGATATCCCTTTGTTTTAAATTAATTTTTGTCTTGAATATGCTTTTATCCAAGGACCTTCATCATCATACATTATTTTGAATTGTTCTTGAACATCAGATGTACTATCATCAATTAATGTAGATACATCTCTTGGTAAATATCTATATTCCACTTCTGGTGGTTTTGCTAATGTAAAATTATATGTCATTATAAATAATAATCCCATTATTATACATATAAATCCAAGTTTAAACACTTTATAATTTTTTTGTTTTTTAGGAAACTGGTATTGGTATATTTGAGGTTCTACAATTGGTTGAGTATTCATTCTTATTTATAATATATTTAATTATTAAATCCTACACCTTCATAATATATGCAATTTTTATATGACCCACTATCAATTGGATATTCTCTATTTTCTTTACTTGTTACTGTTATATTAAATTGTGCAAATGGACCTTGATAAAACTGACTAGTAAATCTAATCGGATTAAAGTTATTGTTTCTGCAATGTTCTTTGAAACGTTCCTTGAATGTTTCTGCAGGAATGTATTCATTTTTGTTTATAATAATATTTTCAGAATCCAAAAAGTGGATTAATGGATTTGTAGCTGTTGCAATTTCTTTTTGTATTTCTTTGAAATATGAAGGCACTACAGACCATATGTTTTTTCGTCCATATAATTCAGCTTTTTGTAAATAACTTTTATTACATTTTTGAATAATATTTGGAATTTCTTTCTTGAGTTTTCTTCCTAATAATAAATCATTATTATACACTTTTTTACCAAATTTCACAGTCAATAGCCTTCTTTGAATAGACCCAGCATTATCAATAAAATCAGGACATTCATTTCCAGCCATCACTCCAGGTATAGTCCAAGTTTCCGTTCTACTATTTTTGTATTTAATATTTATATTTACTTTATCACCACTTACAATACTTTGAAATTCTCCTTGTTCAATATTAAAATCTCTTTTGATTTCAGGAGCTACATACATCATTTTATCCACTAAATCAGCAAGTCCAAATGTTCTTTGGATATTATTTGACATTACTCCAACATCTTCGTCACTGTAAAATTCTTTACATACATTTAATACATATGTAGATTTCCCTGTTCCAGCTTGTCCTTGAATAAAAGGTATTACTTGCCACCCATCTTTCTCATCAATTGAATAAATTAATCTTCCTGTAAATGCATATATCCAATCAATAGTTTCTTCATCCAATCCTTGATATTCAAATATTTGGTCAAAATATGGCGTTTCAATATCTTCGTAGTTTTCTTCAGGTTTAAATTCTAATGGAAAATATTTACTTGAAGTGCACGTTTCAGGGGTGTCTTCGTATTTAACAAATTTATCTTGATCCGCAAAATAAATTCCATTTTGAAATGAAAATATATGCCTATTTTTATTTAGTACTGGAAATTGTGAATCACAGCATTGTGACAAAAATTCAGTTGCTTGTTTCACATTATTACCATTACTGGTCATGTTTAAAAATTGTTCATAATTAGTTTCTTTTCTTACACTTTTATAAATAACATCACTTATATTTCCAATATGTTGATACGCTTGTGTATTATACCCATTTTTGTTAATAATTACTTTATATACATTTTCGTTGTATCTAAAGTATCCGCGTTCATAAAATGTTTTAAGAATAAATAAAAGAAAGTTTTGATATTTTGAATTTTGATCTATATCAATACCACGAAAACGAAACAACGACGCATCAGTGTTGTCTCTAAAATCATTAGTGTGATCTATAGCTTCATGAATCCTTTTTAGCCCAACACTAATGCTTTGCGCATAATACGTTACTTCCAAAACACGATTAATTCTCACAAATATTGAGAAATTTTCATTTTTTAATTCATTATATATTTCCATAAACTCATTATATTTATCTTCATATTTTTCATATATCTCTTCTATTGAATTTTCCAGTTCATTCACTTTACATAAACTCAAAAGACCTTGAACATCATTAGGTCGATGCGGGTTCGTTTCATGAATACCAAAAGCTTTTTCATACTCTTCTAACTTTTCCATTATTTATTTATCTTCTTATTTCTTTAAACGCGTTTATTGTAACTTTTGATAAGTGATTTTTATTATATGGATTTAGTGAAAAAGTATATTAAACTTATTTCAAGCACACAAGATCAAGCATTTACATTTTGGTGTCAATACATTTTTTTAGCTTCATTTTTTACATCTTTATTAAAATCAGAATCCTTTTTATTAAGCGTCATTGTAGTTTGTTGTTGGTATTCACTAGTTATTTACGATTTTATTAAAGCTGGAAAGTTATTTAACTGTATGTACATATTGAATCCAGGATATGATAAAGTAACTATTCATATATGTGATATAATAATACATATTGGACCTTTATTAATAAATGTTTTAAGAGTTAAACAAATTACTTTTATTGATATATTGAATACTTGGATGTATTGTAGATTATGGAGTCTTATACAATCACATGGAACAACGTTTTATTATATAAAAGTCAATGATCCAATTTATTTGACATATTGTATTTACGGTTGGTATTTATTTTATTTTATAGAAACATTTATTTTGTTTATTACGCTAAATAATTTAAGAATTTTTAATTTTTATTAGATAATGGTTGCAGATACAAAGTTATATGATATCCTTGATATTAGTCCAAATGCAAATGAAAATGAAATTAAGAAAGCTTATCGTAAATTAGCCGTAAAACATCATCCAGATAAAGGAGGAGATTCAGAAAAATTTAAAGAAATTTCAAGTGCTTACGAAACATTAAGTAATTCAGAAAAAAGACAAAAGTATGATAATTTAGGTTCAGATTTTGAAAATAGTATGCCAGATATTGATCCTATGAATATTTTCAAGTCGTTTTTTGGTGCTCACGGAAGCGACCCTTTTTTTAGTTCATTTGGAGGAGAACGCCAAGACTCGTCTAAAAGTAAACAAGTAGAATTGCGTATTTCTTTAGAAGACCTTTATAATGGTAAGGAAAGCAAATTCAAAATTACAAGAAATAATTGTTGTACAAATTGTAAAGGTATTGTAAGCAAATGTAGAAATTGTAACGGTACAGGTCAGTTTGTTGAGATTATGCAAATAGGTCCTGGTATGGTTCAACAACGTATGGGACCTTGCGGTGCATGTCATGGTAAAGGTAAGATAGTTCAATCCACCTCTTGTACTTATTGTGATGGTACCCAGTTGGTAGAAGAAACCTTTGAAATTAAACTAAATATTAAACCTGGAACACATGATGGTGAAAAAATTATGTTACGCAAACACGGAGATTACGATCCAAATAATCAGAAATATGGTGACCTTATTTTCATTTTAAAACAACGTAAGCATTCTCGTTTATCTCGTAAAGGAGATGACCTTTTTATGGAGCATACAATATCCCTATACGAAGCTTTAATTGGTTGTAATATAAATTATGCCCACCTTGACTCTAAGTTTTATACAATAAATTGTAATAAAGTCATCAAACCTGGAGAACTTTTCTGTGTTCCAAAAATGGGAATGACATTCCGCGGAAATCTTTTCATAAAAATGGATGTTCATTTTCCTACAAATACCATTGCAGACTCAAATACAAAAAGCTTATTATTTAATCTCTTAAATACTCCTGATATCCCTAAACCAAAAGAAAATAGTATTAACGTTCAAATGTATCCAACAGATTTACCAAATAACTCTCACGAAGAAGAAAGACCAGGACAATGTCACCAACAATAATTTAATATTTTATTATATTAGAAAGAACCATGACAGAAGAAAATGAAATGAGTGGAAAATTTAAAAACGAAAAAAACGTAGAAAACGTAAAAAACGCATACAAAAGTCTTATTAATCGACGTAATTTTATTCAAAAAACTGAACCTATTATATTAACTGAATTAAAAAATTTAGGAATAAAAAATATTAATAGTATCACCTCAAACATTGATAAGCCCAAATTGAATGAAATCAGCAAACAAATTACACAAAATCATAAAAAAATAATACAAAATATGGTAAAAATATTAAACAAAAACCCACCAGATTTAAAATTTGAAGGTCACAACACGGCAGACATATTATCATGGATTAAACAAGTTAATGAAAATAAAATGACTCCTAGAGAATTTGAAAATAAATTAAAATCTAAACAATCATCAGAACCACCATCTCCCCTCAATTGGATTCGTTCAAGAAACCTTAAACCCAAAGGAATCATTAAACAATATAATAATTTAAAATTGATTTTTCAACAAGTTTATTCTGATTCTGAAAAAGTGACACAAAATATAAATTCTTTAAATACTATTTTGACAGAAATCAGAAACCAAGAATTGGATCTTGAAAGTGAGAAAAAGAAAATTGATGATGAAATTGAAAAAAATATTAAAAAATATCAAAGAAACAATGGTACATATAAATGGAGACAATGGGGAACTATAGGGCATGAAGAAAGAATAGAATCAAAGAAAAAACTGAATGAAGAGTTTTTTGAAGCATTCAGTTTGTATTTACAAGAAAAAAGGAAAACAGTTATAGGATATGAAAGTCAATTCAATATTCAAAGTTTAAAAAATGAAAGTGAAAATAAAACACGATCAATGGAACAGAGTAAAATAGGTATGATACAAATGAATACAATGAACGACATAAATGAATCAACTACATCTGGAATTATAAAAACCAATCATTCAAACGATGTGTCTAAAAAGAATAAATACATATTTTTGATTATAGATTTTAAAATTTTCAATAAAAAAGAAAAAGAAGCTTTTAAAGAACAATGGACCAAAGAAAAAATAAAAAATTACGAAAAAACACAGTATTTAAAGAGTATTGAGAATTGGTCTTTATATCAACATACAACGTATATAAAAAAAGTAGACATTTCATTTCATGGGCCACTTGTGACTATGGAAAAACTAAAACAATTATCAAAAAAAGAAGGTAGTATTGAATTGATAGAAATGGTTGAAAAATCACTAAATAATTTGAAAAGTACATCGAATGCAAAAGGTTTAATGTCTAGTGTGAATAATCAAAACAAATATATGACTTTACACGCTATGAATAAAATAAGAGAACAGAATAATCATCATGGACCATACATAGATAATATTTTACTATATTTACAAAATAAAACACAACCTTCATATAAAAACAAACTTTTAGTAACAAATTTATTGGAAATCATAAAAGAAAAAAAGAAATTCCAAAGTATTGCAAAGTTAAAAGAATATCACGAACTTCTTCAGAAATTTGAATTGAATTTTAATATGGCTAAAGCACATGCAAATTTGGAAAGTCAAATAATTAAACGTAAAAAATCAAAGAAAACAAAATCAAAGAAAACAAAATCTAATAATAACTCAAATAACTCAAATAACTCAAATAGACAATCAAATTTGATAAATGCTTTGAAACAAGTTAAAACTTCATTAAGAAATTCAAGAAGAACATCAATGATGGACAATAATGCTAGAGGTCCTAATAATTCTGGATCTCCATTAGAAAGTGTAACTCTAAATACAAATGAGATTACTGAATTATGTAAAAAGATATTTGATGATAAACAGTTTAACGACAAGATTAGTATAATACTAAATCCAAAATATGAAAAAGTATTTTTGAAAAAATCATTAATGTATAATAGCAAACTAACAAAAATATACGGATTACAAAGGTTTTATGATGATACTTTCACTCCATCTGATCTTGAAAATTTCTTGAAAGTCCTTAAAGCATTAGACCTGAAGACAACAGAAACAATTAAAAAAGGGTTGGGTAAAAATAAATTACCAATTCATAACAGAATTATAATACATATTGTAACATATAGCGATACCTTTTTTAAGGATTTTAAAATGTAAATTCCATATTTTTCAATTTTTTATTTGTTTTTAACTCAATATAATGTTCATGACTAATAATTGCAATATTTTTATTGTAACTATTATTTAATAAATAATCTAATGGTTCTTTCATCATAATTACATATGGAAATCCAAAAGGTTCGTAATTGCTAAAATTATCCAAACCAAATCCAATTTCACTTACTTCTGGAAAGCAGTAAATAATTCGGTTTGGAAATAATAACGAAGCGCTTTGAATAGAACGTTTTAATGGACTACATATAATTATTTCAAAGTTCACATTTTTAAGAAGTTGTTTTGTTTCATAACATTGAATTTTACCTTTTTCTGTAAGCTCTGGATCTAATAGTGACCAATGAGTATAAGTATGAACATTAGCAATTGATTCTCCATGTCTAATGTAGTATATCATTTTAATTTAAAAGATACATTATTTATTTATAAAATGGAAAAATTAAATAATCATTTAATATCAGAAATTTGTAAACATCTTACTAAAGTTGATATAAAACAATTTAGATTATCTTCAAATCTTATAAACAAATCAATTAAAAAAGATTGTCACTCGTTTTTAATCCAAGAAGTTTTAAAACAATTAGAAGATTGTATGGAAATTATACCATTTTTAACTATTGGTGAAATATTAAGTATAATTAACACACAACCAGGTAGAGAGAAATTTTTGACTGTTATAGAAAAAATACAAGCCAAGTACCCCAAAAAACATGGATGGAGTTTAATGTTAAAAAATAAATACAATAACTTAAAGTATTTAAATATTGATCCATATTAAATACTATGAGTGTTATTTATAACAAGTCATTAAAAAGTACTGCTGATTCAAGTTGGGGTGTTAAACAAATTAAATCAAAAGGGCTACATATATTATTAAATGAAGAAACTATAGATGAAACTATGAATAGCTCTGTTTGTAGTAATTCTAAATATAGTATAGATATACAATTTTTAATAGAACAAATAGAAAATTTAAATAAAGAATGCGTTTTTAAATAAATTATTTAATATAAAGTAAATTGTGGTCCTATAGCTCATCTGGTTAGAGCACACGGCTGTTAACCGTGGGGTAGTTGGTTCGAGCCCAACTAGGACCGGGCATCAAAATTGCCCAAAGAACACATTACTGTTTTTTGGACTTTTTAAATCTTTTAACTCTTCCTGTTTGTTTCTTTTCTTTTTTGGCGTTTGTAATTTCGGTTTTTGTAAGTTCACTCCAAGTAATAGGAGTTTTTTTAGAAATTCTTTTAGTAGGTCTGTAAACTGAAGAATTGTCTTTATAAAAATAATTGTTTGTATCAGATTTCCAATCCTCTGCAAACCACCGTTTTAAACCAGGTTCTTCTTTTTTAGGTTTAATTCCTTTATAAGGTTTCTTTCGTGGTCCATAATGTTCTTTAAAAGCTTTTTTATATTCTTTAACAAGATGTCCACTACGATATGCTGAATGTTTTGGATATTTTTTATAGACTTGTAGTTTTATTTTAGAATATAACTTTTCGTCAGATGGTATTGGCATTATAATAAAACTTGTTTTATTTTCCAAAACTTTTCAAATGATAATCTAATGATTGTTGAGCACTAAGCCATTTTCCACATCGGGGGCATTTGGACATGAAATAATAACATGATGTCTCTTTAAATTTTTTTTATTACATTAATGTTTTTTGGACTTTTTAAATCTTTTCATCAGAACATTATAATAGACAACTATTAAACATATAATCATTGGAATTACGAACAATTTCTAAATTCAAACTTTTTTCTTTTGCAATCCAAAAATTACCTTTAAAAATGAATTCAACATTAAAAATTTGTTTAAACATTATTGAACATAAAGATTTGTTTTGTGAAATAACAGTATCTTTAATAATATGTCTTTCTAAAGAATTTATACTAAACCCTAATGTATTGGTTAATAACAAATGATCTATAGCTTCTTGTTCACTTTTATTTACCAAAAATGAAGTATATTTTAATCCAATTATATTATCCAAATGAAACTCATTTAATTCACTTTCATAATATGTAATAATTAAATTCAGTTCAATAATCATATAATTTGACACTTTATATTGAGTAATTTGAATAAATATATATGAATCAGTTACATTCCAATTACTATTTACAATCAATATATTATTTGTCTTTGTCACAAGTCTAAATGTAATAGGACTGTCTAGTTTATTTATTATACAATTTGTATGTAATCTAGAAACATAATACTTGTCTAGATCATGTATTAAATCAAATATATTATATGTCAATAAATCATCTTTTTCGTAATTTAAATCATTACAAAAACTATTTTCACAATTTAAAATTTGTCCTTGTAAATTACAAATACAACTTGTATTCATCGGAGGACTTATGGTTCGTTTTATTTTTTTGCAAACGTTACTTTTCAAATGATAATCCAATGCTTGTTGAGTACTAAGACATTTTCCACATCGTGGACACTTTGACATGATTTACAAAATAATATTTTCTTTAAATTTATTTATTTTTTATTTGAATGCCTAAAAATTTAGATGAACTGGAACTTAATGAAAAACTTGGTTTAATGCAAAAACAAATAAGAGATTCTATAATTTTACAAAAAAAACACATAATTCAATATATAGATAAAACCAAAAAAGAAATGATGAAAGAACTCAAAGAATTGAAATTTTCAATCCAGTAGTTTTTATAAAGTCCAGAAGTTGTATAGGTGCATTTTTAACAGCCTGAAACGAACCCCAAATCTCAACAACCTTGCGTTCAGAATCCCACCAGAGATAATCCAACCCAAGTTTGTTTGTTTGATTAATAAACCCTTGACCTTTTTTACCTATTGCTGCAAGTATCGTTTCGATAGCAAACTCAGAAACGTTGATTTGAGAATAATGAGCAATTGGAGGATTGTAAGAAGGCATCTTTTCTTATTATTAATATTTTTGTTCTTTAAGTTAAAAATAATAGAAACTACTGACTG
>MDTC01176178.1_pt1 | contig 10501 bp, 8 predicted proteins | sample 811181 | NCBI WGS metagenome assembly MDTC01 (sample SAMN05326644, study PRJNA326480) | marine metagenome | isolation source: seawater | place: Pacific Ocean: North | collected 2011 | reverse complement strand
TTTTAATCCTGCAAGTCTTCTAATATCTACGACATTATCTGTTGCAGAATTACTTGCGCCATTTCTAACGTTAGATTCTTCTTTATTGCCTGTTACTTCTTTTGCCTCGGTAAGTGTTGCCTTCTCCTTTGCTGGAGCATTACCATCAATAACTGATGGAAGATACTTGTCAAACTGTTTTTGAATTTTGTCAGTTTGTACAGACTCCAGTAAGTCGGTCATAATCTCTTTCTGTTCTTTGCTCAATGGAGCAATAAGTTCAGAAACGATTTTGTTTCTTTTTGCAGAATCTTCAGATGCCTTTAATTCTGCATCTTTCGACTCAACTAATTTCGCTTTTTCTTCAGCGATTGCTTTAGATTCTGCAATCTGCTTGTCTTTAAGTTCAACAACTTTTAATAGTTTCGCAGTTTCTGATTTTTCATTTAAGTAAGAGTTTGTGTACTCTTCCGCAAATGTTTCAAATAACTTACGTCCAAAGTCGTTTCTACGTGCTGAATCAATGTCCTCTTTAAGTTGTGTAATCTCTTTTGTAAGAGTTTTTGCAACTGTATTCTCGACAACTTTAGCACCTTTTTTAACAAACGATTCTTTAACAGCGTCTAAATGCTTTTTCGCTTCACGGATTAGTCGAACCTTAGTTTCCGCAAGATCTTTTTTATCTTCGTGGAACTCTGCTATTTCTTTAGTCAAAGCCTCTACAACGAATTCCTCAAGTTTGCCAAATTTCTCTGACATTGCTTTTTGGTCTTCATGTAGTTCAGACACTTCTTTGCCTAATTGTGCAACAACAAAGTTTTTAAGTAGATCTGCGTTTTCACGCATTGCTACATGGTACTTTGCTCTTGCTTCAGCAAGTTTAGAACGGTCGTCTGCAAATTCCTTGATTTCTTCAGCAAGTTTTTCCTCAACCATTTTATCAATGGCTTCTACCATAACACCTTTATCGTGTTCGTATTTTTGAGCAAACTCTTCACGAAGTTCTGCTGTAATTTGCATTTTGTTTTCATCGACCTTTTTGTTCCATGCCTGTTCGATGTCGGCTTTGATTTCTTCCGAAATTGCGTTGTTCTCAAAGAGTGATTTCAGTGCGTCCAACATCTTGTTCTCCTTATTTTAATCCCTTGATAATGTTTACAAGCGATTCTTTCAAAAATTTCTGTGCCTTGTCGTCTCGAGCCATTTCAAATGCCTGGTACCCGCCTCGGGTGTTCATCAAATGCTCGTATATTGGTGTTGGATAGGCACCTGGAGCAGATGGTTGAGCAACAACATCAACTGTAATTATTTCGAAATCACTGACGTTATTGTCTTCGTTTACGTTACCTGAACCTCTCGATGAAACACCAAGTTTAACACCGCTTTCCAGCATTGTTTTAACAAGTTGTCCCATCGGAGTAGGTAATATCTTTAACTTCCCATAACCGTTAGGTCCATCCATCCACATTTCAGTAATCATGTGGGACACACGGTCAAGGTTTATGTTGAGTCCTTCAGGGTGATCTACTTCACCAAGAACTGAATATCCACCGGATATTTGATCGTTGAGAGTATTGACAGCCCTACTAATTTCGCTTACAGGATATACACGCTGGTTAGCGTTACGAACGCCACCTTGTATGCAGATGCCTTTTAAGTGAAGGTCTTTACCCTCATTAGTAGACTCCAGAACAATCTGTGCCTGGTCGAATGTCAAGTTCTCACGTAAGTTTAACACTTAAAGTTCCCCAACTTATGAGCCGATTACAGAATCTGTATCAGCGCCTTTTTCGGCTTTATCAGCCGCTTTAGCGTTTGACATAGACTTTGATGCTTTACCGCCTGGTACGTTTACATTCCCCATAGAATCTTCTTTTGGAGTTTGTGCTGAACCTTTAGTATCGCCTTCGCCGCCTTTTACAATGTTACTTGCAGTGCCGCCCATGTCATTCTTAGAAGCAACTGGTGATTTCGCTTTGTTATCTTCACCTTTTGGTGTAGCAACTTTTTCTACGTACTCACGCATTTGTTCTGTGTCTGACTTTGCAACTTCTTCAACTTCGTCTTCAGTTGACTCAATTGCAGGCTCTTCAACGCTAAGATCGGAAGCAGGCATAATTGCCTCGTCTTCCTTCTCTTCATCACCCATATCATCTGCAGGTGCTTCTGAGTCTTCTTCGCCACCGTCTTCCTTATCGCTCATCATTTTTTCAAATTCTGCTTTAAGGTCGTCAAGTGCATCTTCTAAATCAACAACTCTGTCTTCGATTTCTTCGTCACCTTCTGGCTTGTCTTCGCCTTCAGCGTCGTCTTCGATATCAGCCATCATGTCATCAGCAGGATCACCGCCCATGTCATCATCGCCTTCTGGTGTTAATTCAGTTGGAATTTCTTCAGCAACTTCTTCGTCTTTAGATGCTTCGTCAACTGCTTCGTCTTCTTTAGATGCTTCATCTACTGCTTCATCTTTAGACTCATCAGTCTTTTCATCTTCGTCAGTTGCTTCGTTTGTTTCTTCGTCTTTAGACTCGTCTGTTTTTTCTTCATCTTTTGAGTCTTCTTTGACGTCTAAATCTTCTACTTCGTCTTCTAAAAGATTTTCATAAATTTGTCTTGATTTTTCAACTACGATCTCATGGAACAATTCTTCTGCACCAGCACGATCTTCGTTAACTAATTTTTCGAGCATTTCCTCGAATTTGTTACGATCTGCCATTGTATCTCTCCTATAATTTTAAATATGGTAAGGCTGTCAATAATATTTACATATAATAGGGAAAATACGCTGAAAATAGGCTCAAAATGCAGTCTTTTGAAACCCGAATGTGAATCAGTTGAAGTTTTTGACAAATTCTTCAACCGTCATGTGTTTAAGATTCGTAAAAGGCTGAAGTCCTTTGGGTACGAATTTGTCTCCTTCACTTACTACTCGTATATATCTCTTTTTGTGATTTCTCTGCAGAATTATGCCAACTTGGCGTTCCCAGTTGCCATAGTATGTCGCAGGATCATATTCTCGCTTGTAGTTTAAGGTGCCTGCGTATAGGTTATTAACTAAATCACCTGCTTTTCCAGTACCTGTAGTGCCCTTAAAGTCAAATCCTATTATGTAAATTAGTTCGTGTCCGTGATCAGATGCAAGATCTAATGCTGTTGGACCACTGCTCCAACCCTTACTTGGGTTCAAAATCTTTAAATTTTCTATATCTCTAAATGTTTTATTATGGTTAGTATATACTTTATGTTGCTTTTGCCAACCGCTTTTTGCTATTTCCATAATCATTTTGGCATCTACTGCCACAAGATGATCAGGTTCAAACTCCCTATACAGAGCATTACAGCCGTAAATAGGTCCTATCTTTTTTAAAGGGTGTAAATCTATTGGTCTTCTGCTGGTGCCGTTACCAACAACAAACGCCGTTGACATTTGTTAACTCCACTATGCTTCAGGTTGAGATGCAAGGCCGTACATTTGTCTTACAAAATACAGTTCCTTTTTCTGTTCCTCTTCGTGGTATTCGCTGGCTCTACGTGCTTTGTTGATTTGTCTTAGAGTAAGTCTTGTTTTACGTGTATCGTCTTTTTGCACAATAGACTCGTCATCTATCGGATCATACTTCTTGTCTTCGATAGGCTCAAGTGTTTCTTTGTCAAAATAAAATAATTCACGTAGTATCATAACTCTATTTAGTCCTATTGTGCTGGAGGTGTCTCGCCACCGCCTCCTCCACCGCCAAGTGGAGTACCTGTTGCTGTGTCTGGTGGTGTAGTGTCTCCACCTGCTACTGGATCTGGTTCAGCCTCTGGATCAACATCTTCTGCTCCGCCCATGTCTGCCCCTATGCCTGCGCCACTGATACCAACACCACGCATCTCTCCTGCGGCATCAGTTGGAAGTGGTTTTAAGTTCTCATCATTTTCTTCACGCCATAGTCTTTCGTTTTCAGCAACTTCTTCATCAGTTAAACCTAAGAAACGTTTCATTGCATAACGATTAGATAAGAATGGAACTGCTTGTACCTGTGTAAACGTTGGAATACGTACATTATCAAGTTCTGATTGTCTGTAACTTGCAAAGTTCATTGGCTCTTGCAATTTAAGATCAAACATACTAATATCAATGTTTACACCTTTTTCTAACAAGTATCTTTTAAATTCTTGATTAAATTCTTCTGTAACAAGATTTTGTAAACGCATACAGTATTTGTTAAATCTTAATTCTTGAATGTATGCTGTACCTACTCTACCATCATTATACTGACTTTGTCCTTCGTCTTGTGCCGCTGTTGGCAAGTAACTGCTTGGAATACGTAAACCTCTAATAAGTTTATTAGTAAAGTATTTTAAATCGTCAATTTCACCTAAGTTAGTACCGCCTGGTAGTGTTTCAACTTTAGATCCTCTACCTTCTGCTGTTTGTGGAAAGAAGTAATCTTCGTTTGTTGATAATGGATTGTATGCACTATCAATAACATTTGTTGAACCACCTGTGCTTGAAGGAATACGTCTTTGATGTATTTCTGTTTTAACTCTTTCAACAAACTGCATAGCCAAGTGTGATGGCATATTACCTACGTCAATATAAAACACTCTACGCTCTGGCGCTCTTTGTGTTCTATAAATTATAATTGCATCTTCTAATAATTCTTTTTGTTTATAAACTTTAAAAATACTTTCAAGCAATGAATTACCAAATGGATAGTTATTGTCTAATCCTTCAGATAAACTTAAATGAATAACGTTTTCTGCATCAATGGCATATTCTCTTTGCCCTGTTGTAAATCTTGAACCTGCTTGAGTAGTACCTGTGTTTCCTACCATTCCTTGAGCACCACCGGCTTGATAACCTGTAGAACCATAAGTGTTGCCACCACCTGTAACATTACCTGAAGTAATATAAGGATCTGTTGCAATAGCATCTCTAAAGTTAAAATTAATATCTTTAATAATGTATTGTTCTGGCTTTTTGCCTTCTGATTCATTTACAATGATACGTGAAACTTTTGCAGGATCAACATGGAACCAGCGTTTAGTTTCAGGATCTCTTACAAAGAATGCATCACCGTATTTGAAAATGTTACGTAGAATACGGAACATTTTAGTATCAAACTTTTGCAGTTTACTCCACTGTAACAAATAGTTTTGTAATACTTTGATTTCTGAATTAGTTGCTTTGTTATTAAAGTGTAAATTAAAATTTGTGTGATTCTGTGGATTTGCTTGTGAACAAAATTCTGCAAGGATATCCAAAGCCGCATTGACTTCAGAATCATTATCCATTACATTATATTGTCCGTATCTTTCAACACGATTTGGACTGCCAACATATACATCTGGCAAATAAGATGAATAATTTGAACGTGCTGGTCCTGGTTCGGTTCCGCCTCTGCCACTAAATGGACTTAGGCTTCCTGTATCGTTATCGCCAGTTGGCACATTTGTAAAATATCTTTTCCAACTCATATTATGCTAATCCTTTCATTAAGTTCCCTTGTAATGCCTTCATTGCATTTAATTGGGCTCTTAACAATGTGTTTTGTTCTTGTAATAAGGCTGTCATCATACCGTTGTTACTGTTATTATTTACACTATCACTCTGATTCTTTGCGTCTGAACTGACAGTTTTCAATTCTGGCATACTGGTATCTACTTTTTCTTCTACTATTTTTCCAGAAGCGTCTGCCATTGCTGTTGTAGAACTACTGGACAATGCACTTGCATCAGATACTGTTTCTTCATCGTCGCCGCCAAACCAATTAAATGGATTTAATTTTGATTTGACTTTATCCCAAAGTCCTCCAATTATATCTCCCATTTTACCAAATACTCCGCCAATCCATTCGAACAATCCTGTAATTTTATCCCATGCGCCGCCTAATAGATCTTTGATATAATCAACTCCAAAGATTGCCAACAACGCACCACCAATTGCAAGGAATGGTGCCGCGATTGGTCCTACGATTACTCCAAGTAGTCCTGCAAGTAATAATCCACCAAGTGCACCTAAGGCACCAAGTATGATATTTGATAAGTTTTCTTTAAACCAATTACCGAACCAATTTTGAAACATTTCACCAAATTTACTAAACGCTGTACCAAGCACAGTTTTACCAACGTCAATAATTTTGTCCATCATTGTTTCGCCTTCTGATGCATTGTATAAACTCTTAATCCAGTTAATCAAACTTTCACCTTTTGTTAAAAATGCGTCAAATAACTCGTTCATAGTAGCACCAATGCCTGAACTATTTTCGTTAAACCAACCTAAGAAATTACCCATTAAGTCTTGCAATCTTTTGAACAATCCACTTTCAATAAGTGTTGTCATTATAGTGCTTCTAATTTCTGCAATAGTTTTTTCAAAGTTTGCAAGAGCAGTAGTTATTTTTTCACGCTTGTCTGCTTCTGCCGCCGCCGCCGCAGGATCGTAAGCCTTTGTCATAAACTTATTCGCGTCACCTACAGTTGCTAAGAATCCGTCAAAACCTTCTTTACCCATTAATGATTGTAGTGCCGCTGGGTCCATTGAACTAACAAATGATTGAATGTTTGGCATCAACTCTTTCATACGTGCAATGTATTCTTCTTGACTTACAGTTCCTTCTGCGTTGGCTTTTTGTAGTTCTGCAAATCCCGGAACCTGTGATGCTAATATTTTTCCTAAAGGAGTTTGTGCAACACCGTCTGACAAGTCTTTAACTGCATCACTTAATCCTGGTAATTCAGAATCAACAAATGCCAAGTTACTTTTAAAGTTTAATAATGCATCGCCAGAAAGTTTTTGTTGAATAGCAATAATATTTGCTTCTTGGTTCTGTTTTGCTAATAAAGCCTCTGCTTCTTTACGTGACTTACCTGTAACTTTTGCAAGTCTATCAATCTGCATCAAGTAATCTTCACTACCTTGTCGTAGTTGCTCCTGACTCATTCCTGACAGTCTACCTTGTCTTGCTAACTGATCCATATACTCGGCAGTATGTTCATTCAAGGCTTCCATAGTGAAACCCATTCCCATAAAGTCTTTATTACTATTTCTTATCTGCCTTGTAATTTGACCAAACTGTTTAGCACCCTCAGTTACTGTGCCTCCAAGTAACAACATTTTGTCTGAATTTTGTCCTACAAACTCTGCGAACTGATCCATGCTTAAACCTGCATTCGCGGCCGCCAAGTTCATTTCTACAATGTTATTACCGAATGATGCACCTACTTCTGATAAACTTCTAAATGTGTCTACTTGACCGTCAAGATATCCTACAAAACCTCCTAAAGCATTTCCAACAATAGGAAAGTGCTTAACAAAGTCGGACATTCTGTTACCGCCTGTAAGCAGTTCTGCTCCCAGACCCATAACACTCTGTGTAGCCATACCAATTGTTTTGGTAAACATACCACCAATTGATGCTAAACCACGTTTGAAATCTCCAAGTACAGTAGTTGTGTTTTGTATTTCGTCACCAAAATTGCCTACACCCTTACCTGCTTTTTCCATTACACCAGCAAAACCACCAGCGCCACCGCCACCTCCGGAACCGCCTGCTCCACCGCCACCACCTTTGGCCATGCCTTTCATTACTCGCAAGAGTTCTTTTAAGGTTGCCTCTTCGGCGGCGTTTTGGGCATTTACTTTGCCAAAACCTGGAATATCGACTACAACTGCCATTAATTAAGTACTCACTTTATAATACACTATAAATATATGTGCTATTACTATTTAGCAGGAGAAAAAGATGGCAGAAAATAATCAACCTTTAGGTGGCGCACAAATACAGCCAGGCGCACAACCTCAAGGTCAAAACCCGTTGGCAAAACATTTTAGGCAACCTAAAATTTTTATTCAATTGCCATCAGGCGGAAAATGGTGGCCAGCAGGATCAATTGATATGCCAGAAAATGGTGAGTTGCCAGTTTATTCTATGACTGCCAAAGACGAAATGGTTTTGAAAACTCCAGATGCATTAGTAAATGGTCAATCAACTGTAACTATGATTCAAAGTTGTATTCCTAATATTAAAGATGCTTATCACATACCAAGCATTGATTTAGATATGATTTTGATTGCAATTAGAATTGCATCATATGGACAGAAGATGACTGTAAAGGCAAAAGTTCCAAATACTGATATTGAAAAGGATTACGAAGTAGATTTAGTACAATTAATGGATACATTGATTGGTAGAACTTTTCCTGAAAACTTTACTATTGGAGACTTTACTTTTAAATTACGTCCAACGAATTACATGGCTTTTACACAGATTGCTCTTAAAGGATTCGAGCAACAGCGTTTAATCCAGTCAATCCAAGACAGTAAAATGAAAGACGAAGATAAACTTGCTCAGTTTAATCAATCATTTAGTGCAATCAGTAACATGACTGTAGATATGATTGTTGATCAAGTTGACGGAGTACAATTCCAACAAGAAGAAATGGTTGTAAACAAAAAACATATCAAAGAATTTTTTGAAAGTGTTGATGGAGAAATCTACGATGCACTTACAAAATATATTGAAGATGTTAGAAAAGACACTGCATTGAAACCATTAGTGGTTACAACAGAAGAGGACGAACGTAAAAAAGGTGCTCCTGAAACATTTGAAGTACCGATCACGTTTGATCAATCAAATTTTTTCGCACGTTAATCGTTACCTGGCCTCCTGAGAAGATCGAGCAACAAGCCAAGAAGATGGAGAATGAGATTAAGGAAATGAAACTTAATCTTATGAAGATTGTTTGGTATATGCGAGGCGGGGTAACATTAACTGAAGCATACGACTTCGGTCCAGAAGATCGTGAAATCGCAAGTAAAGTAATTGATGATAATTTAGAGACAACTAAGAAAACTAATATGCCGTTCTTTTAGGCTGTTGTTTTTTGGAAACGTTGATCTGCTCTTGTCTTATTTGCTGTACCAGTTTTAATACCTGTGTCAGCAGTTGCTTGTTGAGCCGCTTTGCTTACCATTTGTTTTGTAACTTGAGCACCTTTAGTACCTGCTTTAACACCTGGAGCAGATAATTGATCTTTAACAAGGTCGACTACGTTTGCTTTTTTAATTTCATCTACAAGTTCTGCTAATTTAGGATTACCAAGTTTTGCCGCTGTGGCTTTGTCCGCAATTTTACCAGTTTTAAGATTAACCCACTGTGCGCCTTTCCATTCAAAGTCGCCTTTCTTTAAACCTGCATTAGTTCCTGTTGGTGGACTTTTCTTCATATCAAATGGACCATCTTTAGCAGGATTGGCTCCTACTTTTGCAATGTCTCCGCTACCTGAACCTGCTTTTGCTCCGCCACTTGCTGGTGCGCCGCCACTTGCTGGTGCGCCGCCATCTGTTTCGCCACCACCTGCTGGTGCTCCACCTTCTGGTGCTCCTGCATCTGTATCAGCACTTGCATCAGCGCCTGCGGCCGCTTTTGCTGGAGTAGTTGCTGGTTTTAAATCTACTTTAGCAGTTTGTCCTATGGATTTGATTTGATCATTTGTTAAGCCTGCATCACTTAAAATACCCATCACAGCACCTGCGTCAGTTGGTTCGCCCTGTGCCTTCCAAGTTTTCATCAACTTGTTCGCAGTTACTTTGTTACCTAAATCTTTACCAACTTGTTTAACACCTGCGGCCGCTTTGCCTGCCGCACCTTTAATAGCACTGCCTACTTTTCCTAAACCTCTTTTTAGTTTAGCACCTGCTGTATTAGGATTGTTTAATGGTAAATCCCCTTGTGCAGGTTCTTGTTCAGCAATATATTCTTTAAGCATATAAGCATATGCATCTGCATAATCGATTGAATCAGTTGTGCTTCTTACAGCAACTTTGTCATCTGCTGGATTGTCTTCTCCACCTTTTAGTGATAATTCAAGTTGTTCTTTTTCTTTTGGATCAATTGGTTTGACTTTGTGCATCTCTTTGTTTTTGTCGTCAACAGTTTGAAGAGCACCTTGTGCCGCCGCCGCGGCTGGACCACCAATGTCCATAATTTTTTCTATTGTCTCGTCTGCATTGTCAAGTACAGCAATCGCTTGATCTATTTGATCGCTTGTTAAAACATCTTTTGGAATTTCTTTAATTGTTTGTGCAAGTGCAGTTAAATCTTGGTTTGCTTGTTGTGTTGTTGCAAGGAATCCATGTAATTCACCTGCCGCTTTGTAGTACTCGGGACTAAATGTTTCTGCATTTGCCGCCGCATCAGACAATGCTTTGTATGTTGCAACTTGATCAGCAGTCATTGTCATATCATAATTGTAAAAGAAGCCGTTGATGTTACCAGACATTTTTAAGTTACGTGCACCGTCAAGTACACCTGCATCAAATCCTGCATCTGCTACTGCGCCATCTACTGCCGCTTCGAAGTTGGCTTTTTCAAAGCCTTTCATCATTGCATCTGCTTCTGCTTCACTACCTGTTGCAATGTTGTCAACCATGTTATCAGTTAAGCCTTGGATTGCCATACCAGCAAGAGCACCATATGCCGCTGTTTTAACTGACTTACCAACTGCTGTTGAAAGTTTTTCACCTTGTAATAAA
>MDTC01077622.1_pt1 | contig 10503 bp, 7 predicted proteins | sample 811181 | NCBI WGS metagenome assembly MDTC01 (sample SAMN05326644, study PRJNA326480) | marine metagenome | isolation source: seawater | place: Pacific Ocean: North | collected 2011 | reverse complement strand
TTTCTAATATTTCTTTTTGTTGTGCAAGATGTTTGTTTAGATTTCCAGTCGCAGTCGAAGAGGTTGCTTTTCTACCCACATATTTTACTGATTTATCACCAAAATTTACTATTTCTAAAGTTCTATCTATGTAGTTTCTAACAGTGTTCCACGCACCCATATTTTTTGGTTCCTCCTGACACCAAATAAATTTAGCTTTTGTGTATCTTTTTAAAATAGTTGCCAGAGTTTTAACAGGAAAAGGGTATAGTTGTTCTATTCTAACAAATGTAACTTTGTCATTTTTATATCTTTCTCTTGCTTCAATCAAATCGTAATAAATTTTACCCGAGCACATTACTACTTTTTTAATTTTGTTATCTCTTTTGTTAAGTTCTAATAAATTATTTATATTTGAGTAAGCATCATCTTCTAAAACTCTATGAAATGTACTTTTTTTTGAAAATTCTGAAATGTTAGAAACACATTTTTTATGTCTTAATAAAGATTTAGGTGTCATAATAATTAATGGTTTTCTAAACTCTCTATGCATTTGACGTCTTAAAACATGAAAATAATTGGAGGGTGTCGTGCAATTAACAATTTGAATATTTTCTCCTGCACATAACTGTAAAAATCTTTCCAATCTTGCAGAGGAATGTTCTGGGCCCTGTCCTTCATAACCATGCGGAAGTAGCATCACTAAACCACTAGCCCTTCCCCACTTAGACTCTCCAGATGTAATAAATTGATCAATAATTACTTGTGCCCCGTTAGCGAAATCTCCAAATTGTGCTTCCCATAAAACTAATGTTTCTGGTTCAGATAGAGAATAGCCAAATTCAAAACCTAATACAGCAAATTCAGAAAGTAGACTGTCTATAATTTCAAAATTCTTTTGTCCATTGGAAATGTTGTTAAGAGGAATATATCTTTCATGGTTATCTTGATTTCTTAAAACAGCATGTCTTTGACTAAAGGTGCCTCTACCAGAGTCTTGCCCTGATAGTCTTACTGAGAAACCCTCTGTAAGCAAAGCTCCAAAAGCCAAACTCTCCGCCGTAGACCAATCTATTACTTTACCTGAATCTATTGCTTGATATCTCAAATCAAAAATCTTTTTAAGAGTTTTATGAACATTAAAATTTGTAGGGATTTTTGAAATTTTTTTACCAATTTCGGTTAATTTTTTCTTATCAACGCCACTTGCTCCTCTTTTATCTTTTCCAAGCCCTGGTTTAAATCTAGACCAAGCACCATCAAACCATTTTAACTCTGATTTATAATTTTTCGATGATTCAAACTCTTTCTCTAAAAAACTTTTAAAGTTTGTTTTTTCTTTTTGTAATTCACTCTCTGAAGTTAAGCCTTCTAAGCTTAATTTTTTTCCATAAATTGAAAGCGTGGATGGATGAGCTTTAATTTTTTTATACATAATTGGTTGTGTAAAAGAAGGTTCATCTCCTTCATTATGACCAAATCTTCTATAACAAACTATATCTATAACAACATCCCTATTAAATTTTTGTCTATATTCAGTTGCTATTTTTGCACAATGTACAACAGCTTCTGGATCGTCACCATTCACATGAAAAATTGGAGCTTGGGCAATTTTAGCAACGTCTGATGGATACGGAGATGATCTTGCAAACCTGGGTGCTGTTGTAAATCCTATTTGATTATTTACAATTATGTGAATTGTTCCACCAATATTGTGTCCTGGTAAGCCTGACATTGCAAAACATTCAGCAACAATACCTTGTCCGGCAAATGCTGCATCTCCATGCATTAAGACCGGAATAACTTTTTTTCGACCTTTATCCTTATGAAAAAATTGTTTTGCTCTAACTTGTCCTAGGACAACTGGATTTACTGCCTCTAAATGAGACGGATTATCAGTTAGACTTATGTGAACAGAGTTTCCATCAAACTCTCTATTTGAAGAAGCTCCCAAATGATATTTAACATCACCTTCAAAATCTTTTTTTGAGCTTACAGTTTTGCCAAAAAATTCACTAAAAATTGCTTTAAAAGGTTTACCCATAACATTAGCTAAAACATTCAATCTACCTCGATGAGGCATACCTATTTTAATTTCTTTTGCTCCTAAGTTTCCTCCTTTTTTAATTATTTGTTCTAATGCAGGGATTAGTGACTCTCCACCATCTAAACCAAACCTTTTTGTTCCAACAAACTTAACGTGTAGGTATTTTTCAAATCCTTCGGCTTGTATAATTTTATTTAAAATTGCTTTTTTCCCATTTTTTGTAAAAGAGATATCTTTTTCTGGCCCTTCAATTCTGTCTCTGATCCAAGATTTTTCCTCAGGGTCACCCATGTGCATAAACTCATAACCAATGTTTGAAGAATAAGTTTTTTTTAAAATTTGTAAGATTTGATTTAAATCTGCGTATTGTAGACCAAGAACACCGTCTAAAAATATTTTTCTACCATAATCTTTTTTTTCAAAACCATATGATTCTGGTTTAAGTTCTAAATGTTCTTCTTTTTTAGTTATTGAAAGAGGATCTAAATTAGCTATTAAATGACCTCTTATTCTATAGGCTCTTATTAACATAATGGCTCTTACAGAATCTTTAGATGCTTGTTTAACAATATCTAAATTTATATCTGAAATATTATTTTTATTTGGCTCTTTAAAAAGTTTTATCTTTTTTAATTTTTTTTCAGGTCCCCAGCTTGGTCCTTTAATATCATCATAAATTAACTTCTCATTATCACTTAATCCTTCAAAAAACTGTCTCCAGCTATCTGGTAAAGAATTGGGATCAGAAATATAATCTGCATAAAATTCATTGATAAATTCTGAATTTGAACCAGCTAAAAACGAGGTTTTTTTATAAGTTATATTATTATCAGATGACATTAAAAATTTATTTTAACATAAATTAATCAAAATCAACCATTTAGTTTTTGAAAAAGAGTTTTTCCTATATCTGCTGGTGATTTAGATATTATAATTCCAGCAGATTTCATTATTTCTATTTTATCTTCCGCTCCTCCTTTGCCGCCCGATATTATCGCGCCAGCGTGTCCCATTCTTCTACCGGGGGGAGCCGTTAAACCAGCAATAAATCCTACCATGGGTTTTTTTATCTTTTCTCTTTTTAAAAATTCTGCTGCTTCCTCTTCGGCTGATCCTCCAATTTCTCCAATCATTATTATTGATTTAGTTTCTTCGTCTTTTAAAAATAGTTCCAAACAGTCAATAAAGTTTGTTCCATTAATAGGGTCACCTCCTATCCCTATACATGTTGATTGACCCATGCCATTTGCAGACGTTTGCGCAACAGCCTCGTAAGTTAGAGTACCTGATCGTGAAACTATCCCTACTGAACCTTTTTTATGAATATTTCCTGGCATTATTCCAATTTTACATTCATCGGGAGTTATGATGCCTGGGCAGTTAGGTCCAATTAGTCTTGAATTACTATCATTTAATATTCTTTTTACCTTAAGCATATCTAAAATTGGAATTCCTTCTGTAATACAAACTATTAATTCAATTTTTGCCTCTATAGCTTCAATTATTGCAGCGGCTGCAAATTTTGGTGGAACATAAATCATGGTTGCATTCGCAAGGGTCTTATCTTTGGCTTCTTGAACTGTATTAAAAACAGGAAGGCTTAAATGTTTTTGACCACCTTTTTTTGGTGTTACGCCTCCAACTAATTTCGTTCCATACTTTAAGGCTTGTTCAGAGTGAAATGTCCCATGCGTTCCTGTAAAACCTTGGCAAATCAATTTTGTATTTTTATTTATAAGTACTGACATCTATTTTATCGCCTCAACAATTTTTTTTGCTGCATCATTTAAATCGGAAGCAGATAAAATCTTTAATTTTGATTTATCTAATATTTCTTTTCCTTCTTTAAAATTTGTTCCAGCTAACCTTACAACTAATGGAATTGATAAGTTAATTTGTCTAGCAGCATCAACTACACCTTGAGCAAGAACATCACACCTCATTATTCCACCAAATATATTGATTAAAATTCCTTTTACATTTTTATCTAGAAGAATTAATTTAAATGCTGCGCTCACTTTTTCTTTTGAAGCCCCTCCGCCTACATCTAAAAAATTTGCAGGTTCTTTACCATAAAGTTTAATTATATCCATAGTGGCCATAGCTAATCCCGCTCCATTAACCATACACCCTATTGAACCGTTAAGTTTAATGTATGAAAGGTCGTGTTTGCTAGCCTCAATTTCAGCTGGATCTTCCTCATTTAAATCTCTTAATCTTAATATTTCAGGTCTTCTAAAAATAGCGTTATCATCAAAATTCATTTTTGCATCTAAACAAACTAATTTTTGATCTTTAGTTATAATAAGAGGATTTATTTCAATTAGACTCGCATCTTTTTCTAATATTATTCTGTAGAGAGATTTTATAAGCTTTGTTGCAGTTTCTTTTTGTTTATCATCAAATTTGAATATTGAGATAATACTTTCAATTTCTACTTTGTTTGGTCCATCATCATTTACTTCTATCTTATTTGTAATTATTTTGTCAGGTGTTTCTAAAGCAACTTTTTCAATATCCATTCCACCTTCTGTACTGCTAATAAAAGCAACTTTAGATGTCTCTCTGTCAATTAAACAAGATAGATAAAATTCTTTTTCAATATCTGATGCTTCTTCAATATAAAGTCTTTTTACTTCTTTTCCACTAGGTCCTGTTTGATGTGTAATAAGAATTTTACCCAACATTTTTTTCGCTTCAATTTCCAATTCAGAAATATTCTTTATAAGCTTAACTCCTCCTGCTTTACCTCTTCCGCCTGCATGAATTTGGGCTTTCAAAACAAATTCCCTACTCTTTAACTTTACTATCTCTTTTTTAATTTCGTCTAATGATAAAATTACCACTCCATTTGAAACTGGAGCTCCATATTCCTTTAAAATTTCCTTTGCCTGATGCTCGTGTATGTTCATTTATTTACAATTTTTTAGTGTATGCGATGAAAAATAGTCTTTTACAATGGTTTGATTAAAAAAACAAATATCATTTAAATATTGTTCAAAATTAGAAATCTTTAATCGCCCTTTCCCAGTTGAATCAACTATATAGATAACCTCAACTTTACTTTTCTTAATTTTTGAATTGATAAAATCTTTATAAACGTGAAAATATTTGTGTCCTGCCAAAGGATAGCTATTATTATCATTGGTGTACCACCTGTTTAGGTTATTAAAATTATCATTTAGGATTGCAGAAAAAAATTGATAATGAGATATGATCATTTTTTCTCTTTTGTCTTCATTAATTTTTTTCATTACTAATTTTAAATTTTCAAACTCTTTTTTAGGATCTTCTGCATAATGCATCGATATCCAATCTAAATTTTTAAATTTCGGGCTCAATTGACTAGCATTAAATGAATTTTTTAGACTATAGTTTTCTAAGTCTATAAACTTTCTATCTAAATTATATCTTTCAAAATATTTAAAGCTAGAAATGAAAACTATTAAAATCAATAAAATTTTGATTAAATTATTTTTTTTTGTATTTTCTACTATATTCATATGAGTTAAGCCTGCTAAAATTGGTATTAGACAAAAAATATATATTTGATTAGCTGTTACTAACTGACTGAAAATTATAATAAATGAAAAAAATATTATAATTATAAAAATTTCAAAGTTAAGTTTATAATTATTTTCAGTTAAAAAATTTAAATTTCTTAAGCTTGTATAAATATAAATTATAAGTATGGAATGAATAAATTTAAAGTCACCAATTATTGATTTGAATGTAAATTTTGAATTTAGTTTTACAAATGCTCCTTCGTTCCCAGCAATTCTATCAGCACTAATAGAAAGTGGAAAAAGGATATATTGATAAATAAAATTACTAATAGGTACTTCTGTGAAATAAAAATATATCATTAATAATAGCAAACATGTCAAAGAACTTAGTAAAAAATATTTATAATTTTTATAATCTTTTTTTTTAAAAAAATGAAAAATTAAATATATTATAATTAATAAATTGATAAAAGCTGATGGAGATTGCATACATAAGAAAGAAAACAACATTGAGAAAGGTAATAAAGTCCAGAATATTTTATAATTATATTTAATAATTAAATATAAGATCATCACTGATAAGATTGAAAATAGTAAAGCGTGATGATAAGCAAATGGTGTTCCTATCGTTGGGTAAAATAAGATAGAAATTGCTAAAGAATAAAAAAAACTCAAGTTAATACTAAGTTTATTATTGTAAAAAAAAATAAAAAAGAAAATCGATAAAAGAAAATTAAGCGTAGATGCATGTAAAGTATAGGTAAACCAGCTCACTCCAAAAAAATTAAAAAAGATAGCCTGAATATAATCTACTAAAACTCCAGTAGTGACCCAAAAATCTTTTATTGGATGAAACCCTTTTGAGACAAGATAGCCTGTATCAAAAAAAGCAAAACTATCGATTGGTAATATTCCAACATTCGCACTATTAAAATTTATATAGAAAGAAAATATAAAAAGTATTAAAGAAAAAAAAATTTTTTTTTTTTTTATCATTTTGTTATTATTAATTTGAAATAGGGAAATGGTAACTTCATTAAATTAAACATGATTTTATCTAAATAAAACTTTCTACCTAAAATCGCCAATTTTGCTGCGATTCCTTGTCTTTTTCTAAAATGCATATCATTAAGTGCTCTGTCTAACATTTTATTAATAATTTCGTGATCAAATGTATAATTAAAATTATTTTTTTTTAAAAAAATTTCAATTTCTTTTTTTCCTGTAAGTTGTAATGCATCCCAGAGTCCAACTTCTTGTGTTTTTTTTTCATGATCATTAATTTTTTTAGAAAAGATTTTTTTGGTAAAATTTTTATTAAAAATTATCGGTATTATAAAATGTGGTTCATAAGGAAAATCATAATTTGGTGCAAAAATTATATTTTTTCCTCCTGTTTCAAGCAAGTCTACGGTATTTAAAATATACTGATGTTGATTATCAACATGTTCAAAAACGTTGAAAGAAAAAATCAGATCATATTTATTCTTATTTTCAAAATTTCCAATCGATGATTTAACTATATTTATTGAATTATCTAAATTTGATATTCTTTTAGAAATTTTTTCATAGTTATGAAATCCACTTTCATTGGGATCTAACCCAGTAAATTCTATATTCCTAAAATTGTCTTTTAATTCTTTTATTAAAATACCAGTCCCGCATCCAACTTCTAAAACTCTGTTAATTTTTTCATTTTCAATAATTCTTGATATTTCCTTATAGGCAAATAGGACATCTGTAATTACAAAATCAAAGTATTTTGTATTTCTATCGAATATATCGAAGTACTTTTTTTTTAAATCTTCGTAATCTATTGACATAATTAGTTAGAATTAGTTTTTGTTACAAATATTTTAGATACATATACTATCAAAATAGAGGAGATTCATTTAAAATAACATAACACATGCTAAAAATTATAGATAAAATTAGATTTACCCTAGATAGTAATCGTATGAAAAAAATGGGTGACGTAAAAAACGCTATTAATCAATTCAAAACAAATAAAAATAAGAATTTATATTTTCTTTTAAAAAATAGATTTTCATGGATGAATGAATTTATAAACTCAGACGATATAGGTCTTGAAGTTGGAGCAGGCGCAGGATTTTCCAAACATTTCATTGCATCTAAAAACTTTAAAATTTGTGATATTGAAAATCACGAACATTTGGACTTGAAAAAAATTGATGCTCAAAATACAGGTTTATCAAATAATAGTTTTGATTTTGTTATTGCCTCAAACATGCTTCATCACATTGCTTATCCAATAAAATTTTTAGAGGAAATGTATCGAATATTAAAACCTGGTGGAAAACTAATAATTCAAGAAGCTTATTGTTCTTTAATTTTTCAAGTTATAACAATTTTAATGAAACATGAAGGATTTGATTTTACAAAAAATATTTGGCAAGAAAAAGATCCAATGTCCAGCGAACAGGATGCTTGGGCTGGAAATATTGCAGTCCCTCATTTGATTTTTGATAATAAAAATCAATTTGTAAATCAACTTGGCTCTAAATTTAAAATTAAACATGAAAAAATATATGAGTGTTTTATATTTTTAAATTCTGGTGGTGTATCTTCAAAAACTTTCTACATTCCTTTAAGTAACTTTTTTCTAAAGACTTTAGATAAATTAGATAAAATTTTAATTTACTTATTTCCAAAAATATTTGGAATGGGAAGGCAATTAGTATTGGAAAAAGTATAATTATCTAAAGTTTTTAAATTTTGCTTTATATATTCCATCTTTATCAGCGCTAAAATAAAAGCTACTGTCTTCATCATTATACAAATCTGCTTCTTGGTTTAAAGCAAAGTGTCTTAACCTTTTGTCTAGAGGTATTTTTTCATAGGCAAATAATTTTTCAGATTCTTCATCTATTAGATAAACTATTAAAGACATTTCTTTTAAAGTTAAACCTACTAAACATATAAAATCATTATAATAATTTTTTAAGTTTTCAGGGCAATTACTTAGCATAGAAGGCGCTATCGATGGTGAAAATGAAAAAATTGGATTTTCATATTTTTTTCCATACTTGTTATCGTAAGATTTTCCTCCGTATCTTGTTCCTAAAGATATATTTGGCCAGCCATAGTTTTTGCCTTGTTCGATTTTATTTAGTTCATCTCCTCCTTGCGGCCCATGTTCAGTAGAAAATAAAACTTTATTGATTTTAGTTAAACCTTGTGGATTTCTATGTCCTAGTGAAAATATTTTTATGCTTAGTTTTTCATTTAAATTTTCTAAATTTTCAAGGAGTAGCATTTTTCCATATAAGTATTCTACATTTTGAGACAGATTGTCTATTACATCTGAATCATGTGTTGGTGTGCCAACTGATATTAATAAATTATTATTTAAATATTCAAAAGCACCTCCTAGGCCAGCAAAATTTACACCTTTTTTATCAGGTATACACTTTGTATCAAAAATCGTTGCTTGAGTTTTAATATTAATTAGGCTTGAATAATAACAATCTTTTGTTTTTCTAGATAATAATCCATAATATTTTTGATTAAAATATATAACACTCCTTACACCTCCTTCATTTTCTGTTGTAAAGTTTAATGGAAGATTTATTTCTTCAATTCTATTTTTTTCAATTTTTTCACCGTCCTGAGTAAAAATTATTAAATTTTTATTATTATCAAAATATAAACCTGATGTTTTTCTATTTAGAGGTTTAATTTTTTCAATTTCTAAAGTAAAAGAATTTGCGAAAAATTCATCTTTAGTTTTAATTTTTTTAGTAGTAACTTTTTTTTTTGGCTCAACAATCAAAAAACTGTCTATGATACCTATCTTTTTTAAAAAGTACTTTATATTTTTTTTGGGAATTTCTACTACTTTGGGGTTTTCATAAGCTGTGAAGGCGCTTACTCCTATAATAACAAATATAAAAAGCCCAGATAATAATTTTTTTTTCATTATCTAGAGTTAACTTTTTAGCTCAGGGTCAATCTTAACCGCAGCATCAAAAAGTGCTTGAACTGCTTTAATAGAATTATCAAAATTTTCCTTTTCTTCTTTGGTTAAGTCTATTTCAATCACCTTTTCTACCCCTTCGTTTCCTATTACAACTGGAACGCCAGCATATACATTTGATGCTCCATATTCACCATTTAAATGAACTGCACAAGGAAGTTGTTTTTTTAAATCATTAAGATAACTTTCAGCCATCTCTACTCCTGAAGCTGCTGGAGCATAAAAAGCAGAACCTTTTTCCAAATATTTGACTATTTCTGCACCACCTTTTTTTGTTCTGTCTACTATTTCATCTAATCTTTTTTTTGTTATTTTCCCCTCTTTTATTAGGTCGTTAATTTTTTTTCCTTCAACTTCTGTTGCTCCTAACATTGCTACCATACTATCTCCGTGGCCACCTAGTACAAATGATTTAATTTTTTTTACAGGAACTTCTAATTCTTGAGATAGAAAATAAATAAATCTTGAAGAATCTAAAATCCCCGCCATACCTACTATTTTATTTTTTGGTAAACCAGAATACTTTTGTAGTGCCATTACGATTACATCAAGCGGGTTTGTAATACATATTACGAATGCTTTAGGAGAAGTTTTTTTAATACCCTCTGCAACCTGTTTTATTATTTTTAGATTAATCCCTAGTAAATCATCTCTCGTCATTCCTGGTTTTCTGGGCACACCAGCTGTGATTATAATGACATCAGAATTTTTAGTATCCTCATAGTTATCTGTTCCCGACAAATTAATATTAAAACCATCAACTGGGGAAGATTGAGCTATATCTAATGCTTTACCTTTAGCTATTCCAGCTGCTACATCAAAAAGCACCACGTCACCCAACTCTTTCAATGCAATTAAATGTGCTAATGTCCCTCCAATTTGACCTGCTCCTATTAAGGTAATTTTTTTTCTCATATATCTCCTTTTTATTTCATTGTTGGCATTACGAACTCTGGATCAGATCTTGAACCTGA
>MDTC01070545.1_pt1 | contig 10503 bp, 12 predicted proteins | sample 811181 | NCBI WGS metagenome assembly MDTC01 (sample SAMN05326644, study PRJNA326480) | marine metagenome | isolation source: seawater | place: Pacific Ocean: North | collected 2011 | reverse complement strand
TTCATAACTCTCATTTATGTTATCAATAATTTTATTTTTATTGTCTTTAGTGTACTTATAATTAAGCTCACCAAAATAATTTGTTTGTCGCTCCGGCCAATGGATCTGATATAAATCAATATAATCAGTATTTAATCTCTTAAGATTTTTTGTAATAGCTATTTCAATATTTTTTTTATTTATACCTAAAGGATTCCTTATATATGAAAGATCAGAACTTGGACCAGTAACCTTAGAAGCTATTATGACATCTTTTCTTTTATTATATTTTTTTATCCATGTACCTATATATTTTTCAGTCAAGCCTTGCGTTTTCGGATTTGGAGGTACAGGGTACATTTCTGCTGTATCAATAAATGTTACGCCATGTTCTATTGCAAAATTTATTTGTTCATGTGCTTCTTTTTCAGTATTTTGTTCTCCAAAAGTCATTGTGCCCAAGCATATTTTGCTAATTTCAATATCTGTATGACCAAGTTTTGAATAAATCATAATATTTAATTAAGTTTTTGTTTTTTTCTCAGTTTTCTCAGTTTTCTCAGTTTTATTTTTTTTCTTGTTTTTAAAATCTGTTTCGTACCATCCTGTCCCTTTTAGTTTAAAGCCAGCTGAAGTTACTAATTTTTTTAATTTATGTTTGTTACATTTTTCACATAGAGTTAGTTTTTTATCAGAAATTTTCTGTATAATATCAAATTGATAACCACAATCTTCACATTGATATTCGTATATTGGCATAATTTATTCCTTTAAAAAAACTAACAGTTTAAAATTACTAATATGATGATAAATCAAAAATACGCTAGCAAAACTTCTATAGCTTTAATGCTCCTTGGTCTTTTGCCATTTATTATTGCAATTTATTATTTGCAATCTTATGATTTTGAGTATGGCCTTGCAATTTTTGTTCATTATAGTGCAATTATTTTATCATTTATAGGTGCAATTAATTGGGGGAGAAATGATTTAGAAAAATCTTCTAAAATATTTTATTTAAGCGTTACCCCCTCTATTATTGCTTTTACAGCTATTTTTGTATCGTTCCCAAATAATTTATTGACATTAGCAATAGGTTATTTTGTTGCTTGGCTTATAGATTTTTTCTTATTGTATAAGAAAAAGGATTTTTGGGTTTATTTATCAATGAGGACAGTAATTACTGTTATTGTAATATATCTGCATATATATTTAACTTGAAAAAAAATACTATCTTTTAGAGAACTGCACATCTTTTCTAGCTTTTCTTAAACCAACTTTTTTTCTTTCAACTACTCTTGAGTCCCTTGTAAGAAACCCATTCTTTTTTAGCAAAGGCCTTAATGCTTGATCAAATTTTAAAAGTGCCCTTGCTATACCAAGTTTAATTGCTCCAGCTTGACCTGATGAGCCACCACCTTTTACAGTAATTTTAATATCTGTTTTGTCTAATGTTTCAGTAAGTTCTAAAGCCTGCTTAACAACCATTATATTTGTTTTTCTGCCAAAATATTTTTCTAATGGGTTTGAATTTACAGTTATTTTACCTGTTCCTTTTGAAAGAAACACTCTAGCCGTAGATTCTTTTCTTCTTCCTGTTGAATAAAATACATTATCCATTTTATATTTCCTTTGCTATTGGTTTTTGAGCATGATGATTATGCTCTGAACCCTTGTAAACGTGAAGTTTTTTAATCATTGCACTACCTAATCTATTTTTTGGCATCATTCCTTTTACAGCATTTTCAATTATTCGTTCTGGTTTTTTTGCTTGAAGTTTTTCAAAACTTATTGATTTTAAATTTCCAATATACCCTGAATGTCTATAATAAATTTTATCTTCATATTTATTTCCAGTAACTTTTACTTTTTCAGCATTAATTACTACAACATGATCACCAGTATCAACATGTGGTGTATAACAAGGTTTATTCTTACCTCTTAACATATCGGCAATTTCTGTTGATAGACGGCCAAGAACTTTGTCTGTTGCATCAATAACATACCAATCTCTTTCGACAGTTTCTTTTTTAGCGCTAATTGTTGATTTTGTCATCATAGTATTAAACCTTGTTTAAGGGTGAGAATCATACCCAAGATTTGGTGTATATACAACTTATTAAGTATACAAAAGGCTGTTTTTACATTAATTTTTCTATATTATCTATAATTTCAGACTGAATCTGATCAATGGTCCCAACCCCATTTATTTCTATATATTTAGTAGGTGCTTTTTCATTTGTGGCATTTTTATAGAATTTTACCAACGGGTAAGTCTGCTTATGATATATCTCTAATCTTTTTTTTACTGTTTCTTCATTATCATCAGGTCTTTGAATTAGTGCTTCCCCAGTATCATCATCTATACCCTCTTTTTTTGGCGGGTTATGTTTAATATGATAAGTCCTTCCAGATGTTGGATGCACTCTCCTGCCACTCATTCTTTGTATAATTTCTTCGTCTTCAACCATAATTTCAATAACACAATCGATTTTAACATTTCTATCTTTTAAAGCATTAGCTTGATCTAATGTTCTAGGAAATCCGTCAAATAAAAAACCATTAGCACAGTCATTTTCATTTATTCTATCCTGAACGAGATCTAAAATTAATTCATCTGGAACTAACTCTCCTTTTTCCATTAAATCTTTGGCTTTTAATCCTAGTTCAGTTTTATTTTTAACAGCAGCACGCAACATATCCCCAGTAGATATTTGTGGAATATTCAAATGTTTCGAAATAAATTGTGCTTGCGTACCTTTGCCTGCACCGGGTGCACCTAATAATATGATTTTCATGTGAATTCCCTTTTATGTAATTTTCCAGAGTGCTAAATATAACCTTATGGTTGATAATTATCAAATACTTAACAACAAATATGTTAAAATAATATAATAATTTTAATAATTTATAATTATTTTTTATGAAAAATATTAAAAAAAGAAATGCATTTTACGCTCAATCTGGAGGGGTAACCTCGGTTATAAATGCAAGCGCATGCGGAGTAATACAAGCTGTAAGAAAACATAAAAAATATATAAATAAACTTTATGCTGGTAGAAATGGAATCGTTGGTGCATTAAACCAAGATTTAATAGATACATCATATGAAAGTAATTCAGCTGTAGAAAACCTTAAGTATACTCCAGGCGGCATATTTGGCTCATGCAGGTATAAACTAGAACATTATAAAGAAAATGAGGAGGATTATGAGAAACTTTTAAGAGTTTTTTTGGCTCATGATATTGGTTATTTTTTTTATAATGGAGGTGGAGATTCTCAAGATACAACTAATAAAATTTCACAATACTTCATAAGAAAAGGTTTTGATATAAAGTGTATAGGGATTCCTAAAACAGTTGATAATGATTTGCCATTAATAGATTGTTGTCCTGGATTTGGATCTGTAGCAAAGTATACAGCAATATCAACTTTAGAAGCTGGTCTTGATGTAGCATCAATGTGTGAGACATCTACAAAAGTTTTTATTTTAGAAGTAATGGGACGACACGCAGGCTGGATAGCCGCATCATCCGCACTTGCTAGTAATTCAAGAAAAAAACCTCCGCATATTATTTTATTCCCAGAAATAGCATTTAATGAAAAATTATTTTTAAAAAATGTTAAAGAATCAATAAGAAAGTATGGTTTTTGCGTGGTAGTTGCTTCAGAAGGAGCAAAGAATAGTAGTGGGAAATTTCTAGCAGAAAGTGGGCTTAAAGATGCATTCGGCCATTCTCAGCTGGGAGGAGTTGCACCCTATCTTGCAGAACTTATTAAAACGAAGAAAGGTTATAAATGTCATTGGGCTGTTGCAGATTATCTTCAAAGATCTGCTAGACATATATCTTCAAAGATAGACGTAGAGCAAGCTCATGCTTTAGGAAAATATGCGGTTGATTTAGCTATAAATGGAAAAAATGCTGTGATGGCAAGTATAAAAAGAATTTCTAATGATCCTTATAAATGGAAACTTATAACAGTCCCACTATCTAAAGTTGCTAACGTAGAAAAAAAAATGCCTATGAAATATATAACAAAGGATGGATATTATATTACTAGTGCTTGCAGAAAATATTTGGCCCCATTAGTAGCTGGAGAGGATTCACCAAAATATAAAAAAGGAATTCCTGTGTATACTCATTTCAAAAATATAAAAGTAAAAAAAATAAAAATATAATTATATGAAAAATTATAAAAAAGATGATTTATATAAAAAGGTTTTTTCAGAAAATCATAAATTCACTTTTGATAATAATGTAGCTAGCGTATTTGAAGATATGGTAAATAGATCTGTTCCAGGATATGATTTTTTAGTTGAAAATATAGGAGTAATTTCAAAAAAATTTTACCAAAGCAATACTAACATATATGATCTAGGATCTTCTTTATGCGCATGTTCATTATCAGTATTAAGAAAAATAGAAAATTTTGGTGGAATTATTTATGCTGTAGATTCTTCTATAGACATGATAAATGTGTGCGAAAAAAATATTCTTAAAAAAGAAATAGAATTTTTACATTCAGATATTTGTAACGTTGATATTATAAATTCATCAGTTGTTATATTAAATTTAACCTTACAGTTTATCCCAGTTGAAAAAAGAAAAAATTTACTAAGAAATATATTCTCATCATTGAAAAAAAACGGTGTAATAATTGTTACGGAAAAAATTACTATAGATAAGGAATCAGATGATATATTTTTTAAAAACTTTCATGATTTTTTTAAGGAAAATAATGGTTATTCAAAAGAAGAAATAGATAGGAAGAAAATAGCTCTTTCAGAAACTATGATTATAGAAAGTGAAAAAAAACATGAAAAGAGATTTAATGATATAGGGTGTAATAATTTTTATAAGTGGTTTCAATGTTATAATTTTGTATCGTGGGTATTAATAAAATAAATACACTGTCTTTTCTAAAAAATAAAGATTTATATTCTGAAAGAACTTTAAAAGAATATAATTTTTTATTTAAATATTTTTTAGCTAATAAAAGTTTTATTAATAATGGTAATTTAGAAAAATGGTTTAATATTATCAATAAGCTTCCAGAAATATCCACTAATACAATAGAATTTTCAAAGAACCATATTGTCATAGGAAAAGAATCAGAAATTAATTCTTCTCAAAAAGAAATTCTAGAGGAAAATTTGCTAAAGCTTAACCCATGGAGGAAAGGGCCATTTAAATTATTTGGTTTAGAAATAGATTCTGAATGGCGTTCTGACAAGAAATGGGACAGAATTAAGAATATTTTACCAAATAAAAAAGGTTTAAGAATTTGTGACTTAGGCTGTAGTAATGGTTATTACGCATATAAGATGATGAGCCTAGAGCCTGATTTAATTGTAGGTTTAGATAAAACACCATTATTTATAATGCAGTTTTTTGCTACAAAATATTACGCAAAAAAATTGCAAGAATTGATAATTTTACCTTGTATGGCAGAAGAATTTACACAAGAAAGAATTGATTTTGATTTATTGTTATCAATGGGTATTTTATATCATGCTAAAGACCCAGAAATTCATATTGACACACTAAATAAATTACTAAAAAGCAAAGGTTTTTTAATATTAGAAACAATAATATCTTTGTCAAAAGAAAATATTAATATTAATAAAGGTCAAACCTATGCAGGTATGAAAAATATAGGGACAATCTTTACTAAGGATAATCTAATAAAATTAATAAATTTGCATGGATTTAAAAATGTTGAGCTTGTAAATCAAAGCTATACTGATTCAAGTGAGCAAAGAGCAACAAAATGGATGCCAGGCAAAAGTATAAAAGATTTCCAGTTAGCGAACAGGAATACTATTGAAGGCTATCCACCAGTATGTCGCGCTATATTTATAGCTCAAAAAAAGTGATTGTGATATTATTTATTCAACATTAGATTGAGGAAAGTTTATGATATCAAAAGTTTTCACCTCTGAGTCTGTTTCTGAAGGTCACCCAGATAAATTATGTGATCAAGTTTCTGATGCTATATTAGATGCAGTATTGACAGAGGATAAAAAAGCAAGAGTTGCTTGCGAAACTTTGGTTAAGTCTGAAGAAGGATCTTCTGGTGTTGTTGTTTTAGCTGGTGAAATTACAACTTCAGCAAAAATTAATTATGAAGATGTTGTAAGAAAAACTATTAATGATATAGGTTACAATTCTAAAGAACTAGGTTTTGATTCAAAAACAGTTGAATTTATAAATAAAATTGGTTTGCAATCTAAAGATATAGCGCAAGGCGTTGATAGAGAAAATGATGAAGACCAAGGGGCAGGAGATCAGGGCTTAATGTTTGGATATGCTAATAATGAAACAGATGTTTTGATGCCAGCACCTATTACTTATTCTCATAGATTAGTTCATAAGTTAGCAAAATTAAGAAAAGCTAAGGATGTAAACTGGCTCAGACCTGATGCAAAAAGCCAAGTAACATTTAAATATGAAAATGGAGTAATTCATTCTATAGATACAATAGTTATATCAACACAGCATTCCCCAGAGATTGATCAAAAAGATATAAAAGAATATGTTTGTGATAAAGTTATAAAAGATGTTTTTCCAGAAAAGTATCTAACAAAAGAAACAGTAATTCATGTAAACCCTACTGGTTCATTTGAAATAGGAGGACCTGTTGGAGATTGTGGAGTTACTGGAAGAAAAATAATAGTTGATACTTATGGTGGAATGGCTAGGCATGGCGGAGGTGCATTTTCTGGAAAGGACCCATCAAAAGTTGATAGATCAGCAGCTTATGCAGCAAGGTATGTAGCGAAAAATATTGTTGCAGCTGACTTAGCAGATAAATGTGAAATACAAGTATCTTATGCAATAGGAGTGGCAAAACCTACTTCAATTAGTGTTGATACATTTGGAACTTCTAAAATTGATGAAACAAAAATTGTAAATATAATTAATGAGGTTTTTGACTTGCGTCCTTGGGGTATTATTAATATGCTAGATTTAATTAACCCTATATACAAAGACACAGCATCGTATGGTCATTTTGGTAGGAGTGATCTTAGTCTTTCTTGGGAAAAGACAGATCAAGTTGAAAAAATTAAAAGTTTAATTTGATGGAGTACCTATATGAGTAAGGCAGTAAATAAGATAGAGCCAGACTACAAGATAGCAGATATTTCCTTAGCTGAATGGGGGCATAAGGAGATGAGGATTGCTGAGACAGAAATGCCTGGTTTAATGGCTCTTAGAGACAAATATGGAAAGGAGAAGCCATTAGATGGAGCGAATATAGTTGGATGTCTTCATATGACAATTCAAACTGCAGTGCTTATAGATACTTTGGTATGTTTAGGCGCAAGCGTTAGATGGTCATCATGCAATATCTATTCAACACAGGATCATGCAGCAGCAGCTATTGCAGATAAGGGCATACCAGTTTTTGCTTGGAAAGGGGAAACAGAGGAAGAATATTTATGGTGCATTGATCAAACAATTATCGGAGATCCATCATGGAAGCCAAATATGATTTTAGATGATGGTGGTGACTTAACTTCTATAATGCATGAAAAGTATCCTGAAATACTTAAAGAAGTTAAAGGTCTATCAGAAGAAACAACAACAGGCGTTCATCGTTTATATGAAATGGTAAAAAAGGATGAGCTTAAAGTCCCAGCATTTAATGTAAATGATTCTGTAACAAAATCAAAATTTGATAATTTGTATGGTTGTAGGGAATCTTTAGTAGATGGAATTAAAAGAGCTACAGATGTAATGATATCTGGGAAGACAGCCCTTATATGTGGTTTTGGAGATGTTGGAAAAGGGTCAGCACAATCATTAAGAAATGCTGGTGCAATTGTGTGGGTTACAGAAATTGACCCAATATGTGCATTACAAGCATCTATGGAAGGCTTTAAGGTTGTTACAGTTGAATCTGTAGTTTCAGAAGTAGATATATTTGTTACCGCAACAGGGAATACTTCAGTAATTACTTATGATCATATGCAGAAAATGAAAGACCAAGCTATAGTTTGCAATATTGGACATTTCGATAATGAAATTGATGTAGATTCAATAAAAAAATGTAAGTGGGATAATATAAAACCACAAGTTGATCATATTGAATTTCCAGACGGGAAAAAAATAATATTATTAGCTGAGGGAAGACTAATTAATTTGGGATGTGCAACTGGACACCCAAGTTATGTAATGTCTGCATCATTTACAAATCAAGTTTTGGCTCAAATTGAGTTATGGAAAAATTCAAAAAATTACGAAAATCAAGTTTATATTTTACCAAAACTATTAGATGAAGAAGTTGCAAGGCTACATTTAGATAAAGTAGGCGCAAAATTAACAAAGTTAACAAGCGAACAAGCAGATTATATAAGTGTAGATAAAAAAGGCCCGTTTAAAAATGATATATATAGATACTAAATAGTGAGACCAATCAGACTATATACTGAAGAACAATTAAATGTCGGTGATTCAGTTTTTTTAAAAGAAAATTCATACCATTACTTGTCGAAAGTATTGAGAGTAAAAAAAGACCAATCTATTATTCTATTTGATAACTCCGGATATGATTATTACGGCAGTGTAAAAAAAATAACTAAAAAATATTTTGATATTTTTATAGAAAAGAAAGTATTTTTTGAAAAACAAAAATCAAATATAGAAGTTGCATTTAGCATATGTAAAAATCCTTGTTCTGATTTAATAATACAAAAGTTAACTGAGCTTGGTATTGATTCAGTCCAGCCTATAATTTCTAAAAATTCAGTTTTTAAGCAAAAAAAAATAGACCCAAATAAAAAATTATCACATTGGAGGAGTATATCTATAAGCTCTAGTGAGCAATGCGAAAGAAATTATCTTCCAAATATAAAAAAAATTATTTCATATCAAGATTACGTTGAAACTTGTTCTTATGAGCAAAAAATTATCTTAGATACTAAATCAGATAAAATGTTACCTAGTATTTATAATAGACAAATTGATTCATGTTCTATATTGGTAGGACCAGAGGGTGATTTTACAGATGAAGAATATTTGTATGCCAAGGGGGCAAATTTCTCATCTGCAAGTTTAGGTGATAATATCCTAAGAGTTGAAACAGCTGTGATTTCAGCATTTTCATATATTAAAATAATTAACAACAGTAAAGTTTATGAGTAAAAAAATACTTGTGATTATGGATCCTATAGATTCTATAAATGTAGACAAGGATTCAACGTATCAGTTAATGTTATCAGCTCAAGACCTTGGGCATGAATTATATTATTTAATGCCTGGGACATTAGCAATAAAGTCTTTAGAGCCTGCTGGTAAGATAGCAAAGATTAAAATTTTTAAAGACAAAGATCCATTTTATAATTTACTTGAGGAAAATTATACTTCATTGTTAAAATTTGATTATGTTTTAATGCGTGTAGACCCACCTGTAGATAATAATTATATTTATAAAACTCATATTTTAGATTTAATAGAAGATCACAATATTAAAGTAATTAACTCTGGATCAACATTAAGAAACTTTAATGAAAAATTGATTACATTAAATTTCCCTGATTATATTCCAGACACTATTGTTACTTCCAATAAGAAAGATCTAGAAGATTTTAAAAATAAACATAAAAGAATTATTTTAAAACCATTAAATTTAATGGGTGGAAGGTCAATCTATTTACTAGATGAATCTGATAAAAACTTAAATGTAATATTTGAAGATATGACAAACTTTGGTATAAATTATATTATGGCTCAAGAATATTTGCCTGAAGTAAAAGAAGGAGACAAGAGAATTATTGTAATTAATGGAAAAGTTATAAAAGAAGCTGTAATAAGAGTTTCTAAAAATAATGACCATAGATCAAATTTAGCATCAGGAGGAACTATAAATAAATATATTTTAAGAAAGGAGGAAATTAAAATTTGCGAACAGATTGCAAAATTTTTAGTGTCGAAGAATATTTTTTTTGCAGGAATAGATATGATTGGTGACAAAATTACAGAAATCAATATTACCTCACCTACATGTATATCTGAGATAAATAAATTTCATAATGTGGATCTTGGAAAAATATTTTGGGAACAACTTACATGAGTTATATTAAAGTTCTTTCGATTGATTATGGAGAAAAAAGAATAGGCTTGGCTATTGGGGATTCGGAAAGTAGAATTGCATCTCCATTAAAAACAATTAAGAATACAGGATATGAAAAAACTTGTTATGAAATTTTAGAAATTGTTACTGAATGGAATATAGATCTTGTTTTAATAGGGATTCCTGAAATTTATTCAGGTCAGGAAATAAATAAGAAAATAGAGAATTTTGGGAAAATTATAGAAAAAAACTTAGAGATAGAAGTAATATTCTATAATGAAGATTATTCATCTAATTATGCTCAGGCTGTTTTGGCCCTTCAAATGAAGGCAGGAAGAAAAAAGAAGGTTAATAAGGAAGAAATAGATAGAATTGCTGCGACAATAATATTACAATCTTATTTTGAAAATGAAATATTCAAAAGAGCAGACACAGGCACTACTTCAAAAG